>Ga0213868_10004002_pt1 | contig 13603 bp, 10 predicted proteins | sample PICome_9_FD_160087 | JGI IMG/M metagenome (GOLD analysis project Ga0213868, IMG submission 160087) | Coastal seawater microbial communities near Pivers Island, North Carolina, United States - PICO127 | ecosystem: Environmental > Aquatic > Marine > Coastal | place: USA: North Carolina...
CACGCAACAAGGTCTCGGCGCTCGGAAGTGGACAGAAAGCCTGGACGGATCATGCTTCTACCTGAATCGCTCCAGCGCCAGACGTCAACACATCAAATTTCGGGTCCTCGCTGACTCCGAGTATAGCACTAAAAATTGGGGCGGTTGAGGCTCTCTGCGCACTCAGGCTGGATGCATGACATCTGCATTTGCACCGGCAGCACCCTATGGCGGCCAGTCCTGCGTCTGCGCAACCCGGCCTCCCCTTCAGCCCACCCGCGTCAAAAAACGCCCTTTCGAAGTAGGGTAAGGCAAGCTACAGACCCCCAAGAATATTTCCACGTTGGCCCGACCGACCTTAGGTCCTGCCCATAATCCGACAGAACGCATGATTGGGAGATTTTGCCGTGCAGACACCCTATTACCTCATCGACAAATCCCGCCTGCTTCCCAACCTGGAAAAAATCGCCTGGCTGCGCGAAGCCTCCGGCGCGAAATCCTTGCTGGCGCTCAAATGCTTTGCCACCTGGTCGGTCTTTGACTTCATGGCAGACTACATGGACGGCTCGACGTCATCGTCATTGTACGAAGTACGGTTGGGCAAGGAAAAATTTCCGGGCGAAACCCATGCCTATTCCGTGGCCTATGCCGATCATGAGATCGACGAGGTTTTGGCGTGCTCTGACAAGATAATTTTCAACTCGATCGGGCAGCTGCAGAAATTCGCACAGGCATCGCAGGGCCATATCCGCGGATTGCGGGTGAACCCGGGCGTGTCGACATCCGAATTTGATCTGGCCGATCCTGCCCGCCCCTTTAGCCGTCTGGGTGAACATGACCCTGCCATGATCGCCCAAGTCACCGATCAGATCAGTGGTTTGATGTTCCACAACAACTGCGAAAACGACAGTTTTGAACGGTTCGACGAGATGCTGACCTTGATCGAAGATCGTTTCGGCGCAGTGATCCATGACATGGACTGGATCAGCCTGGGCGGCGGCATTCATTTTACCGGCGAAGGATATCCGCTGGATCGCCTCGCCGCGCGGCTCAAGGCATTTGGCAGCAGGTTCGGGGTTCAGGTCTATCTTGAACCCGGAGAAGCGGCGATCACCGGTGCGGCAACGCTTGAGGTGACGGTGCTTGATACCATGCACAACGGCAAGAACCTTGCGATTGTCGACAGTTCCATTGAGGCCCATATGCTGGATCTGCTGATCTACCGTGAGCCTGCGAAAATCGCGCCGAATACAGGTGATCACACATGGATGATCTGCGGAAAATCCTGCCTTGCCGGCGATATCTTTGGCGAGTTTCGCTTTGATGCGCCCCTCAAGGCCGGGGATCGCCTTTCGTTTCAGGACGCCGCAGGGTACACCATGGTCAAGAAAAACTGGTTCAACGGGGTAAAGATGCCAGGCATCGCAATCCGCGAACTGGACGGAAGCATTCGATTGGTGCGCGATTTTGGCTATGATGATTTCGCCGCCGCGCTGTCTTGACGATAAATAAAAGGGATCACTTGGATACATGAAACGCAATGTTCTTATCATCGGCGCTGGTGGCGTCGCACAGGTCGTGGCGCATAAATGCGCGCAAAACAACGACGTGCTGGGCGATCTTCACATAGCAAGCAGAACTGTCGCCAAATGCGAGGCCATTATCCAAAGCGTGCATGACAAGGTTGCGATGAAACAGGACGGCGTTTTGCAAGCCCATGCCGTGGACGGCATGGACAGTGCGGCGGTTGCAGACCTGATCAACCGGACGGCATCACAGATCGTGATCAACGTGGGCTCTCCTTTTGTGAACATGACCGTGCTTGAGGCCTGCATCCAGACGGGGGCCGCCTATATCGACACTGCAATCCACGAAGATCCGACCAAGATATGCGAAACCCCGCCATGGTATGCCAACTACGAATGGAAGCGTCGCCAAGACTGTGCCCATGCCGGTGTCACCGCGATCCTGGGGGCCGGTTTCGACCCGGGGATGGTGAATGCATTTGCGCGCTTTGCCGTGGATGAATTCATGGACAAGGTGACCTCAATCGACATCGTCGATATCAACGCGGGCAACCATGGCAAGTATTTCTCGACGAACTTCGATCCCGAGATCAACTTTCGCGAATTCACCGGCACCGTGTACAGCTGGCAGCAAGGGGCCTGGCAAGAGAACAAGATGTTCGAGGTTGGCCGCGAATGGGACCTTCCCGTCGTAGGCAAACAAAAGGCCTATATGTCCGGTCACGATGAGGTCCATTCGCTGGCCGCGAATTACCCCGATGCCGACATCCGTTTCTGGATGGGCTTTGGCGATCATTACATCAATGTGTTTACCGTCCTGCAAAACCTTGGCTTGTTGTCCGAACAGCCTGTTGTCACCGCTGAGGGTCTTGAGGTTGTACCGCTGAAAGTGGTGAAGGCCGTTCTGCCCGACCCCTCCAGCCTTGCACCCGGTTACACCGGCAAAACCTGCATCGGCGATCTGGTAAAGGGTGTGAAGGACGGCAAAGAGGTCGAGGTCTTCGTGTACAATGTGGCCGACCACAAGGATGCCTATAACGAAGTCGGCAGTCAGGGTATTTCCTACACCGCCGGTGTGCCGCCCGTGGCGGTTGCGATGTTGATCGCCGACGGCACCTATGACCACGGCACCATGATGAACGTAGAAGAATTGGACCCCAAGCCGCTCTTTACCCTGCTTGACAAGATCGGACTGCCAACGCGGGTGAAAGATGCCAATGGCGACCGGGAATGGCACCGCCTGTAGGTCACTGACCCTGCCCCTATAACTCAACAGCCCATATGGCCCCGTCACCCGCCTTGGCAAAGGGGGTGACGGTCATACTGCCGCGGACCAGGGTCGGCCGCGCATTTTGGTATTTCGATAGCTGCCGGGCTTGATATCCATCAACCTCTTGCCCCGCGCGTCTGTGTATCTTGATGCTATGGCAAGAGAACCTGTTGGACCCATCGACATCATCGGATGCGCACCAGGCCGGATAATACCGGGTCTGTTGTTTGAACGCGTGGCCCGCGATGGCGACCGTGTCTGTATTACTGCGTTGCGCAACAAAGTCTGGACCAACATGACCCGGCGGAGGGTATCGCAGAGGGTCAGACAATTGCGAGCCGCCCTGGATCTGCTGCCGAACGAAATGGAAAGGATCGCCTTTGATATCGCGGCCATGGCGAAGGGGCTGATAACTGTGCCGGTGAATATGCATGACGGCCTGCGAAAGGCCTGTTCAATCCGGTACAACACCGAGGCACGTCTGCAGTTGCGTGATGGTCCGATGGCACCCCAACATCGGCGCATAAATGAGGACTGTTTTCCACGCCCGTCGCCGCAGATGTATCCGCGCGGCCTTACCCGGCAAGGCCGGAAATGAGAGGCCAGGAATGACCACGATCATTCATTCAGACCCCAGCCGGGATCTTCAGGTGCTGCTGGATGATACACTCCCCCCCGACCTGCTCGAACTGCTTGACCAGACGATCTGGGGGCAGCACGGCGTATCCTTCCGGTCCCTCGACATGGCAAAGATGTTGCAGGATCTTTCAAACCCCAGCTTCATGCGCCTGACCAAGAGCGGACGGACCGTGGCTGCCGCGGTCAGGAACCGCAAGCAGGTTGAGATCGCCGGTACCCCATATGACGCCGTCCATCTGGCGCTGTTTGCCGTACACCGCGATTTCACTAGGCAGGGACTGGGCAGCGTATTGGCGCAGGTGTCCAGAACCCACTACTTTGACCTGCTGCAGGCACCAGGCGTGCTGTACGGCTATATCGAAAGCGGTAATGAGGCGTCCTTGCGCCTTAATCTTGGTCTGGGATATCAGGATATGGGCGAGATACGATCGCGCATTTTCAGCCGCTCGCGCCCCCGTCTGTCTGATCGCGTCGAAGTGTTGGGTCAGAACGCCCGCCCTGACATGCTTGCCCGTCTCAAGGCGGCCTACCACAGCCATGCCCTTTGCAGCTTTGACACCTCGCTTGACCCCGACCGCTATCTGGTTTTGCGCCGTCAGGGCCACATTGTGGCCGGTGCGCAGGTGCATGTCCTGCATTGGCAACTGTTGGCCTTGCCGGGCTGGCAGGGAAAAATTGCCATGCAGGTCCTGCCCCATATCCCGCTTCTTGGCCGGGAATTCAAACCTGCTGACCTTCGATTTGCCCGTGTCGGCAATATCTTTGCCGAACCGGGGTCCGAAGCGTTGATCAGTGAAATCCTTGAGACCGCATTGGCCGCACAGCACCTGCCTTTTGCCGCCGTGCTGGCCGATCCGCGTGGCGCGGTAGAAAGCCGAATTCTGTCAGCCGTAGATTTCGGTGCACTGGATCACGTCGTATCCGGCGCATTTCACCTGATCGGAGAATTCAAGGGCGTGGATCAGCATCAGCTCAAGCAGCTTTCCAAAGCGCCGGTCGTGATCTCTCCCAAGGATCCGCTGTGACCGCGCGGGTGGAAACCCGGTTGCAGGCTGAACTGCAGGCCTACCGACTTAATATTGCGGCGAACTCTTCGCGCAGCGCTTTCTTTTGCACCTTGCCCATGGTGTTGCGGGGCAGTTCAGGCACAACAACAAGCTTCTGCGGCTGCTTGAAACGCGCCAGTGACTTGCCAATATTTTCCCCGATACCATCCAGATCCAGGTTTTCACCGGGCTTGGCGACCAGGATGCCAATCACACTTTCGCCAAAGTCAGGATGCGGCACGCCGATGACCGCGCTTTCAAGCACACCATCCTGTTCATCCAAAAGCAGCTCAATCTCCTTGGGGTAAATGTTGTAGCCACCCGATATGATGAGGTCCTTGTTGCGCCCGACAATCGTGACATAGCCGTCCGGGTCGATCTGCCCCAGGTCACCGGTGATGAAAAAACCGTCTTCACGCAGTTCCTCGGCCGTCTTTTCGGGCATCTGCCAGTACCCTTGGAACACGTTCGGGCCGCGCACCTCGATCTCGCCGATCTCACCCTGCGCAAGCGTCTTGCCCGTCTTGCTGTCTGTTATCTTCAACTCCACCCCCGGCAGCGGAAAGCCGACAGTCCCCGCACGCCTTTCCCCATCATAGGGGTTCGAGGTGTTCATATTCGTTTCGGTCATGCCGTATCGCTCAAGGATCCGGTGCCCGGTTCTGTCTTCGAACTGAACATGGGTTTCGGCCAAAAGCGGCGCGCTGCCAGAGACGAAAAGGCGCATGTGCTGCGCCAGATCTTTTGTGAAACGCGCATCAGACAGCAGACGGGTATAGAATGTGGGCACCCCCATAAGGCTGGTGGCGCGCGGCAGCTCCGCAATCATCTGGTCCAGGTCGAATTTCGGCAAAAAGATCATCTGCCCGCCTGAAAGCAGGATGATATTCGTGGCAACGAACAACCCATGCGTATGGAATATCGGCAAGGCATGGAGCAGGACGTCATCTGAGGTGAACCGCCATTCAGACAGCAGAACACGCGCGTTTGACAGCAGGTTGCCCTGGCTCAGCATTGCCCCTTTTGAACGCCCCGTGGTGCCCGATGTATACAGGAATGCGGCAAGATCGCTTTCGTCTCGCGACACTGTGTCGAACGTCCGGGGAAATGCCGCGGCCTTGTCTGGGAAAGAGCCTGAGCCGTCAGCGTTCAGCGTTTCCAGACGCGCGTTGCAGCGTTCTGCAATCGGTGCCAGCGCATGTTTTTTGGTGTCATCGCCCAAAAGGATCCCAGCGCCGCTGTTTTCCACGAAATAGGAAACCTCATCTGCCGTATAAGCAGTATTCAGGGGCAGGAACACCAAACCCGCTTGCGCGCAGGCGGCATAGACTGCCAGCGCCTGAGGGGATTTTTCAATTTGCACGGCGACGCGATCACCGGGCACCAGCCCAAAGTCGGTCAGCAGCCCCGCGTATCTGGCGGCCATATCCAGAAAGCTGGCATAGGTCAGGTTCTGATTGCCGGGCAGTTGCAAAAAGACGGCGTCGCTGCCGATATGCTGTCCAAACAGGGTGTCGAAAAGGGGATTGGCCATGGCCCAGTTCCTTAGTTGGCAGAGGAAACCGCCGCGTTGAGTGCATGCACCTGAGGCGATGCGGCGACAGTTTTTCGGTTACAAATTATTCGTCGTTGGTCGTGATCTGGGACGTGTCATATAGATAATTGAACATCTTGCCACCTGATTGCAAAGCCCATCCGCCCGGCAAGCATCCGCTCAGCATCAAATCTCAGATCCAGTGGCTTCATCAGACCCCTCCTCAGGCGACCAGACGGTGTTCCACGATACGTGCCATGATAGCGGCCCCCGCCACGGCCGCGCCATATGCCTTCAGCTTTTCCGCGACGATGCCGCAGGTGTCCGTTTGCTCAAAACCGGTTTCGGGATGGGCGGGCAGATCCTTGAACATCGTCGTCAGCTGATCTGTGCTGTCAGCGATGACGGGCAGAATAGCCATTCAATTCTCCTTGGTGTTTAGCTGAACCGCCGCATAGATAGGCCGGGAATTAGCACCATCCAGTTGCGACCTTTCACAGCACCCCGTCCCGGTCACGCCGGAGGCCGGCGTCATATGATCTAAGCGCGGCGCATCACGGCTGCGCGACGGTGGCATGTGCCTGGACACGGCCATGTAGCAATACCCTTACCTCGGTCCCATCGCGATCTTGGCACCTGATTACGCGCGCTGCCGATTGAATTGCAGAATGGCGATCGGGGCCATTGCCATCAGCCCGATAGCCATCGTGGTCAACCCAGGTGCAATGAACAGGAATGACACGAGCGCCACCCACCAGCGTTCCCAAGCCTTCAGCGGTGCCAGCAGATATCCCGAAAACGCCACGCCAAGAGATGCAATTCCCAACATCGCGCCGATCAACGTCGTGGTGAAAAGCCACCAGGTGAAACCGTCAGCGACCAACAGCAGTGCGGGCGAGTACACAAACACAAATGGAACAAGCGCCTTTGCGATCCCCAATCGGAACGCAGTATTTCCCGTCTTGAATGGATTGGATCCCGCTATCCCTGCCGCCGCATAAGCCGCCAAGGCCACGGGGGGCGTGATGTCTGCCAACACACCGTAGTAGAACACAAAGAAATGGGCCACGATCGGTTGAACGTCCAGCACCGCAAGCGCCGGAGCGGCGACGGCCACAAGGATGATATAGGTCGCTGTGGTCGGGATCCCTGCCCCCATGATGATGCAGGCAACAGCAATCAGGATCAGCGATGTAAACAGCGCCCATTGCGCGACAGTAAAATAGCCCAAGATCGGCAAGGCGCTAAGGAAGGTCCCAATGTCAGTTGCGGTCTGCACAACGACATAGCCCAACCGGAAACCAACGCCGGTCAAGGTGACCACGCCCACAACAACGCCAACGGTCGCGGCGGCGGCACCAACCGCAAGCGTATTCTTTGCGCCTGAGGCCAAGCTGTCCCAAAGGTCTTTGATGCTGAGGCGATGCGTCGGGTTCAAGAAGCCGACAACCACGCAGGCAATGATGCCATAGACAGCGGCATAGTCTGGCGTTTTGCCAGTTAAGATCAGATAGACCAGAATAACCAGTGGGATCAGGCTCAACCAATGATCCTTTAGGACCACGCCGAGCTTTGGCAGCTCTTCCGCGCGCAAACCGCGCAGGCCCAGTTTCTTGGCCTCAAGGTGGACCATGATGAAGATCCCAAAATAATGCAGCAATGCGGGGAACAGGGCCGCGGCCAGCACGTCTCGCAGTGGGATTTCCAAATATTCGACCATGATAAAGGCAGCTGCCCCCAAGATCGGAGGCGTAATTTGCCCACCGGTGGAGGCCGTAGCCTCAACCGCACCTGCAAAATGCGCGGGATATCCCACGCGCTTCATCGCGGGGATTGTCAGCGCACCCGTCGTCACGGTGTTGGCGATGGATGAGCCCGAAATCGTGCCCATAAAGGCGCTTGAAAAAATCGCAACTTTGGCAGGGCCGCCCGAATAGCGACCGGCAATGACCATGGCCATGTCGATGAACAACTGGCCCAATCCGATACGGGTCGCAAGAACCCCAAACAAGATGAACAGGAACACATATTGGGCCATGACGCCAATCGCGATCCCGTAGATGCCCTGGTTCGTCATGTATAGATGGTTGATAATGCCCAGCCAGGACGACCCACCGTGTTTGAGCGCACCGGGCATCCAAGGGCCAAAATAGGCAAAGCCGATAAAGATAAGCCCGATAATGGGCAAGGTCGGGCCAACGCTGCGCCGCGTGGCCTCTAAAGTCAGCAGCAGCAAAGCTGAGCCCATGAAAATATCGGTTGGGGATGGGTTGCCAACCCGCTGGGCCAACGCTGATGCGGGCAGCAGCGGCAGATACATCGCGGCACCAACTGCAAGTACGGCAAAGACGATATCAATGAGCGGGACACCATCAAACCTGTACCACGCTTTGGGCGGCAGCATGTCGTTCTTTCGCACCCCAAACAGCAAGAACACAAGGCCCAGTACAAACGACAGGTGAATACCGCGATGAACAAGTTCGCGCACAAGGCCAAAGCCAGACGCATAAAAGTGATAGACAGACATCGACACCAGAACCGCGGAAATCACAATCGCGAGTAACTTGCCCGTTGGCCGGAACGCCGTCTCAGGGTCAAACTTGCGCTCAATTTCAGCAAGTTGTTCTGGCGTCAGTTCGGGTGTGGTGTCTGCGGGCATGTCACAATTCCATGTCAATACAAATGAAAATGGCCCCGGACGACAAACGCCCAGGGCCGGTATTTTCGCAAAAGCGGCTTACTTCAAAAGACCGGCTTCCTTGTAGAAACGCTCTGCACCAGCGTGCAAAGGAACGCCCACGCCGTTCAGCGCAGTCTCTGGTGTGATGGTTTTCCCCTTGGCGTGACCCACATCCAACAGCTTGCGGGTTTCGTCATTCCACAAAGCTTTGGTAATGTTATAGATCAACTCTTCGTCTTCTTTCGCCGAAGTGAACCACTGCGCGCCCACAGCAACTGTTGTAGTTGCGGCCACGCCTTCATAGGTGCCTTCTGGAATATCGGACGACGCAAAGAAACCGTATTTTTCCGTCAATGCTGCAGCACCTTCGCCATCAATTGGCACCAGCTTGATATCAGCAGCAGAGGCCAGTTCGACCAATGATCCGGTAGGGTAACCTGCAACCACAAAGAACGCGTCAATCTTGCCGTTGCGCAATGCTTCGGCAGCGGCACCACCCTTGAGCGCCTCGGCAGTCACGTCATCTGCGGTCAGACCATTTGCTTCCATGATCAGGTTCGCGTCAACATAGGTGCCGGAACCCGGCTCGTCCAAAGAGACGCGTTTGCCCTTCAGGTCGGCCACTGAATTGATCCCACTGTCAGCCAATGCGACAAGGTGAATGTGCTCTTCGAACAATGCCGCGATCGTACGCAGATCAGTCGCAGGCTCGCTGCCTTCCATCGTGCCTGTGCCTGTGTAGGCCCAGTAGGCCACATCAGATTGAGCAAAGCCAGAATTGCGCAGACCAGAGATAATGGCGTTCACGTTGTCCACGGAGCCGCGCGAGGAAACCGCAGACGCGATAAGACCTTCAACGCCGCAAGAGCCGCCGTCACCGCATTCACGCGAGCCTGGTGGTTTGGAAATTGCATTCGCGATAACACCACCAACTGGGTAGTATGTATAGGCCGTGCCACCTGTGCCGATTGTGAAAAATTTCAGCTCTTGTGCGGACGCAGAGCCGACAAGGCCAATTGCCAGCGCAGCACCAAATGCTGCTGACTTTAGTGAATTGATCATTCGTTTCTCCCTAATGGATTTGGTCAACGGGGTATTGTCCGCGACCATGTTCATGAAACATTTCGCGTTTCATGTTTGACTTAGACGTCTTTGATAACCGAAAAAATCGAAATAGCGACCAGTTTATTGCTGTTCGAAAACATCCCCCAAATATGTCGCTGCGGGAAAAGAGGGGCATTCTATTTCTTGAAATTGACCGGGGGTCTGAGGTCTTTGGCAATCCCTTTTTGATGGGTGCCAGCGGTAAACGCAGGATGGCGCGGCAGCATGGCGGTCATGGGACACCAGATGCATCACGCGTGGCTGAACGCATTGAAATTTGTTGATTTGGGGCCGGGTCAATGGATTCGGTTGTTTCCAAAAACGCCCTGACCTAGCGGCGGAAAAGGTGAGGCAGTCAAACGAAGATCGCAGCTGGACAAAGCGTCCCCGAAACAGCGGGTACGCAGAGCAGCGGGTCATCGGGTTTTGCAGGCAGCTTGCTCAAAGAGCGTAGACATTGAGCGCTTTTGAGAACCCTTTCAGATCCACAGATGGAATGACGGTGCAGGCATCTGGGTCAGCCAGATGTTTCCGTGTTTCTTCATCTAGCAGAACATCAACACCAGCAACCTTCGTATAGGCTTCGAGGCGCGCCGCCAGGTTTACTGTTTTTCCTATGCATGTGTATATTGCGCGGTCCTGCGTGCCCGCATAGCCCGCAACCACCTCTCCTGTTGCGATCCCAAATCCGATTTTCAACTGTGGCTGGCCGCTCAATGCGCTTTCTTCATTCAGGAGGGCCGTCATGTTTCGCATATCTTGGGCGGCGGAAACTGCGCTTTGGGCTGGGTTTTCAATTGCTTTGGGCGCACCAAATATCGCCATCAACCCATCGCCAACCATCAGGCTGATAATTCCCCCCTGACTTGAGACGGCATCGAACATCAACGTGTAGTACATGTTCAGCAGCTCAATCGTGGCTTCCGGTGACATACTTTCGGAAATGCTGGTGAAGTCGCGGATGTCACAAAAAAGCACCGTCGCCGTGAGGCGTTTGCCACCGATGGAGAACCCGGATTCCTGAAGGTCTTGTGCGACCTCGGCCGTGGCAAAACGGTTCAGCAGGCGCTTTTGTTCGTCATGCAGGCGCTTCTTTTCAAGGCAGGAACTGACGCGGGCATTCAGAAGGATCTTGTTCACTGGTTTGGGGATGTAATCTTCCGCGCCCAACTCAATACAGCGCACAATATTGTCGAGCCCCTCGACCGAGGAGGTCACGATCACGGGAAGGTCGCGCAAATGCGGATTGGCCTTGAGCGCTTCAAGCACCTCGAACCCGTCCATTTCAGGCATTTCAATGTCCAGCAGCAGGATGTCGAAACTGTTCGAGCTCAGCATTTCCATAGCGATCTTGCCGTTTTCCGCCACTGACGCTTTGTGACCCAAAAGCTCCACGCTGCGCGACATCAGCAGCCGGTTGACCTTGTTGTCATCCACGATCAGCAGATGGCCGGTAATGTCATTCATGGATAAGCTGCCCCAGCGCGTCGCAGGTCACGGCGACCGTTTGCTGCAGCTCTTGCAAGGGGGCGCTGCCGTCGGGCAAACCGCCCAGTTCCAGACCGCGCGCAAGATCGGCCAGCCGTCCCGCGCCAAAAACTTCGGCATTTGATTTCAGTGAATGTGCAGCGCGCCGGAAACCATCCCCGTCACCGCGCGCGGCGGCATCGGTGAGTGTGGCCAGCATCTGAGGGGTTTCATCAAGAAAGGTTGTGACCAATTCGCGCGCGAAATCCTCTCCCATTGTATCGGACAATTCGGCAAAGACTGATGGATCCAGAACAGGGGCTATCACAGTGTATCCTTTCGGTGCGCAGGCACGTTCAAAAGCGCTTCGGTCAGCAGATCAACGCGGATCGGCTTGGCAATATAGTCGTCCATTCCTGCATCTATGCACATTTCCCGGTCCCCCTGCATGGCATTCGCGGTCATGGCGATGATCTTGGGGCGGGTACCGGCGGGATAGTCAGCGTTGAGCCGGCGAGAGGCCTCCAACCCGTCCATTTCTGGCATCTGGACGTCCATCAGAACCACGTCGTAGGTCTGGCGCGCCACGCTTTCCAGCGCCTCTTTCCCATTGCTCGCCAGATCAACACGATAGCCCATCTGCTCCAACAGGCGTGTGGCAAGCTTTTGGTTCACCAGGTTATCCTCGGCCAGCAAGATGCGCAGCGGATGGCGTTCGGCCATATCGGGGTCTATCCGGGCTTTCCTGGGTCGGTCCGATGCTATTTTTGTCGGGATGTCGGGCGCAAACAGGGTGACCAGCGTATCAAACAGCTGCGACTGGCGCAGCGGCTTGGCAAGGTACGCGGCAAACAGCCCCGCCTCCGCTTCTATGTCGCGCAAGCCTAATGAGCTGAACAATATGAGCGGCAGGGCTGGATGGTCTTTGCGGATCGCCTTGGCCAGCGCGATACCGTCCATCTGGGGCATGTGCATATCAACGATGACAAGGTCGTATGCATTATCTTCCTGCAACGTCTTGATGGCATCCATAGGAGAGGCACAGGCCCGCGTGATCGTGCCCCATTTTTGGGTTTGCAGCGTGAGGATCTTGAGGTTGGTAGCATTGTCATCCACCACCAGCAGGCGTTTGCCGCTCAGCTCTGATTGCTGGCCCACCAGATTGCGGGTCTTTGTTTGTGGCAGCTTGGCAGATTTGGCAAGGATCGTGAAATGAAAGGCAGAGCCTTTGCCCGCGCCGTCGCTTTGCGCCCACATCGTCCCGCCCATCAGTTCCGCCAGCCGTTTGGAAATTGCCAATCCCAGCCCCGTGCCCCCATATTTACGTGTGGTGGAACTGTCGGCCTGACTGAATGATTGGAACAGACGGCTCATGCCCTGCTCGGTCAAGCCGATGCCGGTATCGCGCACGGCAAAATGCAGCTCGACCTTTCCATTATCTGCCGGAGCACAGGTAACGGACAGTACGACCTCGCCGCTATCGGTGAATTTCACGGCATTGGACAGCAGGTTCAGCAAGATCTGCCGCAACCGTGTCAGGTCAGCGCTGATGCCTGCGGGCACCGCGTCGTCATAGAGATAGGCCAGGTCCAGCTGTTTTTCCCCCGCGCGCCCACCTATCAGATCCAGAGCGGATTCAATGCACTCGCGCAGATCAAAAGGGTGCTCTTCGATATCCATCTGTCCGGCTTCGATCTTGGAAAAGTCGAGGATCTCATTGATAATCCCTAACAATGCATCGCCACTGTCCCGGATGGTGCGGGCGTAGTCGTTCTGTTCCTCGTCAAGTGATGTGTCCATCAATAGCCCGCTCATCCCGATGACCGCGTTCATTGGCGTGCGGATTTCATGGCTCATTGTGGCAAGAAAGGAGCTTTTGGCCGCATTGGCCTTTTCCGCTTCCTCGCGCGCCTCCTGCGCCTCGCGGAACAGGCGCACGTTCTCGATGGCGATAACGGCCTGATCGGCAAAGGATTTCGCAAGCTCGATCTGGGCCTCGGTAAAGAGGCGCGCCTTTTGTCGATCAAAGCACAGAACCCCTACGCATTCGGTGTTGCGCATAAGCGGCATGAACAGGGCCGTCTGCATGTCGAAATTCTGAAACGCCTCGGCCTCGTGCTCTGGCAGCTTCACCTGGGACGCATCCGCAACATAAACCATTTCTCCGGTGGAAAAGACCTGAGAGGGGTAGTTCTTGTCGGGCTCGATCGGCATCTGCCGACCGCTTAACTTCCGCAATTGTCCGTCGCGGGTCACACCTGCGGACAGGGTAAAGGTATCCCCCTGCCGTAGCATGACGCCGGACCCTTCACATTCCAGCAACCGGATGGCCGTGGTGACGATCGCCTCAAAGACGGG
>Ga0213868_10004003_pt1 | contig 13603 bp, 6 predicted proteins | sample PICome_9_FD_160087 | JGI IMG/M metagenome (GOLD analysis project Ga0213868, IMG submission 160087) | Coastal seawater microbial communities near Pivers Island, North Carolina, United States - PICO127 | ecosystem: Environmental > Aquatic > Marine > Coastal | place: USA: North Carolina | collected...
CAACGGCATCATAGAAGCCGTATCGCCCCCGGATGCCCAGCGCCTCGAGCCGGCGCAGATTGTCCACGGCGGCCCCCGGTCGGACCGACAGCGCAAGCGCGCTGGCGTAGGGGGCAACCACGTAATCCTCTGCAAGTCCCTGGCGCATGCCCAGCCCGGCCACGCCGAACGCGCGATACTGGTAGTTCTGTGCCGTGTCCCGTGCGGCGAATGCGGCTTCCGAGACGCCCCAGGGCAATCCCAGCCTGTCCCCGTAGCGACGCTGAATATCGACGGCGGCCTGCTCGCTTTGGCCCAGCAACTGACCCGGAGCGCTGCGGATCAGAAGCGCAGGCATCAGGAACTCGAACATCGATCCGTTCCATGACAGGACCGTCATGGGACCGGAGGACCGCGAAATCGGCCGCCCCAGATGGAACCAGTGTTCTGCCGGAACATCGCCCTTGGCGATGGCGATGTAGCTCGCGAGCCGCGCCTCGGACGCGAGCAGATCGTAGCGATGATCGTCCATCCGGTCGAAACTGAGATTGTATCCGATAAAGAACGTCCGGGTTTCCTCGTCATAAAGGAACGAGAAGTCCATTTCCATCGCCAGCCTTCCGGCCTTCTCAGCGAGGTCTAACAGGGTGTTGCGCAAAGCCACCTGTGCAGTCCGTCCCTCGGACATGGCAGTCTGTAGCTCCGCGCCCTTGAGGCCGGTGGTCGCGAGGCTTTTAATGTCGTCCCGCACGCGGTCGAACACCTCATCACGCGGGCCAAGCGGCCTGTCCGGGCACAGTATTTTGACGATCCCGGCGGCGTGGTCTTGGATCTCCATCCAACCGTCGGTCGCCAGCCACGGGCACAGGGTGTCGAGATCACGCAGGACGCTTGCGGCGTGATGGCGGCAGCGCTCGAACCAGAAATGCAATTCGGCCGGATCGGCACCGGGCGTGGCATCCAGCGCTTTCAGGATAGCCCCGGATAGTCTGGGCAAGTCTTCTTCAAGACTGCGGCACAGTTCTCTGCGCCACCCGACCGGATTATCCCGAGCCGCTTCGGCCCTGTCGCTCAGGGCGCGGATCTGCCCGCATATCACGTCCGCATGTTCGTCCGGCAGCGTCTCGGCTGCCTCCGCCAAGAGTCCAAGCGTATCGATGAACCCGTCCCAGAGGGAACGCGACAGCACCGGGCCATCCGCGACCTCGACCAAGCCTTCGCGCAGCGTCAGAAGTGCCACCGCAAGGTTGCCACTGTCCACTGTCGAGACATAGCGAGGCTCCAGCGACAGCAGGGTGGATGTATCGAACCAGTTCACAAGATGCCCTTGATTGCGTTCGATCTTTCCCAGCGCCTCAAGCGCATACGCGCTGCGCTGCGCGAGGTCGCGCAGTCCGATATGTCCGAGATCAAGTGCCGTAATGGATGACAGGAATTGCATCCCGACATTCGTGGGCGATGATCGGTGGGCGATTTTCGCTTCGGGATCGGTCTGGTAGTTGTCCGGTGCCAGCCAATTGTCCTCGGGTCCGGCAAAGGTCTCGAAATAAGCCCAAGTGCGCCGCGCGATATGGCGGAGCCACGTTCGATCAGTGTCCGACAGGCTGTCTGCCTTGGGCTGCCATGGCCGACAGATCAGATACGCGATTTCTGGCGACAGCATCCAGAGCACCAGCAGCGGCAGTGCTCCGGGCAAGGCGGCAGGTGCCAGAACGGCCAGTGTGGTCGTGATGGCGAGACCAAGCAGGGGCGCGCCCGCCATGTCAATCCAGAAGCTGGCCCGCGTATTGGCTCCGGTCGCAGCAACGTGGGCGGCGGTCGACCATTCCAGCATGTTGCGCCGCGACACGGCAAGCCGCCACAGCGCCCGTCCGATGGCATCGAGACAAATCACGGCCTCATTCGCCATGAACGCGATTTCCAGAAGCCACCGGCCGGCGTGGTCGCGCAATTGTCGCCAGCGGTCCTGCACGGCACCACGGCGACGCCCGCGCGAGATACCCGCGACGATGTAGGTCACGAGATAGGTGCCGGGGGCCGCCACGGTCAGCAGGGTCCAAAGCAGCGCCGCCTCGGGATGTGCAAGCCAGCCGCAAAGGGCCAGCAGCACAAGGGACGGCGCGATCAGACTCCGGCGGAGATTGTCAACGATCTTCCAACGATCGAGTGCAGACAGAGGATTGCGCAACCGATCGCCGCTGCGCCCCGGTGTCCGTCGGCAGAGCCAGGGCAACAATTGCCAGTCCCCCCGAACCCACCGGTGCAGACGGCGTGCGAAATCCGGATAGCGTGCCGGAAATCCTTCGTAGAACACGATATCGGATGCCAGAGCCGCCCGCCCGTGGAGCCCCTCGAACAGATCGTGGCTTACCAGCGCGTTTTCTGGAACCCGGTTTTCCAGACTGCGCCGAAAGGCCGTTGCGTCATAAGCCCCCTTTCCGGTGAAAATGCCTTCGCCGAACAGGTCCTGATAAACGTCGGATACCGCGCGGCTGTAAATGTCGATGGCAGTATCCCCGGTGTAGAACCGCGTGAACGGCGAGACTGCGCCCGCTTCCGGGGATATCTCGATTCTGGGCTGGATGAACGTGTAGCCCGCAATGACACGCTCTCCATTCGTGTCGAATTCAGCGCGATTGAGCGGATGGGCAAGCGCGCCCAGAAGGCTGTGCACCGCGCCCGGAGGCGCAATCGTGTCAGCATCAAGCGTCACGACAAACCGTGCGGCGCGCAACCCTTCGACATTCCCCTCTGTGACCGGAAAGGCATCCTTGCACCCGTCATGCAAAAAGTCGTTGAACGCCTCGATCTTGCCGCGCTTTCGCTCCCACCCCATCCAGATTCCGTCTGCCGCATTCCAAGTGCGTCGGCGATGGAGCAGGACGAAGGGCGCGGACGCCGCGTATCGACGGTTCAGCGCGCGCATGCCGTCGATGAGCGCGGCCTCAAGCGCCTGATCCTCATCCGTCACGGGTTGCGCAGCATCGGCGGGGTCGCTCAAAAGCGCGTAGTGCATCTGCGGATCCGGGTTCGTCAGCATGTGACGTTCAAGCTGCGCAAGAAGCGGGGCAACCTCGTCGGGGTTTTGCAGAATGGCCGGGACGATGACGGCTGCTTCGACGCCTTCGGGAAGTCCCTTTCGGAAATCCATCTTGGGCAGCACCCGCGGCGGCATGATCTGCGTGACCAGCCAATTCGTCGCCGTCATCGCAATAATCAAAGCCGGCATGGTCAGCAGCAAACCGCCAAGCGCAAGAGCAACACCGCTTGCGTCCCAGGCGATGAGCAGCGCCAGCGGGACGGCAAGCGCCAGTGCGGCAATACCGACAAGGCCCGTGACGTAGACCGATCCCGGTCGGCGCAGCGCCAGGCGGCGGAAGGCTTCGGCGCGTTTGCCCCTGTAACCCGTCAGAGCCTCGAACGCGCCACGGCCGCCATTCACCAGCCACCATCCGACATGGCTTTGACGGGGCGATCCCATATGGTCGCGCGACATGCGAACCGCCTCGCGCGCGATGTCCGGCTCCGAACGTCCCGTCCCTTCGCCAAGCGCCTCGATCGCCTGCCGATACCGATCTCGCGTGTCGAAATCCATCTCGGGATATAGCCCATCGGGTGAGGTGCGCAGGATTGCCTCGACATGGCTTGTCGCTTCGACGAATGCTTTCCAGTCGGTTCGCTCGATTGCGCCAAGCGCCACAATCGCCCGCGACAGGGCATCGGTAGGATTTCGGTCTTGCCAGTTCCCCGGCCTCTCCAGCTCTTTGAACGGGGGTGCGAGTTCCGGGACAAGACAGCAGAAGGTCGCCACGATTTCTTCGAGCGCCACGAGGCGAAGCATCGAAGGGAATGCCCAAAGCTCGGCGAGGGAGAGCCCATCCTGGCCTTGGAACGCGTTCACGAAAGCGGTGGCAGTGGCTGCGCCGATCTGCGCATGCGTTTCCTCAAAATAGCTGTGTGCCGCAAGAAGCGCACGCGGGCACCCCCGCGCTTCCGACAAGGCAGATCGGGCAAGACGGCGATAGAAAGCCGGTGGCATATCCTCGCGCACCTGACGGACCGCCCGACGCACATGATACTCATTATCGAGAAGCCACTCTGCCGCCTTTGAGGCTTCGGGCGGTGGCGCGCGGCAAATGCGCCGCGCCGCATCCAGCCACGCAGGAATCCTGTCGAGATGCTTCCACACCGGAACGGCCCGCGGCGCACCAGTGTGCACGCAATTGTGCTGTTTTTGATCTTGGGGCACAGTGGGAACCGGTTTCTGCTGCTGCGAGGACGGAACCGTCACGTCTCTTGCCGCGTGGCGGCGGGCCATCTCGGTGTCTTGCCGCCAGCGCGATGATTGCTCATCTCGGCGTTCCGGATCAGCAGGATCGGTGTCACGGCACGAGACAGAAGATATTCCGCAGTGCTCCCGATGGGCAGATCCGGATCGTTTCCAAGCCCCCGCGCTGAAAGGACCACGAGTTCGCCCCGTTCCTCGCAAATGGCCTTCATCAGAGCCCGGCGCGGCTCATCGCCGTTGAGCCGCCGGACCCGGTTGCCTTGTCTGTGGACCGGGAGCAATTGACGCAAACGCCGAAGCCGTTCTTCGGCCGTTCGCGCCGCCTCCTCCTGCAGCTCGCGCCAAAGCGCCTCCCCGTCCTGTCCCGTCCATCCATTGCCAGCTGGTCCGACATTTGAAACGGCGTGAAGGATGACGAGTTCCGCCGCCCGATCCCGCGCAATCGCGGCGGCGTAGCGAAGCGTGGCTTCCGAAGGCGGCGAACCGTCCATCGGGACGATGATACGACGCGCCCTCGGTGGCTCATCTGCGATTTTGGCGGGAACGATCAGAACCGACCCGTGAAAGACCTCCGCCAGATGCCTGGCCGTCCCGCCAAGGCCCCATCTGCTCGGGGTCCCGAATGTCCCCGTGCCCAGGACCAGAACATCCACATTGCGTCGCAGCGCCTCGTCGTGAATGCACCGCGCCGCCGAACCGCACGCAACGATCGCACGTATGTCAGTGGTCGCCCCGGCCGTGTCGGACATCCGCAGGAGATCGGCTGTCTCATCCCGTTTGGTCAATTCCCAATCGACGGGATCGGCGCACTGGACCGTGGATGTCGCGGCGGGCACAACCCGCATTGCCGTCAGCTCAGCCCCCGTCTGGTTCGCCAGCAATACGGCTTCTTGCAGAATGCGCGCCGCCTCAGGGGACCGGTTGAGGCAAGCCATCACATGGCGAAACAACCGCGCGTCGCTCTTGCGCCCATGTGGCCGCTCCACAATGGCCGACCCGGAATGAATATCAGGCATGGCAACCTCCCGTCCATAAGACACTACGTTGTTGTTTAAGGCGTGGGCTTACATGCTATCGGCAAAGGCATGGCGTTCATTGACGGGGCGCAATGCATTCGCCTTGTGTCAGGCACAGCGACAACGCGACCAAAGATGTCCGATGTCATTGACCGCCGTCATCGACAGTACGGTATCGCGCCACCAGATTGGCCCGAGACCAATTCAATGGAGGCGGTGATGTCCTACAAAAAGCTGCTGTTTCGTTCAGAGGCCCGGGAAGCGCTCTTGAAGGGTACCGGGGCCCTGGCGGATGCCGTCCGCATCACCCTCGGGCCAAGGTCCAAGTCTGTTCTCATCCAGAAGAGCTTTGGCGCACCCATCATTTGTGACGACGGGGTCACGATTGCCAAGGAGTTCCGGCTGAAAAAGCGTGAAGAAGACATGGGCGCACAATTGCTGCGCCAGGCGGCAGAGAGGACAGGTGATGCCGTGGGCGATGGCACCACAACCTCGACAATCATCGCAAATTCCCTGTTCTCGGAAGGTGTGCGGAACGTTGTTGCCGGCGCTTCTGGGGTGGAAATCAGGCGCGGATTCGAGGACGCTCTGACCGCGGCGGTGGCGGCTCTGCGCGCCTTGTCGCGCCCGGTGCAGTCTCGCAAGGAGAAGAGTCAGGTTGCATCGATTTCTGCGCATGGTGATCAGACGATCGGCGAGCTTGTCGCCGATGCAATGGAGAAAGTCGGTGACGACGGTGCCATCATGGTCGAAGAATCCCGCACGACCGAAACGGTGCTTGAGGTCGTCGAGGGGCTGCAATTCGACCGCGGCTACATCTCTCCTTATTTCGTCACCGATTCCGAGGCGTTGACCGCACAGCTCGACGATCCCGCGATCCTGCTGCACGAGAAAAAGCTCAGCGGGCTGCGGCCGCTGGTGCCACTTCTGGAAGCGGTGATGCAGGCGGGTCGGGCGCTGCTGATCGTGGCCGAGGATATCGACGACGAGGCGCTCGCGACGCTGGTCGTCAACAGGCTGCGCGGGACGCTCAAGGTTGTTGCGGTCAAGGCACCGGGTTTCGGCGACAGGCGGCGCGAGATGCTGGAGGATATCGCCGCGCTGACAGGCTGTCGCCTTGTCTCGCATGACCTCGGGGTCGATCTCGAAAAGCTCACGCTTGATGACTTGGGCCGGGCCACCTCTGTCCGCGTCGACAGGGAGTCGACCACGATTGTCGGTGGGGCCGGCGATCCGAGCGAGATCGAAGCGCGGATTGCGCAGATCAAACTACAGATCGACGAAAGCACGTCGGACTATGATCGCGAAAAGCTGAATGAACGTCTTGCGAAGCTCTCGGGAGGTGTCGCAGTCATTCGGGCGGGTGCGGCGACCGAGGCGGAGTTGAAATCGCGCCAGGAGGCGCTGGACGATGCGATCAACGCCACGAAAGCTGCGGTCGAGGAAGGCGTCGTGCCCGGCGGCGGCCTCGCGCTTGTTCGCGTCATCAAAGCCGTCGAAGCAGTAGCAAAGGAGATGGAAGGCGACCGGCGGACGGGCGTGCTGTGTCTTGCCCGCGCGCTCGAAGCCCCTGCCCGGCAGATCGCACAGAACTCTGCCATGGACGGAGGTGTCGTGCTGGCCGAAATGAAGAAGGGCTCTGGTGCTTGGGGATTTGATGCGGCGCGAAACATCTATACCGATCTGCTGGAGGCCGGTATTCTCGATCCGACCAAGGTTGTTCGCATCGCGCTTGAAAACGCGGTGTCCGTTGCCGGTACGCTGCTTCTGACCGAAGCGACGATGGTCGAAGTGCCGGAAGACGAGGACAAAACCGCGCGGCAGGCGCTCGATACATATGCCTGATCGCACCGCAGCCGACATGCCAATCGTGCCCCAGCAGAACAGGATGATCGCTGCCCGTCTGAATGAATACGCAGACCTGTTGGAGGCTCAGGGCGACGATGGGTTCCGGATCAAGGCGTACCGCACCGCCGCCCGCGAAATCGGGGCGCTTTCTGATCCGCTACAGGACATTTTGGAAACGGGCGGCACCAAAGCGCTGGTCGCGTTGCGCGGAATCGGTCGGGGCATCGCCGCAGCGATCGTCGAGATGTTGACAACAGGGCAATGGCAACAGCTCGACCGCCTGAAAGGCCGCCTGACGCCAGAAGCCCTGTTCCAGTCCATTCCCGGTATCGGCGCGGAACTGGCCAGACGCCTCGTCGATACGCTGGACATCGAAACGCTGGAACATCTGGAGGCCGCGCTTCGTCTGGGTGAAACACCTGTTCCCGGCATCGGGCCAAGGCGGCGCGCGACCATTCTGGCGGTGCTTGATCAAAGACTGGCGCGACATCGCCGCGAAACGACGGCGGCCCATGGCGGCGATGAGCCACCGGTGTCACTTTTGCTGGACTTGGACCATCTCTACCGCGCGCAGGCCGAAGCCGGGGAATTGCGGCGCATAGCCCCGAAGCGATTTAATCCGACCGGTGACGCATGGCTGCCGATCCTGCACGCCCAGCGCGGTGACTGGCATCTGACCGTATTGTACTCAAACACGGCGCGGGCACATGAACTGGATCGTACCCACGATTGGGTCGTGATTTATTTCCAGGACGCAGACGGTCCCGAGGGTCGCCGCACCATCGTAACCGAACGAACGGGTGCGCTGGCCGGAAAGCGTGTCGTCCGCGGTCGTGAGGACGAATGCAGACGGCACTACGCAACGGCCCCGACCGGCGTCGCTGCCGTCAAGAACACGCTCCCCGTTGAAACGGGATAACGTTTTCAGCGGGCAGCGCTCTGCTCATGTCCCGAACGGGTAGGTATCGGGCAGGCCCAGCATTTCTCCGGTCGCCAGCGGCACCACCGCGCTGGTTTTGTCGACCCAGATGTATTCGTCGAACTGGCGGGGAAGTTCGGCTTCGAAATAGTGGCTGGCAAGCTCGGTCTCGGGGCGATAGATCACCCCGATGGCGCGTTCCAGACGCGGTTTCGAGAGTTCCGTGACAACGTCGTGCCCGGATAATGCGCGCAGCGGCAGGATGAGGCCCGGCAACGCGGACAGATGAAACTGACGCTCATAGCTTTGAGGGTGCGAGGGCAAGACCTGTTTGACCTCCATCGACCCGTTCCAGTCGCTCGCCGCAGCAACAGTCCCACGATCCGTGCCCATTCCGATGCGATAGCTTTCGCGGTCGAACCCGCGGGCGCAAAGCTCGCCCAGATTACGCTCGCCGCGGCGGGACATTTCGGTCGCCCGGGCATCGCCGATATGGGAATTATGTGCCCAGACCACCGCCCGCGCGCCGTTCCCATGGAATTTCATGACATTCAGGAGGGTTTCGAACATGTGGTCATCGCGCAGGTTCCAAGACGCGCGCGAGCCGTAGTACATGATCCGGTAATATTTCTCGGCATTGGCCACCAGTGCCGCGTTTTGCGCCGCGTCCAGAAATCGCTCGCCATCGCTCATGCTGTATTCCTGACGTTTTCGCATCAGATCAGCGAGCATCGCCGTCACATCATTTTCGCAATTGCGATATGCGCCAGTCAGCGCTGCGTGACCATACGCTGCCGGATCTGCTTCCCAAGGGCTGAGGCATCCGTAGCGGTGGCGGGCAATCCGGGCGAGGTCGGGATCAACATTTTCCAGATAGTCGATGATCGCCAGCGTCGAGTTGAACAGGCTGTAGAGATCCAGACCGTAAAAGCCGACGCGCGTCAGCGGAGCGCGTGGTGCGTTCCACTTGTGCAGCCAATCGGCAAAGGCGCGAACGTCCTCGTTGCGCCACATCCAGATGGGAAAGCGGGCGAACGCCTGCCACTCCGACGGCGGTGTCTCACGGTGGCGCACGTAATGGTCGATGCGGGCGGCGTCGGGCCAGTCGGCCTCGGCGGCAACAATGGTGAAACCCTTTTCCTCGATCAACCTTTTCGTAATGAGCGCGCGCATGCGGTAAAACTCGGCTGTGCCATGGCTCGCCTCGCCGATCAGTACGACGCGCGCATCGCCAATGCGATCCATCATCATGTCCAGAGGCGCGCTCTCGACGTCATCGAATGGCTCGGCGAAGGTGCGAATGAGCCTCGGCAATGCCTCGGGCTGGCGTGGACGGTGCTGGATCAGGCGCGGCGGTGCTGTTTGGGCATCCTCTGGCTCGCCCTCCCAGTCCTGTTCGCCGATAGCGGGCACAAAGCGCAGATCGGCCAGATCCTCGCGGTCGAACTGTCCCTTGTCGCGCCGTGTCACGCGCACCAGTTCCTGTGCCCGCGGGTCGCTGCCGACAGGCACCACCATCCGCCCCCCTGTGGCCAATTGGGACTTGAGCGTTTCGGGCACAAAGGGTGCGCCGGCGGACACAAGGATCGCATCGAACGGGGCCTCGTCTTCCCAGCCGCGGGTGCCGTCCCCGTGAAAGACGTGAACATTTGTATAACCGGCATCCTGAAGCGCTGCCGACGCTCTCGCAGCGCGCGTTCCGTGGTGTTCTATGGTATAAACCTCGCCCGCGATCTCCGCCAGAACGGCGGCCACATAGCCCGACCCCGCGCCGATCTCGAGCACCTTTTCGCCCCCCTTGAGCGACAGTCCCTCGATCATGTAGGCCACGACATAGGGTTGCGAGATGGTTTGCCCGGCATCTATGCGCAGCGGACGGTCCCGATACGCCTGAGCTTTGAGATGGTCCGGCACGAAGTGCTCGCGCGGAACGCGTGCCATCGAAGCCAGAACCAGCGGATCGCGCACCCCGCGCGCCCTGATCTGACATTCGACCATGTCCTTGCGAAGCGTATCATAGGTGGGCATTTCAGGTTTCCTCTCAGGGTCTCCTTTGACCGGAAAATTTCCGCTAGATCGGTCCAAACCTGTCCACGATCACTCCATCGCGCCTCCCGGGCAGAGCCTCGGGTGGAGGTGCGGGTGGCAATTCGTCGGGTGGTTGGGGCACATCCGGCGGCGGTCCGGGCGGAATTTCACCCGGCGGTTCGGGATATTCGGGCGGTGGAGGTTCTGGCGTCTCCTTTGGCGGCGTCACCGGTTCTTCCGGTGGCACTGGCTCAGAAGGGTCACCGCCAACCGCAAGCGTTGCGTCCTTTTGTTCAGAGCTTTCAGGTTGTATCGGCATGGCGGGTATTTCTCTTTGTCAATTCGGTTTCGACCCTGCATCAGGCGCGCACCCTCGCGCATTGATCGCAGTCAACTGATCCGCCCTTGACCTTGCGAACACGCGCGTCGCCCGCCCCCACGATGGCCACCCGCTGCGCGCGCCCCCCTCGCCACGCCGCGAACATCGGATGGACGCACGAACGGGGCACACTGCCTGACCGGGTGATGATTTGCTTGCGGGGTTCGGATGACCCGGCACGTCGCCGCGCCATCCGGTTTGAAATATGGCGATCACTGCACCGCGAGATGATCGATGACGTTGGTCACCCCGGGGGCCGCCCACGCCGCGCGTTCCGCGCTCCTGCGTTCGCCCAGATAGCGGACTTTCCCCTCAAGCGTCACGGTCCCGTCATGAACTGCCACCCGGATTCCCGAGGCATCGAGTTCCGCGTCGCGCATCAGGGTCTTTCTGATCCGCTCCGTGACGTCCGAAGCCTTTATGGACGGCCGGACCTTGAGATGGTTGTTGATGCCGGTGACACCCGTCAGCCGACCAATGGCGCGTGCTGCGGCATCGGCCTGATATCGCCACTCTACATCGCCCTCGAGGGTGACCCGGCCTTTGGCGACGGTGATCTGAACCTTGTCTTCGGGTACCGATGTGTTCCACTTCAGCGAATTGACCACGCGTTTCGCGATCTCATCGTCAGCCGTGATATGGGCACCAATGGGCCGGACCTCGATTTCGTCGGCGATCGCACGGACGCCCACGACATTTTCAACGATGTCCAGCGTCGTGATCTTGTCGCTGTAGTTGCGGACATGCCCTGTCAGCGTCACAACACCCTGATCGACTGCCACGCCGATGTCGGCAGCATCAATGCTTGGTTCGAAATCCAGCTCGTCGATGATGTCCAGTCGCAGTTGCTTGTCAGTCATTTCTTCCTCCATTCTGCAAAACACTTTGAGAACCGTATCTCTGCGGATTTGCATCGGCATTGACCGCTCGCAACGACCGTTCCCAAAGGCTCTGACCGGTCACCTTCAGGTGCAGGCCCCGTGCCTTCATCCAGAACAGATTGCGCCTGACGGAAAAACAACCGTGCCTGTTGGCGTCGGCCATGCGTGCCAACAGCTCAGGCCATTGAGCGATAGCGGATGTCGTTCGGCGAACGCGTATCGCCCCGACGATTGACCAAAATCAAACGACAACGCCCCAGGCGGGCTAAGCTTTTGGTATGCGTCAAACAATTTTAATATTATCAAGCGATCCTTTCCGGACATGGCAGATCAGCTGCGGAGCTGAGCTGCGCACGCAATCCCTTTTTCCTGGCGGCCCAGACGCGCGATCAGTCTGGCAATTGATCCTTGCGACGAAGGGCCATCAGCGGCCACCGGACTGGACAACCACGACAAGGGGATCGGGCCGATGACCGGCATTTGGCAACATGCGCTGGATAGAATGCTGCGCACTCTCATCAAAGTGGGGTCGTTGCGTGTCGTCATGCCCCGAGGACAGACCGGCGACTACGGCGATCCGTCCAATACACCAGTGACCGTGCGCCTGCTGGACGTGGCAACCATCCGGCATTTTGTGTTGAACCCGGAACTGGCCTTGGGCGAAGCGTACATGAACGGAACATTGGTGATTGACGATGATGACCTGCACGGCCTGCTCGCAGTCGTTGTTCATAACGTTCGCAATGCAGGTAAGACCCCGGTCTGGTGGCAAAAACTTTCGGAATTGTCGCGTGCCAGCCTGCGTGGACTTTCCCAGAAAAACCTTTTGGCCCGGTCAAAACTGAACGTGGCGCATCACTACGATCTCGCAGGGCAGTTGTTCGATCTGTTTCTGGACGACGACCGCCAGTATTCCTGCGGTTACTTTCAGCAGGCAAATGCCACACTGGAGCAGGCGCAAACGGACAAGAAGGCGCATATCGCGCGCAAGCTGTTGATCAAACCTGGCATGAGCATACTTGATATCGGCTGCGGCTGGGGCGGCATGGCGCTGACACTTGCGCGGGATCATGGTGCAAGGGTGGTCGGGATCACGCTGTCCGAGGAACAGTATGCTTTTGCAACGGAAAGGGCCGCGCGCGAAGGGCTGTCAGATCGGATTCAATTCCGGCTTTGCGACTATCGTCAGGTCGAGGGCACGTTTGATCGCATTGTCTCTGTCGGTATGTTCGAACACGTCGGGTTGCCCCATTACGATGACTATTTTGCCACCATTCGAAACCGGCTGTCGCCGGACGGGATCGCCCTGATCCATACAATCGGCTGGGCCGCACCGGCGAAAGCCACCAATCCCTGGATCGCAAAACACGTCTTTCCCGGGGGCTACATTCCCACCCTCTCCGAGGTGATGACCGCCATCGAACAGAACCGGCTATGGTCAACAGACATTGAATGCTGGCGTTTGCATTATGCCTATACGTTGCGACATTGGTATGATCGGTTCTGCGCCCACGAGGACGAGGTGCGCGAGCTGTATGATGAACGCTTTGTGCGGATGTGGCGCTTTTACCTCGTGGCATGTGAGCAAACATTTCGCTACGCCCCCCAAGCCGTCTTTCAGATGCAACTGTCGCGGCGCGTCGATGCCGTGCCACTGACCCGTGACTATTTGTATGACGCCGGACGCATGGCACCCCGACCGCTGATGGAGGGCATTCGAAAGCCTGTCCTTGTCGCGCAAAGCGGACAGAGACACCCGCCCGTCGAGACATCCAATGCGCACGTCAATTCATTCAAGGACCGAACCCATGATCGATAAACTTCTGCTGGCCGTCGATGGATCCCGGAATTCGCAACGAGCAACGGAACTGGCTGGCGAACTGGCGGCCAAGCTGAACGCCGATCTGTTTATCGTACACGTGTTGATGCACGGTCGCCCCTCCAAGGAACTGGTTCACATGGCAGAGGTCGAACACCTCGTTCAGGAAGCATATACAATCGTTTCGCCCGGCCTCTCTTATACAGCCGGCAGTCATCCCGAGCTTTTGGGTGGCGCGGCGGACGATGCCAGAACCGCACAGATCATCTCGGCACTTGGGGATCAGATCGTTCGCCGGGCTATGGCGCGGTGCAAGGACTTGGGTGCAAAGCACGTAAAGACGTCGGTCCGGTCCGGGGACGTCGCCGAAGAGATCCTGAAGACAGCGACAACGCATCACGCCGACATGATCATTGTCGGCACGCGTGGGCTTGGGACACTCAAAA
>Ga0213868_10004005_pt1 | contig 13601 bp, 12 predicted proteins | sample PICome_9_FD_160087 | JGI IMG/M metagenome (GOLD analysis project Ga0213868, IMG submission 160087) | Coastal seawater microbial communities near Pivers Island, North Carolina, United States - PICO127 | ecosystem: Environmental > Aquatic > Marine > Coastal | place: USA: North Carolina...
GTGAAAGTTCAGGCATGGAAGATTCGTCTCTGGGTGAGAGTTCGGGTTTGTCCTCAAATATTGAATAGAGCCTGTAGCTGAATTGATTTTTGTGAATTTTGCATCCCCTGAGGCTGCTGTAAGCATTCGTAATAGATTTTAAAAATGATTAAGACATTTAAGAAAAAGGTAAATTAAGTAAGTAGTTTATCCTCTCACTCTTTTACTGTGCTTGGAAAGAATGCTCGGTGTAATTTCGAGTCCCCAATGTAGAAGTGTCTGACGAATCACAGGAGATATCCTCACGTCGTCAATCTTTGCAGCCCCTCCGGCAGCCAATATCTTATTACAAAGTTGACTACGGAAACGTCCTTTAGGCCCTGCTGATTTGAGCCACCTTGATATCTGTCTTGCATCGTCACTGCACCTTCTTCCTTGGTAGAAGCGACAATACCACTGAAACCATCCATAAGGATCGCTGTCTGCAATCCAACCAGAGCTTTCCCACATACCCAGGGAGCCTCCACATTTCACTTTGAACTTGTTTAAAGTTGCATCATAGGTCTGAGAAGTAAGCATCGACATTTTTAAGCCTGAAATCCACTCGGGTTTCACAGTGTCTTTTAGTACATCAGAAGCATTGTATTTCTTGTTAGTGACAGCTGATAGAATGGATCTAAAATATGTACCACCAAAACTACCAGAACGAAGAATTTCTTCTGGAGTTCTATTCGGATGGAATTCAGAAAGATAATCGATCATTTCAGGGGTAGAATCTTTTCCAGAAACAAACGTTAATTCCCCTGTTTGTGTGTTTCGGCTTGGTTCTTCCACATACTCCTTCTCGATCATGATCGCATCTGGTGGTAACGCCGGTGGATCTTTGTATATTTCCTTTTTGCCCTGAATCAACCTCATCCTATACGCTGCCGACGATCTGGGTAATCCTTCTTCAATGGCTTCGGCTTTCGCCATCGCTGTCTTTTCCAATTTTCGCTTTAACCTTTGTTCCTCAGCTGAGCTTTTCAAACTTGTTAGTAATTCATCAGCGACTTTGATACATTGTTCCCAATCTTCATCAGAGTTCCTCTTCAATCGACGAAAGCTCTTTGTTGATTTTGTTAATGTTTTTCCAATCATGGTTTCTTCAAGAATCGAAATAGTTATCGTATTGTTGTTTACTGTATGTCTGAGGGAAGAAAGATATTCTAAGCATTTGGAGGCTTCTGGCTCTGGTGATTGCATCACTTCTTTAGTGAGTGCATCACCGATAGTTTTGACATCCAATATAACGGAAGACATATTGGAAGTACTAGACATGTATTGTACAATTAATAATATGTAATGTATTATGCTCAAACGAATATAAATTTGTGCTCTTCTTTTGTGTCAGTGATCAGTGATCAGTGAGTCACTGTACTAACATTCTTACAAAAAATACAAAACATGAAATGAAACTTGATAATTCAGTCTTCAGTACTTACTGTAGTTCGTTTGTATCTATGTGTTTTTGATTCAAAAATAAGACACTTTCTATTCGAATAACTTCACGCACCCACGCCGATATATAATGAATTTAGCTCTGTTGGATCCCTTCAGGCGTCAACTGCCGGATAGGATTGATTCAACAATCCATCTCCCTAAACATTTTCACCCCCAGGCAGCTGAAGATCCTGCTCCATCTGAGTTCCATGCCTGCTTCTCCGTTCGTTTCAATCGTCACGGTACCTATTTAGCTGCAGGACATGGTAGTGGAGCTGTTCCAATACATGAATTCGCTAGTCGAACTCTCTCTGCGATGCACTTACCTCCGTCAGATGGTATTTACAAAAATGGTGTCACGAGTATCTCATGGAGTCGAAATTCTAGGTACATGATGATTGGAAGTTATGGAGATTCTTGTATCAGTTTAGCGGACAACCAACATGAATTTGCTATAGATAGAGTGTTGACAAAATTGAGAGAAGATCTGAAGAATGATACAACTGCTTCATCGTCGCCTTACCCCAATCATCATCAGAGAAAAAATACTGCCAAAGATTCTGCAAACTTTGCCGCAACTGAAGTCAAGGATGATGATGACGATGATAATGATGATGATGTTCAAATGAAACATGATTCGGAAGCGGTAGCATCTGGTTCTGGGATACACACTTCCTTGCGTTCTCATCGTATTCTAAAACATATCATCCATACAAATCCAGGGAGTTATATTTCCTTCTCAAAGCCTTCAACAAGTATATCTCAACCCTCGAATAAAACATATTCTGAGAATATTATAATTCCCGTGCCTGCCGCATTGGGACTCTCTGCTCAAATCCATCCAAGTGGTCGTGGTGGAATCGCATGTCTTCAAGATGGATCGTTGGTTCTATTTGCTTTGACATCCGACCATCCTTTTCACAGCTCGGATCAACTTGAGGAGTCAAGTTCAGAAACTGCGACACATTCCATGGACAATTTAACTTATTTGGTATATCTGTCTAGCCCAACACATGTAGTAGAAGGAGATATGAAAACCTATCATATTCTTTCTGCATCGTTTGATTCTCACGGACAGAATATTTATGCGACAACACAATGTGGAAAATTGATTGGTTTAAGTTTACATGCAGATCTCCTTTCATCTTTTCGATTATCTTCTTGCCATCGGGGTAATCCTGATATGACTGACCATCATACATTCCCAAAGCTATTTGACAAAACCTTTGAGATTGATATACCTGGAAAAATTGCTTCATATCAAGTCATTGTAAGCCGGAAAAGATCCATGGTTTTGCTAAATTGCAAAGATTCCAGTTTAAGATTATATGATCTTCAAGAATGCTGGGCATCTAACGAAGTGAAGCCAAGGTTTACGTTTCAAGACCCAATATCAAAGTGCAAATGGACAAGTTGCGATTTCTCAGGTGATGGTGAATACGTTGTGGGTGGTTGTAATAACAAAGAGGCTGGGGACAAGTATGAGTTATACTTTTGGAATACTGCTACAGGTGTGCTGATAGATCAGTTACTTGGTCCACAAGTATCATTGTATGATGTGTCTTGGCACCCTACTCGTTCGTTTGTTGCAGTTGCGACTTCCGATGGTTTACTAGATTTATGGGGACCAAGGATTGATTGGACTGCATTTGCTCCTGACTTTCAAGCATTACAGAAGAATGTCGAATACATTGAAAAAGAGGATGAGTTTGATGTTGTAGTTGATACGGATTACGATGAAGAGGCGAGGAGGTTGGCTATTCTAGATCAATTGGAAGAACAGGCTGTTGTAGATGTTTGTTCAGTCGATAAAGTCGCAGCATTTTCTGATTCGGAAGATGAGGGGTGTAATCAATTTTATTTCAACACTAATATTCGATCTATTAAGAATTGATTATGACAGAAATAACTCTTTTACTATTTAGGATTATGAGACAAGAAGTGAGTAAATGCAGGAGGGTTCTCATCGGATTTAGCAAGATTGGAATTCTTTTGGTTTCGGCTTGGACTTCTTTTTTTCGTTCGTTCTGATTCATCCACTCTCATAAATTCAAGAACCCATCGACTCATACACACAGACAGTACCAAAACACTTTTAAACCACATCCACATTTAAATCAACATTAGTTATGAAACTTGTAACATCTGCAATTCTTTTTGTAGGATGCAGTGCTTTTGCACCTCATTTAAAGGTTGTGAATCGTCATCGGGATGCGGCACAACCAGTAGTCATGTTTTCTACCATCGATGCACCATCTGACGTTGAAAATGAAGCCAATCCAATTGACGTATCTCCCCCAAAGAGAGTAATGTCGTTACGTGACGATTTATTACGGACAGCAAAGAGTCTTGTGGATGCCAGCCCTTCGGGACTTTTTCTCACATTACCCAACGATATTTCCGAATTTACGGCAGGAGTCGCCAGATTGGAGGCGATAGCACCGACTACATCCGATGAGTCTGAAAAGCTTGCATTAGGTGACTGGAATCTTCTTGCCACTTCAAAGTCTCTGAAGATTGGTTCGTCATCTTCTTCCTCAACAGGCGAGATGAAGTTGAAGCTACCGAAGCTTCCCTCTAAACTACAAAATGGAATTACAGTCACTCAACGAATTCGTTCAACGTCAGAGTCTGACAACATCGATCGTGTTGACAATGTTATTGAAATTAACAATGAAGAAATTCTTCCTTCCTTTCTAAATCCCCTCAAAATTCAAAATTCCAAAATAGTTCTCATTCACAAGGCCAAAGTAGAAGGTTTCAATCCATTTAGAACGAAAATTTCGCTACAGAGCATCGTGCTCAATATAGCTGGTACTAGTCAAAATCTTGATCCTGCAGGTGCAGATTTACTAGCGCTCAATGTACCATCTCTTACTGAATGGATGAATTCAGGTTCGTTTGATACTACGTATGTTGATGACAAGATGAGAATCAGTCGAGGCACGACTGGATTCTTTGACGAAACAAGGGTATTTTTGAAAAAAGGAATAAAATTGGAGGATATTATTGGTTCTGAAGACAGTGATATTCTAGTTGAAAAAAGTAAATTGGACAAGGTTGCAGATGCTTTTGAAGGAGTAGCAAGTGCTGTTGGAAATGCTGTCACAGAGGTACGAGATACAGTTGATAAGGACATTGAGTCTGTTTCAAAGGAAGTTGAACGCTCCATCAAAGATATACAAACGGTGATTGAAGAAGATATAAAGACAATTGGAGATGAAGTAGACAATGTCAAAACTGCCATATTTGGTGATGATGAAACAAGCACCGAGATTTCCGAAGGTACAGATGATGAAATGGAAAATTCTGAAGATGACTTGACCGCTTAAGAAACGTAGATATTGAGGAAATGAACCCTGTCATGATGGTGCAATTACAACCTATATAACATCCATAACATTGATTTAAATATATGTATATATTGATGATTGAATATCTGTTTAATTTTGCAAACATGATAGAGAAAAAGACTACCGCTGATATGAAATGAAGTACTATCCTGGATGAAATATTCAAATCTGCTTCTCACCACTCATTTCCTTGCACAATAGACAACCTACAAACTGACAAACAAACAGAGAGTAGTTGGATCATAAATCATAACTGTAAGCCATCCTTCTTCTACAGCGAAACAAAGTGAACACGTAGCTCTTGATTTAATTACAATAAATGCCCCCTAAACGAACAACATCGGCTATAGTACCTGGTATTACTAAAAGACGTGCCATTCAAGTTGGTGCCTCTACCAGGGTCGCTGTATCAGTGAAAAATGAAGACCCTACCACAGAAGATGCTGTTTCACAACTCCGTGAAGAATTTGTAAATCTTTTGCAGCAGCATAAAAATGAAATAACTAACTCCAAATTAAAAGATACATTTGGTGCTAGATATAGTCAGCTACCAACCATTATAAATGGGTTCTCAAAGGAGGGAAGATTAACCATGATGAAGGACGGAGATGAATTAGTTTATAGACTTGCAAGCGCGGAAGAAGCATCAAAGTTTTCTGGATTAGATGTAGCTGCAAGAATGGTCTATCAAATCATTGAAAAGGCTGGAAATAAAGGTATATGGACTAAAGACATTCGTGTACAATCAAATATTCAACAGCAAGCATTAAATAAAATTTTTAAGCAGTTGGAAAATCGACAACTGATCAAACCTTTGAAATCAGTAGCAGCCAAGGCAAAAAAATTGTATATACTGTATGACTTAACTCCTGCCAAAGAAGTTACGGGAGGACCTTGGTATACCGGTATGTCTTTGTTATGTTTATTATTATTGTCATATCAAGAACCCATTGCTTATTCCACGTTTGTTTTTATTAGAACTCGAATTTGACCATGAGTTTGTTGCTGAGCTTAGGACATTTATCTTGCATTGTGTTCGGAGACTGAATACCGGTAAAGGTGTGACTTTGCGTGAAATAGCCTCGAAAATGAAAGAGGCTAATGTCAGTAGGGTAGAACTATCCTTAAACGAAGTACAACAATTAATGCAAACTTTGGCGTTCGATTATATGATAGAGCAAGGGGGTGTGAATTTAAATGGAGAAGCACTTTTTGTCGCCGCGAAAAGAGTTTCATGCTGTTGCGATTTCAAATACTACGAGGTTTTGTGCCCTGATTTTAAGTTTCGCGACATTGTCTTTGAAGATGGAGTTATTCTTTCTGCACACGAACCTCATCATCATTCGTCTTCATAAAATTATAACTTTAAAACAGTATTATTTAAAAATCCAGACTACTTACTTTTGTTATGTTTCGATACACTGAAATGGTTCTACAATTTCATCGCGCCAAAATATCCAAGAATTTTTGTTCGTGGTTCGTGGTGTCACTTTTCACCGGGGTCACTTTTTCTTCAGAACATCAAACATCAAACTGAATAGATAATAAGATGCTTGATTCTTCATCGCTCTACAATATAAATAGGTCTGTTTCAGTACTAGATCCTGATTCACATTTACTTGGTTCATACTTAAATCGAAAACAACCCAATACTTACAGAAATGTCAACGTGTTCATTTCAACGATTAACTTGGTGACGAGTAACGTTTGCGAGACTTTGGCTCACAGGATTTCCTCTCTTTACACACAAAATCCGGATGAAGTCATGTGGGTAGATAGCTGTGGAGAAAATAGTCTGCACCGTTTATGTCAACTGGCAAGATTTAGAAATGACAAAGACAAGCAGAAGTACGAATTGATTCTGTACGTGCAGAAGTTGTTGATTATTACTTCCGAATCGCATGCTGCGAGCGCATTAAATAATTGGAATGAGACTCCTCTTCACTTATTTTTGTCGCATTGTGGCTTTGTGGTTGAAGATTTCGCTCAGAATTTGTCGACGCCAGATTATCACCTAAATTTTATCAACGAGCTGCTCTGGTCATTTCCGAGAAGTATCATGACACGAAATTATGAAATGGCGTTACCTCTACATGAAGCATGTAAATTATCACAATTGGGAAATACAAATTATCCTCATAAGGACGTTTCTCCATTTAGGCTATTGGAAAGTGATAACTCGAATCGAAATCGCATACATCTAGAAATCATAAAGGTACTTGTCAAGTCATACCCCTATGCGCTGTTTCTGAAAGATATGAAAGGTAAAACTCCCCTTCATCATGCGGTGGAATCTTTGAGTTGCAGTGCTGAGGTTGTTATGTATTTATTACATGAAATGGAAACGTTGTATACATCTTACTCCAAATCCTATGATAACTCGTCGAAAATTCGAATAGACTTCGACTTAAGGATTATTCTTCATGAATTGTTTGATTCGTTCAATCTTAACAGACGCGTCAGTGAAGAACTATTGATCAATTTAAATCGCTACAAACGTGTAGGCGAATGGACTTTGGCAAAACACCTAGATCTCATGGCGAATGTTGATCGTTTCAGCTTAGAAAAGGTCAGAATATGGAAAAAACTTCTTGCAATCATTTGCAAATTGTATCATGGCTCGGTAGCACATACCAAGTTTCCTCTTCACGCGTGCATTTTTTCCAATGCACCGTTATCGATTCTGAATATATTACTAGTAACTCATCAATCAGATCTCAGGCGTGTCTCAACTGATGGAGAAACACCCCTTACACTGCTCTTATCTAGTAAAAACAAAACCTGTGATTTCATCAAAGAGATATCGCTTGCACTTTTAGAAGCAGATCGATATTGTGCAATGGTACCCAACACACATCAAAGATGGCCACTTCATATCGCATTGGAACGAAAACTTGGATGGTCTGACACCACTAGGAAGTTATTTTTGTGTAATAAAGCAGCAGCTGCTGTGAAAGATCCAAAGACGCAGTTGTGGCCATTTATGATTGCCGCTTCAGTATCTAACACTCAACCATCCTGTTCAAAAGATAATATCAATTCCATTTATTCCCTTCTTCGCGCTGCACCTTCTGTACTCTTGACATGCGGCTATTAAAACTCTGAATAATGCACAATAGGATATATGTTGTACTAAGTAACAAGTCTTAAATAAAACAACTCTTCAGGTAATTTTTTTCATGAACGATTTACAATTAATGAAAGAAAACTCAATGTTTCGACAAAAATTGAGATTCAGTTACACCTGTTCCCATCGCCGCAGTAGACGACAAACCTCCACTTGCTGTGTTGACCATCTGATCTACTAATTCCGCTCCACTCCACTTTTGGTGAGTTAAGAGTTCAACTTGTGCATCTCTCTCCTTTCTCTGTATCTTTTGGACATATGCAAGCATTCCGTGCTCCGCATATGAGCGTGCTAGCTCCGTAGTAATAAGACCATTTGAATGAAAACCAGCAAGTGTTATGAACTGCCAACTGTAACCGAGCCTTCCAAGATCGTCATTAAACATAGCCAATTCAGAATCCGTCATACCACTCGCATCCCAATTGAAAGATGGACTTAGATTATACGCAAGCATTTGGTGTGGAAACATTTTCTTTACACCGTCCGAGAATTCTTTGGCGTCAGAAATACTTGGTACTGCAGTCTCCATCCATATAAGGTCTGCGAAAGGTGAATAAGCGCGTGCCCTTTGAATACAATAATCAATACCAGGTTTGATCTGGTAATAGCCTTCACGTACTCTACACCCCTCCCAGTCAAAGTAAATCTAATAATTCATATTTTTTTAACACATGATAAGATAGAATTTGCAAAAATTGTGAATAAGGTTTCCATGAAAAACTTACTGAATTCTTTTTGCCAAACAGTTCATCCGCAATTCTTCTGGCCTGAGCATTACTGAGCGTATTTGGTGCATTTGAATTCCACTGTTCAATCATTCGCCGCTGATCATAAGTATTCGTATAGACCTTTTTGATCTGAGAGATGACGGCATCGCCAAATTTCATAAGTTGTGCGCCACTCGACCAATCCTTAGACACTTGATCTAAATTTGCCACACCTTTGGCTCTGGCTTCATCGAGCGTTTCACGGAGGGAAGGGAAGTTCTCTGTTGTAATCCCAAGGATGAAAGGGTGATCTCTACCATCAATGTTACTATCTAGCAAAGTTGCTGCCTCAGCATCTGTTCGAGCAATTATCACCAAACTTGTTCCAAGAATATCAGATGCTAGTCGTGCCGCGATTAAGCGATCGATATGTTCTTGAGTCGAAACAAGTACTTTGCCACCCATATGACCACATTTCTTTGTTCCTGGCTTTTGATCTTCGAAATGAACACCTGCTGCTCCGGCTTCTACAAATAGCTTCGTCAATTTCATTACCGCACTCAAACCCCCATGCCCAGTATCCCCATCTGCTATGACAGGAGTTAGATAGTCAACTCGAGGTGGTAAAACTTTTGAATTAAGAAGGGCCATCGCGCGCTCATTGTGTTGCCTTTTATCATGATGGAATTGAGCTCGAATGAGTTGATCAACCTTTAAAGGCACTGTATTCATTGGATAGTCTGCAAAATCAGGTCCAGGATCTGAATCATGATATCGTTAGTTATATCAGCGTTGAGTGAACCAAGTGAAAGGATGAGCAAATTGAAAAACGTACCATTTGTGCTTGAGGCTGTTGAGCTACATTGCCACCCTGATACATATATACTAGATAAATGAGCTGCCATTTGAATTACTTGGATAGGGTCAAGCGCTCCAAAGGTATGGGAGTAACCACCTTTTTGATGCAAACTTCTAAGTAGAGAATACAACTTGAGTGATGATTGGTTTGAGTATGATGCTTTAGGTGCAAGATGTTGGCCGGTTGGACGCGCTTCTTCCGATGGACGCAATACAGCCACATCCATAGCTATAGTATGAACATTTGAAAAAATATGAATTATAATATGGTTACAAGATGAGGAGTGAGTAATCTTTCTTAACTTACCCGAATAAGTTCTGGTCGTATGTTCCCATCGAGACATTTTCCACCATTTCTCAATCTCCTCCTCATCTTTCTTTAATTTAGCGTATTCCTCCGTCGAGCTTTCATCAGTGGACTTGGGAAGAACACGTAATCCTCTCGAAATTTTGGATTTCATCCTTATCTTTTTTATAAATCTGATAGATATGCGAAAATGAATTGGAGATTGACTTGAAAATGAGAAAAAGTGTCAACAAAAGCGTTCTTTGTCATCACCGAGATCAATGATGCGCTGAACTTGAATCCATATACGGTAGGGATATTAGCCTGCATAAGTAGTACCTCTACCAAGAGCTAACTTTACCTCTACATAGTACACGCTACACGCCATGCTCTTGTAGTGCGTACTCGGTTACCGCTTTACTCCGATGAGAAACACGTAGATACTCATACAACCAACCAACATAACTACATCGTCAACTTAAAACAATGGAGGAGAATAGACTGGGGTTCGATAAAAAACTTTGGGAAGTTCACAAGTTTGGTGGAACTTCAGTAGCTTCAGCCTCTTGCTTCTTGAAAGTTGCATCTATTGTTGAAGAACAAATAGGCATAATTGATAACAAGGCATCTATCACTGATGTGCACAAACATCTTGCCGTAGTTGTTTCTGCCATGGGAGGCAAACCGAAAGTAACTGATTTACTTCTTGATGCTGTATCGTTTGCAGCTTCAAGAGACGAGGAAAAAGTTTCTGAGACTTTAATGCTAATTTTGGAAAAGCATCAAAACTGCGTGGACGCGTTATCAATTCCATCCGAGGAGCTTATGAACACTATTCGTAATGATATTAACGATATTCGTGACATTCTAAAAACGGTTTCTCTCATGAAGTGGCAGGCAAATAGAATTTCAGAGCTTGTTTCTGGTTACGGAGAACAGTGGTCCTCACAGATCTTAACTGCTTTGTTATCGAAGAGATCTGAATTGCGATCTAGTAAAAGCTTGAATTTGTCTACTGATTCTCTTCTTCTGCCCAATAAAAGTATTCATCATTTTCGATATCTCGATGCAAGAAGGGTCATAACCATAGATGAAGATGCAATCAAGGATGGGGCAGTCATGTGGAACATTTGCCAAGAAAAAATGACTAAAGCTTACGAAGAAGAAAAAGATGCTCTTTACAACAGAAGAACTCCAGCAAGCAACGAATATCTTCATTTTGTTATTACCGGATATATTGCGTCAAATATTCATGGTGTAGCGACCACTTTGCAAAGAGATGGAAGTGACTATTCTGCATCTATCATGGGTAGAATATTGCGATCTTCGGTTATAACCATTTGGACTGACGTAGACGGTGTTCTATCTGCGGATCCTCGAAGAGTGCCAGATTCATATGTGCTACCGGAAGTATCTTATAATGAAGCTATGGAACTTGCTTACTTCGGCGCCAAGGTTATTCATCCCAAAACTATGCAACCAGCAATTATGTGCGAGCCGCAGATACCAATATTTATTCGAAATACGTTCAATTCGTCATTCAGAGGTTCTCGCATTTTCACGTCGAGTACGACTCATTTGGATCGAGAAAGATGTGTTTGTGGTTTCAGTTCAATTGAAAGAATGGCAATTATTAACGTTGAAGGTAGTGGTATGGTCGGTGTAAAAGGAGTAGCCAGACGCTTATTTGGCACACTTGAATCAGTTGGTGTGAACGTTGTTCTAATTTCTCAAGCCTCGTCAGAACATTCTATTACCATAGCAATAAGTATGAAACAAGCAATCGATGCGAAAACTGCTGTCGAGGAAGAGTTTCACAAAGAATTGAAGCAGAATCATATATCTAAAGTTGAAGTTATTCAACCGTGCTCAATCATAGCTGCAGTAGGAGATGGTATGCATCTAACGTCTGGTGTCTCTGGGCGCTTCTTCACAGCATTAGGAGACGCAAAAATTAATATCCTAGCTCTTTCGCAAGGGGCCAATGAGCGCAACATTTCTGCAGTTGTTCTTGAAGAAGAATCAACAAGGGCATTACGAGCTGTTCATGCTGCGTTCCGCCTATCTCATACAAATGTCAGAGTGGGTATAATTGGTATGAATGAAATTGGTATGTCCCTTTTGAAGCTGTTGGAGGAGCAGCGAAAGAAACTTCAAGACGATTTTGAGATTGATTTGCAAGTTTGTGCTGTTCTACGTGACGGAACTAGTGAAGAAACTGTTGTACTTGAAAATAGCGCCGGTGGTGTTCACGCAGATTCTATTTCTATCTCAGAGTACAATTCGCTGACAGGAGGTTCGCTATTGCTCGGAGCTGCAGCGAGTGAGAATTCTTCGTTGCAAGTGCCATCTCGACTTGAACGAAGTGGTTTGGAAAATTTCAAAAATTGGGTCTTTTCTCAAGATTGCGCACACACAATTATCTTCGATTGTACTGCCGATAGTAGTGTTGGATCGATGCATGTTGAATGGATGAAAATGGGAATCAACGTTGTGACCGCAAATAACAGTAGTCTTTCTGGAGATAAGCAGCTTCGGAATCAGATTCGTAACTTGGAAAATTCGAAAAAAGTTCATTTACTTCGGGAAGTTCTGTTAGCTGGGGGGTTGCCTGTTATTAGTACTCTTCGAAATTTACTGAGCTCTGGTGACAGAATTCGTCGAATTGTTAAGTATGCTACTTATCTCCTTTTCTTCATTCAGTTCCTCCACACATAGACTCACGAATCATCATTTCCCATGTTCAAAATTGCTTCAGGATGGCATTTTCTCTGTGACATTGTCCTACGTCATGTATCGCATTGCTCCTCCCCCAGGAGTGTCAGATTGTAAATCGTTTGATGAAAAAAGTAGTATGGGTGTTTATCATTCACCTATGGGTGATCGTTCCAAACCTTGCAGTTTCAGTCAAGCTGTCAAGGAAGCTATTGCACTTGGTCTAACAGAGGAAGATCCAATAAGTGATTTAAACAATGAATATACTGCAAGATGTCTTATGGTATTGGCCACGGAACTAGGGATCGACGGTAATTTGGACGTTCTTACAATCCAACAAAATAGTGATGCTTTGGTAGATATCGGCTTTAAGAACTATAGTGATATTGAAAGCAGTCTTGATGAAAAGATGAGTCACCGCGTCGCTCAAGCAGCTGAAGCAGGATGCGTCCCTCGACATATATCCAGTATTGATGTTGTATCCGGTGAAGTTTCTTCTACTGTTGTTGATGTTCCTCAGAATCACATTTTTGCAACAACATTTCCAAGCTGTGAATGTGTTCGCTTCTTCACTGAAAGACATAAAACGTATCCGCTTATTGTTCAGGGTCCCTCTGCCGGTGCAGACTCAACTGCAAGTGCTCTGTTGGCAGAAGTTTTGAACCTAATGAAAAACAAAGTTAGCAGTAAATCAGGTGCTATATCTAAAAGTATTGCATCAGGCCTAAATTTACACTTGTGAATGAATTCAAGAAAGAAATACATACCATAAAATTTTATTAATTCTCAATTTGGACACTGATTCTTGATCATCCCACCAAAGAATGAATCAATTGAGAAAATATAAAATATGCTTTGTATGTACATCGATTCATCAAAGGAAACAAAAAAAGCTCTGCAATCGAACGCTCTACCACTGAGCTATAGCAGCGAAGTTAGCTGCCAACCGGGATCGAACCAGTGACCATTCGAAGTGTGCGCTAGCTATTGGATAATGAAAAATAATCAATACATAAATCACATTTTTTCTTATTTCGCGCATTATGGTACTATCATGGTCTAGAATTATTAAAGTGGGATCAAGTTCAACTCTC
>Ga0213868_10004006_pt1 | contig 13597 bp, 10 predicted proteins | sample PICome_9_FD_160087 | JGI IMG/M metagenome (GOLD analysis project Ga0213868, IMG submission 160087) | Coastal seawater microbial communities near Pivers Island, North Carolina, United States - PICO127 | ecosystem: Environmental > Aquatic > Marine > Coastal | place: USA: North Carolina...
CATCGCTTTTCCTCGAGTATTTTTGAATCGAATCACGCCTTTGGCATCGATGATGTAAATCGTAGGCCAACCACGGACGGCCCAAGCGGTGGCGATTGGGCCGCCGGTTCTTCCGCCGTCCCAGAATGAGGGCCAAGTAATATTGTTTTCTTCAATCGCCTTCTTGTATCTTTTGGAAGAGTCGCTGTTGACTCCAAGAATAGTGAAGGGCTTGTCTTTTAATCTTTCAACGAGCGACCGCTCGTGAGGATACATAGCGCGGCAAGGGCCTCACCAGTCACCCCAAAAATCGAGGACAACGATCTTGCCCCTGTAATCAGAGAGCTTCATTTCCTTTCCGTCGACATCCTTCCCGATGATTTCAGGGGCTGATTTTCCAATCGCCAATTTTTCTTTCGCTTCAAGTGTCGCTTTCATCATCGCGCCAACCTTACGGCCTCTGACTTCAAAGTCGGCATGCTCGGCATTCAGTTTTTCGACGAGGGCTTTATATCGGGCAGTTTTTGCTGTGTCGCGTTCAATCTGGATGGCTTGCATGTAGAGCGCGGATCCTCGAGCGTCTTGAGCTTTGCTTTTTTCAACGACGGTCGAGAGAAAGGCTTGGGTGTTTTCTCCCTTAGCTCCGTAGAGCGAGAGAATGACTTCTGATAATTCGCTGTGATCCAGATGATGCTTTTCAAGGGCGGAAAAAATTTCGGCCTTTAATTCTTTGCCCTGACTGTGACTGGAGATCCAAGAAATAGCCTTAAGGCTCGCTGCCTCGGCGGGGCTTTCTTCCACAAGAGTGTAGAGCGCCTCAATGGTGTCGTCGAATTTTGGATAGCCTTTTTGATAGGCTTCTCGCTGTTTTTCACGAGGAAGGGCCCGAACTTCGTCCATGAATTTTTTAGCGGCAGCATCTTGGATTTCGATGAGTTCGCTAATTTGGTCCGCGATTTTGTTTTTGGTGTCAGTTTGTGCGACTGCGAGTCCGGCAGTGGCAATCAACATAACAAGCAATTTTTTTGCCTTCATGGGGAAAGGTTTAGATGAAACTTGAGTGGTGTCGATCAGGGAGTGATTAGGAGGGACTTTACTTATGGGGTGAGATGGCCACTTTTTTGTCGTGCCGCAGTTGGATCCTTCAATCGTAAATGATGCGTCATCGAGTTCCGAAGTGCTCGATGCTTTTCTCGAGTATCTCATCGAAAGTGGAACCGAGCCCTATGACCATCAAGAAGAGGCTATCCTTGAGCTATACGAGGGAAAGAATGTCATTCTTAATACTCCAACAGGATCGGGGAAGTCGTTGGTAGCCCTCGCGCTTCATTTTCGAGCAATTTGTCAGGGACGAAGGTCATTTTATACGGTCCCAATTAAGGCGCTTGCTAACGAAAAGTTTCTTGCGTTGTGTGAAACATTTGGTCCGGAGCAAGGTGGGATGAGTACTGGAGATGCTACGGTGAACTCCGAGGCCCCGGTAATTTGCTGCACGGCGGAGATACTTTCTAATATGGCCTTGAGAGAGGGATCACTTGCAAAGGTGGATGAGGTGATTATGGACGAATTTCATTATTATTCGGACCATGAACGAGGGGTGGCGTGGCAGATCCCTCTCTTGACCCTCCCTCAGGCTCGTTTTCTTTTAATGTCGGCGACTTTGGGAGAGACCGAAGTATTTCAAAGAGAATTAACTGAACTCACGGGAGTAGAGACAGTTTTAGTGAAATCGGAAGAGCGTCCGGTGCCCTTGGAGTTTTCTTACAGCACAACCTCTCTTGAGGATCAGGTCGAAGAGCTGGTTAGTTCTGATAAAGCTCCGATTTATCTCGTTCATTTCACGCAGTTGTCCTGTGCTCGCACGGCGCAAAATTTGATGAGTCGGAACTTTTGTTCGAAAGAAGAGAAAGCCGCTATTTCTGAAGTTCTTAAGGATGCTGATTTTAAGAGCCCTTATGGGAAAGAGGTGAAGAAGCTTCTTCGGCACGGTCTTGGGATTCACCATGCTGGGTTATTACCTAAGTATCGGGTTCTTGTCGAAAAACTGGCGCAGCGGGGGCTCATGAAAGTGATTTGTGGGACTGATACGCTAGGGGTAGGAGTGAATGTGCCTATCCGTACTGTGCTCTTCACCCAGCTTTATAAATTCGGAGGACAAACTACGAATATTCTAGCAGTTCGCGACTTCCGTCAGATTTGCGGTAGAGCGGGGCGGCGGGGATTTGATAATATTGGCTACGTTGTGGCTCAGGCTCCTGAATATTTTATTGAGAATTTGAAGGCTGACGCCAAGGCTGCGGCGAAGGGGAAAAAGAGTAAGGCGCAGAAAAAGAAACCACCGGAGAAGGGTTTTGTAAATTGGGATGAGAGGACCTATGCAAAACTGCAAAGTGCTCCGCCAGAGAAGTTGATTTCCAGTTTTAGTATCCGTCATGGCACTTTGCTCAATATTCTTTCAAGAGGAGGCGAAGATGGCTGTGCGGAGCTGCGCAGAATCATCAATGTGTGTCACGAGCCACCGGGAAGGAAGAGGACTCTCCGAAGACAAGCCTTTGCTCTTTTTCGTGGTTTGGTGGAAGGGAAGGTTCTTACGATCATTCCGAAGGAGAAACGCACAACCTTGGCCAAGGTGGAGTTGAACGTAGAATTGCAGGATGATTTTACAATGAATCAGGCTCTTGGTCTTTACCTTATTGAAACGATCCCAAAATTGGATAGCGAGGCGCCTGATTACGTCGCCAATATGCTGTCGCTTATCGAGGCTATTTTGGAAGACCCAACAGTGGTGATTCGAAAGCAAGTTGATAAAATCAAGACGGCTCTGGTTGCGCAGATGAAGGCAGACGGCGTGGATTACGATGATCGTTTGGAGGCTCTTGAGGAAGTGGAGCATCCGAAGCCAGGTAAGGATTTTATTTATCAGACTTATAATGATTTCGTTCTTATTAATCCTTGGGCCAAGGAGGCGGGAGTTAGACCCAAGTCCATCGTGCGGGAAATGTTCGAGGGGTGGTTCTCATTCGAGGATTATATAAAAAGCTATGGACTCGAAAGGAGTGAAGCAGTTTTGCTTCGCCACCTTTCTGAGGTTTATAAGGTTCTTGTGCAAACGGTGCCTCCTTCTCTGAAAACCGAAGAGGTTGAGGAGGCTGAGTCATTCCTAGAAGAAATAGTCCGTGGGGTTGACTCGAGTTTGATTGATGAGTGGGAGAGATTGCGAGATCACGAGGAAGTCGTTGAGAAGGTTTCGGTCAAGGAGATTCCTTACACGAGGCGAAAAGCCGAATTTGTGCGAGCGACTCGAAGAGTTGTTTTTGATTTCGTGAAGGAGATTTCACGTGAGAATTACGAAGCCGCCGCCGACTTGGTGGGGAGCAAGGCTTTCGAGCTTCGTGAGATGATGACGGGGTATTTTGAGGAGCATGGGATTATCCGCATGGACCCTGAGGCGCGAAGCTCGGCGTATCTCCGTATCGAAGGTGATCGTTTGGAGCAGATCCTGGTCGATGAAGAGGGGCTCAACGACTGGAGTGTTATACTTGATTTGGACCGGGCGCAATCAGACGTGGAAAATCGGGTTGTGCTCTGCTTAAGAGAGTTGGGTGCGTTTTAACGATCATGATCGTGGTCGTTGAGAATAGATCGTGGATTTCCAACATACCAAGCGTAGCCGTTACGGCGTTCGGCTTCGATTTCGGTAATTGAAGATTTGATGATTCCGTCGCGACCAGAAAAGATAGGTTTTCCGGTCTGAAGATCGGAGAAGCGTGGCCAAAGAGGCGGCGCATTATCATCTTGAACGATGGTTTTATCTCCATCTTTTTTGATGATCCTAATGCCATTGATCTGCTTCTCTCGAAACCAAGTAATTGCTCCGCTGATTGATTCAAGAACCTCGTTAGAGGGTTCTTGAATCTCCATGAGATACTTCACGATACCTGCACTTTCTGCACCGCTGAAGGAAGGATGTTCGTATGAGCGGGCTTGAGCAGGCAAAAGGGTTTTGGCATCATGCTGGGCACACCAAACGGTAGGTTTTCTATGGATATGGATTTGGGTTTGGAGGATGCAATTAAGGCCGAGATTAAGTGCGTTCATGATCAAGGATTTTTCATCCTCTCTCAGGAAAGTGATGGGATCTTTTTCAAGATCTCGAAGGAAGGACATGACTCCAATCATTGCGCCATCGTTGTAAGTGATGTGAAGGCCGTAGCCGGAACTATGGGGTCGCTGGGGCCAACCGCCGTTGTTGTATTGGCTCCTAAGGAGAAAGGCTATGCCGCGGTGGAGGGAGGCTTCAAGCTCGGGGCTTGCCTGGGCTTGCCAGACACGAGTCAGATATTTAAGTGGGGTGTAAGTTGCCCCGTTGTCGATGGTGGTATCTTTAAGGTTACTACGTTGCTGGGTGAGTTCTTTAAGATCGGCCGTATCAATTTTTCTTGAGAAGTCCTGATTCTTGGGCCAGCCACCATTGTCGCGCTGATAGAGCATGACCTTCTTGGCAAGCTCCCGTGCTTCAGGTGAGCCATACCAATTTAATTTTTGGTTGAGCGCACTTTTCCAAGAGACTTTCGCGTCGAGGAGGCAAAGAGTGGAGAGGAGGAGAGCAATAACCTTCATTGAGAGGAATACGATGTGGAGTGAATCTTGGGCTCGCCACGAAGAAGAGGCCCTATTTTCTGGGGTCTTTGGGGCAGGCACAACTTCCGTTGCGGCAGGATTTTTTCTTCCGCTTTACGAAGAAGAGGATGACGGTGAGGGCAACGATGCCCAAAGCTGCCGGAGTTTGCCAATCCATGGTGTCAGGAGTAACCTAGAAACTTGCCTATTTGATAAACGAGCAAAGCAGCAAGGTAGGCGAAGATTGTCATGCCAGTGAGTTGGCCAAGAGCCCATTTCCAAGAGCCAGTTTCACGTCGGACAATTACAGTGGTGGGGAGGCATTGTAGGGCATAGATAAAGAAGACTATGATAGAGAGTCCGACAAGAGGAGTATAGAGGGCGGTTCCATCGGAGTGGGTTGAGGCAGATAGCTTGTCACGCATTTCTTTCCCATCTTCCTCATCGGTAGCGTATGAAATGGCGATGGAGGAACGAAAAACTTCGCGCGCGGCGAAGGATGCAATCATGGCGGTTCCCATGCGGGTATCCCAACCTAGTGGAGCGACCACGGGTTCTATGATCTCGCCGATTTGACCGTTAAAGGATTCGGCCTGCTGAACGATGGGGTCATCCGAGTCGCTCTTGGGATAGGTCTCGAGAAACCAAAGAATAATACTGAGCCCGAGGATAACGGTGCCCGCTTTTTTGATGAAGGCGAAGGCTCGCTCACTGACCTGTTGTAGGATGTGTCTCCATTGTGGTTTTTGGTAGGGAGGGAGCTCGAGAAGGAATTGGGAGGGTTCGGTTTTACCGAGTCGGGGTTTGAGGATTTTTGCAGCGAGAAGAGCCGTGATTGTGCCTAATGCATAGATGCCGAAGAGCGCGAGACCTTGCTGAAGGGCTCCTACAAATATCAAAGGAATAATCAGGGTGTAAACTGGAAGTCGTGCTGTGCATGAGGTCCACGGGAGAATGAGAATAGTAGCGAGGCGTTCTTTGTTATTCGGAATAGTGCGAGTGGCCATGATGCCGGGAATAGCGCAGGCGTAGCCTGAAAGAAGGGGGAGAAACGATTTTCCGCTGAGGCCGACTTTGTTCATAACCCCATCCATCAAGTAAGCTGCGCGTGCCATATAGCCGGTGCTTTCAAGAAGGCTGATGAAGAAAAAGAGGAGAATGATCTGTGGAAGAAAGATGAGGACCCCCCCGACTCCGGCTATGATGCCATCGACGATGAGACTCTGAAAATCCCCCTCGCCAATAAAATCTCTCACCCACCCTTGAAGTGTTTCCTGCCCTTCTTCGATCAACCCCATGGGCATTTCGGCAAACTTGAAGATCGACCAAAAGACGGTGATCATCAGGGCCGTAAAGATACACCAACCTTTGATTGGATGGAGCGTCTGGGCGTCAATACGGTCTGTGAGCGCGAGTAATTCTTCATTGGGGCGTTGGAGCCCGACTTCGACTGCGCGGTGGATATATTCAAAGCGGGTCTTCTGAATGAACTCCTTAGCTTCCGGGTTATCTTTCACCACTGCCATTAAGCCGGATGCAGCAGGATTATTTTCTCTGTTGGTTTCGGCGAGTTTGGTTGATTTTTTAATGGCTTCTTCCAGTTCGGCGGGACCTTTCCAAAGTCTGCCTGGAGGAGAGGGGAAAGGATGGCGTAGAGCCTGTTTGAGCTGTGTGATACCACGCTCGGTCATCGCGGAAATCGCGACGAACGGGACGCCAAATCTTTCACTTAGCGCGGTGGGATCAAGGCGGAGTCCTTGGGATTCGGCGCTGTCGGTTTTGTTCAGAGCGGCGACGATGGGATAGCCAAGATCGATAACTTGGATGAGCAGGTAGAGATGACGTTCAAGGTGGGTGGCATCGAGAACACAGAGGATGAGGTTGGGGGTTTCCTCATCTTCCTGATCACCAATGAGGACATTCCGGGTAATTTCTTCGTCTGGTGAATTGGGATCTAGGGAGTAGGCACCAGGAAGGTCGATGAGTTCGAACTTATGCCCGTGAGGCGTGAAGAAAGTTCCGGATTTTCGAGAGACGGTGGCACCGGTGTAGTTACCGACTTTTTGGTTTTGCCCGGTGAGGGCGTTGAAAAGGGTGGTCTTTCCTGCGTTGGGATTTCCGACCAACGCAATTCTCGCCTCGATGGATGAGCTGCTCATCAGATGGGTGATCTAAGCAGGAACAACTTGGATTTGGTCTGCCAGATCCTTGCTTAGGGCGAGGCGGGTTCCGCAAACCGTGCAGAGCATGTTACGACCATTCGTCAGCTTTTTTACGCGCATTTGCTCACAGAAACCGATGTCACGAAGCTGGCTGCAAGCCGGGCCCTCGACTTGGCGAATCTGGAAATCACAACCGATTGCGGCCTGACTGAGGGTCAGAGCGGAATCGAGTTCAAGATCTGTCGCTGATTTGGGCATTTGCTAGAAACAACAAATCTTATTGAGACTGTTTCGCAATAACAAAAGTCAATTTTCTGGAATTTCTTTTTATTCATTTCATCAGATCGAGCAATTTTCCCGTTAGGTTTCGATTTTAGTTTTTCGAATTATTTGGTGTTACCTCCTTCTGGGCCAATGTCTTTTTTGCTCAAGGCGTAACCTTCGAAGACCTTGCTAAAATTGGGAGTGGTAACCGAATATTGAAAGCCGGAGCCGGAACCTGCTGCTCCAAAGCGACCTTTTTTATCAAGGGCAACAAAGTTTAGGTGGAGATCTGCTGCTGATTTTGGGTCAATGGCGGCGATACGTTGAATCGTTCTCACACAGGCTTCTTCCGGGTGGAGTCCCTGTCGCATGTAATCCACCACCATGAAGGACGCGCAGTAACGCATAACGTTTTCTCCCAAGCCAGTGGCACCGGCGGCTCCAACTTCATTGTCGACGTAGAGCCCACTTCCTATGATAGGGGAGTCGCCAACGCGGCCTGGGAGTTTGCCACCCCAGCCACTGGTAGAGCAACCACCGGCGATGTGACCTTTACGGTCGAGGACGAGTAAGGCGACGGTGTCATGGTTGTCTTTGGGGCGTTTGTTGGGAATGAGTTGGATTTGTTTTTGATGCCATTCTTTATGGAGTTTTTGAGAATCGACCTTGATCGATTCCAGTCCTTCCCTGATCGCAAATTCTCGAGCTCCGTCGCCAACGAGCATGACGTGAGGAGTGTTCTCCATGACCCGTCGGGCGGCAGTGATGGGATGAAGAATTCCTTCGATGGCGGCTACGCTCCCGGCGTTGTGGTCTGATCCGTTCATGATGCAGGCATCTTGTTGGACCACTCCGGCAGCATTGGGGAGACCGGTGATTCCAACCGAGCGATTTTTCTCATCAGATTCCACCACGCGAATCCCTTGTTCAACTGCATCCAAAAGAGAGCCCTTGTTTTTTAGTGTGTCGAGAGCTTTATCGTTACCTGCTTTCCCAAAGGGCCAGGTTGAGACAATGAGCGGTTCGCCGGGTGCGGCTTCAGCTCGAGCTGATTGGATACTGGTTCCCATAATAAGACTTGAAGTGAGGAATTGGCGTCGGGTGGAAGGCATGGGGAAGTGGAGGGCTAGGATTTGAGGTGAGCGTCGAGGGCTTCTTTGATCAACTTGAGTGCTTGGTCTATCTCATCGGCGCTGACATTGAGAGGAGGCAGAAGTCTGACGATTTCGGGGCCAGCCGGTGGAACTAAAAGACCTTTCTTAATGAGGGCCGTGCACAGGTGAATGGATGGTATGCTGCCTTCAGGGACAACAAGAGCATCGAAGTCTAATGCGATTCCGAGAAGGAGACCGTATCCGCGAACTTCGGTGATGGCAGGATGATTCCAGCTCTCGATGATCTTTCGGACTTGGGCTTCTCGTGTTTTGACGTTCTCGGTAAGATTCTCCGCGATAATAGTTTCGATGACCGCCTTGGAGGCGGCGCAGGCGAGGGCGTTGCCTCCATAGGTTGAGCCATGACTGCCGGGGCCGAGGAGGTGGGCGTGTTTTTCGGCAACATAGAATGAGCCGATTGGGAAGCCACCGCCCATGCCTTTGGCCCACGAGATGCCATCGGGGACAAGGCCGGGGGCGATCGTGTCGTAGCCGTTAAGATCGCCAGTTCGACCGAATCCGCATTGTACTTCATCGAGGAGAAGGAGGAGGTCTTTTTTCTGAGCGAGAGCAGCAAGGCCTTCGAGAAATTCCTTGGTCATCGGGTTCACCCCCCCTTCGCCCTGGATGGGCTCGAGGAGGAAGGCGATGGTCTTGTCAGTGAGCGCGGCTTGGACAGCATTAAGGTCGTTGGGCTCAACGTAAGTGAAGCCGGTCGGAAGAGGATCGAAGCCTTCGTGGATTTTGGCCTGGGCGGTCGCAGTCATGGCTCCAATAGTCCGACCATGGAAGGACTTGTTGAAGGTAATGACATCGTAGCGCCCGGTGGCTTTCCCGAATCTCCGTGCGAATTTGATGAGCCCATCATTCGCTTCCGCGCCGGAGTTGGAGAAGAAGATCTTGCCCGGATGTCCGACGACCTTTTCCACAATGAGCTTAGCAAGGTCAGCCTGTTGCTCGATGTAGTAGAGATTGGAACAATGCATCAGAGTTGCCGATTGTTCCGCGATGGTTTGTGTCAAGGCGGGGTGGCAATGCCCCAGCGAGCAAACCGCGATACCTGAGCAGAAGTCGAGATATTCACGACCAAGCTCATCCCAAACTCTAGTGCCTTCACCGCGGGTTACGGTAAGGGGAAATCTCCCATAGGTTTCTAGGACATACTGTTTTGTTTTCTCAGTGGTGGTCATGAGTTTATTGGGGGAAACGATACTTTTTTTCGGTAAATTTGAAAGCACGACGATCAAGCATCAGGGTGGGTGGTTTAAGAAGAGCTAGGTGCGACCTTCCGGAATGAGAATTCTCAAGGAAGCGCCGCTAGCATGGTGGTCACCTGGAGCGGTCTCAAAAGATGAAATACTTAATTTACTCTGAACCAAATCAGAGCGCTGTTTGTCGAAGGGATTTTGACTGAATGTTTTGGATCGCTGATTGGCTAATTTTTTGGGTGAAGCTGAATGTTAATAAGGTGCTTGCGATAGAAAGGCGATATTTCCTGCATTTCGAAGTTCAAAAAACTGATCTCAGGCCCTAGGTTTTGGCGAAGCTAGTGTCTAATTCTCAAAAAATCATAATCGCCTGCGGCGGAACCGGAGGGCATTTATTTCCTGGAATCGCTGTTGCCCAAGAGCTTAAGGCACGGGGGCACAAGGTCCTGCTTCTGATTTCTGAAAAGAAAGTCGATGCTCAGGCTTCCCAAAAATACTCGGATCTTCGTTTTGAGACTGTCAGGGCCATTGCGAAGCCGCCGACGTTTTCGTTCAAAATGGTTTCTTTTCTGTGGCGTCTGCGCAAGACAATCAAGCAGTGCGGCCTTATCATTGATCGTGAGGAAGCAAATGTGGTTCTTGGAATGGGAGGGTTTACTTCTTTTCCTCCGGTAGTCGCTGGGTCAAAAAAAGGACTTCGAACCTATGTCCATGACTCCAATGCTATTCCTGGGCGTTCTAATCGTATGACGGCCAAGCGTTGTACTGCGGTTTTGGTGGGATTGGAGGAAGCTTCAGCTTACTTTCCTGATATCGAGGTGATTCATACCGGCACTCCGGTTCGTGACGAGCTTGAGAAGCTTCCATTACGCCAAACGGTATGCGAAAAATTCGGTCTTGATCCATTAAAGAAAACGCTCCTCGTGATGGGGGGGTCACAGGGTGCGCGACGTCTTAATGAACTAGTTGCCGAAGGAACGGAGGGCACGGCATGGCAGGTTCTTCACTTGACTGGGCAGGCAGACTTTGAACGTCTCTCTGAACAGGTGGGCAAGCGTGATGGTTACAAGGTACTCGCATTTTGTGAAGGTATGGCGGCAGCCTATGCGGCAAGTGATTTTTGTGTGGCGAGATCTGGGGCTTCGTCTCTGACAGAGTTGAGCCATGCAGGGTTGCCCGCGCTTTTGGTGCCGTTCCCCTTCGCTGCTGATGACCATCAAACAGCTAATGCCCACGTCTTCGAAAAAGCAGGGGCTGCGATCTTAACTCATGAGAAAGATCTCGAGGCTAAAACGATCACAGACATGTTGTCTGAACTCGATGATGGAATTCTCGAAAGTATGTCGCAATCGATGCTGAATCTCGCGAATCCCGCCGCCGCGGCCCAAATCGTTAACGTTATTGAAGGATGACTATTGAGCAATTCAGCGAGAAAATTTTAAATCCGGAGCAACCACTCCGGGTTCATTTGATCGGCGTGGCAGGTTCGGGTATGAGTGGGTTAGCGCGGCTCTTGATTCAGATGGGCCATCGGGTTAGCGGATCCGATCGAGTGACTTCTGGGGAGACGGAGCGTCTCCGTAAGTTAGGGCTCGATTTTTCTACTCCGCATTCAGGGGAAGCCGTCAAGGGTGTGGATGCGGTGATCTATTCCTCGGCGATTCGATCTACAAACCCTGCCCTTTCCGAGGCTTTAGCTCAGAAGATTGCGACCTTTCGGCGAGCAGAATGCCTAGCGGCTATTCTTCATACAAAGGCAGGGGTTGTGGTTTCAGGCACCCATGGGAAGACAACCACCTCGGCGATGATCGCGCATATTCTTCGCCAAGGAGATCTTATGCCTTGTCATTATGTGGGGGCGGAGATCCCAGTTTTGGGTTCTAATGCCGAATGGAACCAAGATGGTGAGTATTTGGTGGCGGAGGGTGATGAATCGGATGGCACGTTGGCCCTGTATCATCCAAAACACGCAATTGTGCTGAATGTCGAGGAAGAGCATCTTGACCACTACACGCGAGGGATTGCGGAAATCCGGGAGGTTTTTAATAACTTGTTGAACCAGACTTCGGGTTCCGTTTTTTATTGCTGTGAGTGTGAAGAAGCGACTCAGCTTTGTGGAACACGAGACAATTCCATTTCGTATGGTTGGAAGGATGCCGATTGGACTGCGACTGATCTTTCTGGGCAGATCGGAACAGTGAGTTTTTCGGTTAACTATAAAGGTCAGGAGCTGGGCAGGGTTCAACTCGGTATTCCCGGTCTACATAATGTGCTGAATGCTTTGGGAGCAATCGCGGTGGCTTCAAGTTGTGGGGTTGATTTTTCAAAAATGAATCAGGCCCTTAGTTCTTTTGCGGGTGCTAAGAGACGATTCGAAACCAAGCATCTGAGCAAACGATATCGTATCGTGGATGACTACGGACATCATCCGACGGAGGTTGCGGCTACCTTGCAGACTGCTCGTAGTTACGAGCCGGGCCGCGTGATTGTGCTCTTTCAGCCTCATCGCTACAGCCGGACTCATAAGCTAGCTGATGATTTTGGTAAGACCTTACAAGCTGCCGATCTCGTTTTCGTGACTGATATTTACGCGGCCAGCGAAGATCCTATTCCTGGTGTGAGTGGGCAGACAATTGTTGATGCAATTTTAGCCAACGGCTCTACGAAGGCGTCCTTCGTCCCGGATCTTTCAACCGCGCATCACGCGGTGGCGAATATACTAGCGGAGGGTGATCTTTTGCTGACTTTGGGGGCTGGAAATGTCCATGAGGCTGGCAATAAGATAATCCGCGATCTTAAAGTTTTAGAAGAAATCCGGAATGAAACGAAAGTCTCGGCAATCAAACTTTATGAACCGATGTCGCGTCATAGTACGATGCGCGTTGGAGGCCCGGCTCAGTTTTGGATTGAGCCATCGGAATTTGAGCAATTAGCCGATTCTGTTTCTTTCTGCAAAGCTCGGGGGATTCCAGTACGGATTGTGGGGCGTGGCTCTAATCTTTTGATTCGAGATGGAGGAATTCGTGGGGCTGTTATTCATCCGGCAGGTGGTGCTTTTTCTGCGGTCACTGTTGAGGGGAATACGATTACCGCAGCTGTTGGAGTTCGCTTCAAAAAGGTTGCAAGTATAGCACGCGAGCATGCTATTGGAGGATTTGAATGGATGGAAGGAATCCCGGGGAATGTCGGAGGTGGATTGCGTATGAATGCCGGAGCAATGGGTGTGGAAACTTTCGACCAAGTTGTCGCAGTAACTTTTTTGGATGAGGATGGAGAGATTAGAACGCGCAAGCGTGATGAGATAAAATTCTATTACCGCAACGTCCCCGAACTTCGCCGGAATTATGCTCTGAAGGCGACCTTCGCTGGAGTTCCCTCAGATCAAAAAGCGATACAGGATAAGCTTAATGAATCTCGCCATCATCGCAATACAACCCAGCCGAAGGCTGCGAGTGCTGGGTGCACATTCAAAAACCCCGCAGTCTGTGGTGCGGGTCAATTGATCGATGAGATGGGCTTGAAAGAGACTGGGGTAGGCAAGGCCGAAGTGTCGCCGGAGCATGGTAATTTTATCGTTAATCGAGGGAAGGCCAGTGCTTCTGATGTCCTTTCGTTAATCGAGAAGATCAAAGCGAAGGCAAAGGAAGATAGGGGCGTGGTTCTCGAGACTGAGATACAGATCCTTGGTGAGGATGAAGTTGTTTTTTAGGAGATTGTCGCAAACAGATTCTTGGTAATGATCGAAAACATGATTTTGAGAATTCTAAGTGCTTTCCTTGTGGCCTCATCCGTGGGATCGGCGCAGCCAAACATTATTATCCTCTACTCTGATGATGCGGGATATGCCGATTTTGGTTTTCAGCCCAATTGCGCGGCGGATATGAAGAAACTAACACCCAATATCGATCGTATCGCAAAGGAAGGCGCGAGGTTTACAAATGCTTACATGGCGGGTTCGGTGTGCTCGCCCTCCCGCGCAGGTTTAATGACTGGGCGTTATCAACAGAGGTTTGGCTATGATAATAATCTTCCTCCTGGCTTTCAAAGTGGCTTGGATTTGAAGGAGAAATTTGGAGTCAACTACCTCAAACCCTTGGGCTATACCACGGGGTTAGTTGGAAAGTGGCATCTTGGATATCCCGAAGAGTATCACCCCAATAAACGTGGGTTTGATTGGTTTTATGGTCTTCTACAAGGTTCACGACCTTAT
>Ga0213868_10004009_pt1 | contig 13593 bp, 11 predicted proteins | sample PICome_9_FD_160087 | JGI IMG/M metagenome (GOLD analysis project Ga0213868, IMG submission 160087) | Coastal seawater microbial communities near Pivers Island, North Carolina, United States - PICO127 | ecosystem: Environmental > Aquatic > Marine > Coastal | place: USA: North Carolina...
GCACTACCTGCGTAGCTATAGGTGTGCACCACTCGGAACTGCTCTTTCAGATAGTGTGCCGTTGCGATGCCCTCATTGACCTCTTGGATGGCTGCTAGTTTTTGAGACTGAGGATTTTATCACGATCCTGCGGTGGTTGATCGAGACGTCTTTCGGGTCCAGCCGGGTCAACTCAAGAGGTCTAACACCGGCAAAAACAGCCAGACTCCAGTACAATCGGCTACGATCGTCGCACTCAGCGATAAGTCGCTGCACCTGCTGAACGTCATATACGGTCGTCTCTGCCTTCGAATGAGTCCTTCCCTGGACCTTCGAAACGGGAGACACCTTCAGATAGGCATGCTTCACCGCGTAGCTGAACAGTGGGCTGAGCGTCCTCTTTGCCGAGTTCCAGGACGAATTTGCGGCATCCGGCCACACGGCAGTCATCGCCTTGGTGAGGCTACGGTGATCGAACGAGGAGACATCTCGATCAGCGTAGGCATCACAGAAGTTCTTCGAGTAGAGCACCAAATCTCGGCAATAAGTCGGTCGCTTGTGCTGCCCCTCGGCGTGCCAATACTCCTCCCAAAGCTCCCCCATCGTGATCGTCACTGGCGTAAGGAGGAAGGCCAGCGGGCCGAGGAGATCGTTAACGACGTCGGGGCAATCGGTGACGGCCAGAAAAGAACGTCCTTCCGGCAGTCGGTTTGCTCCTACTCCAGCCACTCTTTCTGATTTAGAGTAATGTTAGATCCGGTAGGTAACACCCCAGAACTCGACCGCGTCTTCAGCTGATATCCAATCGTAGCTGTTGGTCAGCGTCATCTTCGGCGTCTCTTGACCCATGTTCGCCTGCAGGCGTTCCAGATCATTGAACTGGGCCAAATGCATGCTGGCGTTTGTGTGGCGACTGACGTCATTCCCCTTCCCTGTCAATCCGGCGGCCTTCCTCGGAGCTTCCGTGATCTTCCGAGCGTTCGCTTCGGGGGCGAACGGTAAGGCAGTGAGAGGGCGGAGCATCGCCACGACATTGGGTTCCAGCTCCACCTTCCTAGGCTTCTTGGTTTTGCTGACATCGCGGCGTATCATTGCCCGTCCCTGATCAAGATTGACGTCAGCCCAGGGCAATCGATACAGCTCGAAAGGGCGGATTCCTGCGAACAAACCCAACACAACGAACGCCAGATTCCGCTCATCGGTGTGAGCCAAAATGGCTCTGACTTCTGCCAATGAGTAAACCACGGTGTCCCTTTGGTCTACTCCCTCGTAGGAATTCGGTCGAAGATGTTCACGCCTGCCCAGCCGCGTTGCTTGGCAAAGGTCCAGATAGGGCGCAAGGTGCGACGCACTTTATTGAACTGGTTGTTCATGACGTTTTGCCATGCTTCGTCGATGGCGTCGCTCAGCATGTCGCCAGTGATCTCTGGAAGTGGGATGTTGTCTCCGAGCACTCCCCTCACCTTCTCGGTAAAGTTTCGGATATCCTTCCCATACTCATCTCGCCTTTTGCTGCCCTTCTCCTTCCAGTGCGCATCGAACACTTCTCCAAGAGTCTTGGTCTCACCTGCATGGTGTAGGGCCAAAAATTCCTCCAGCTTCTGCACGCCGGGCCACGCTTGTTTGTGGCGCATCATGTGAGCCTTCCCTCGCTCGACGTCGGCAACATCCGGATGATTCACAGTCTCGAATGTAGGCGAAGCACTTCCTGACCTTTGAGGACCTTTCTCTTGTGGGTCTCAGCTTCGCTCTTGGTGTCGAAAGATGGGCGTCTCCTCTTGCCCGTTCCAGTGAAGCTCTCTGGGATTGTTAGTAACCAGCGACCGTTCGGCAACTTCGCAATCGGCAAGCTTGGAGCCTTGGGCATGTGCCATTAATGGCAGTAAAACTGCACGTCACGACATTGTGTATACTTTGTTGCAAAGCTTGTTGTATGCACCCCCCTTTTAAGAGGTGGCTCGGGACGGGATCGAACCGCCGACACAGGGATTTTCAATCCCCCGCTCTACCAACTGAGCTACCGAGCCTTGTCTCCTCACGAGCGGTTTGTTTAGATGGCGTCCAGCTGGATGACAACCAGAATCTGAAGGAAATCTGAGAGAAGTTTAGCCAGCGAGGTGAGCTGCCGTGTGCCCAATGATGCCAGTTCCAACGAGAGCAAGGACAGCCCAGACAGCGAGGACTTCTTTGCCACCCGATTGCTGATGCGGATTGTGAGATGTCGTACGCTTGACGGCCCATTCGAAGATGCCAATGCAGACCCCAAAGACGATGAATGCGTAGAACGTGAAGTAGGCCCGGTCGAGCGCTGTCTGAACGCCACTAACGAAGCCGTAGGAGTGCAATCCAGTCTCGAGCAGGTTCACTCCCCACCAGGAATAGCAAACGACGATTCCCCCGAAGAGCGTTGCCAGATGCAGTCGGAGTTCTTTGAGATAGCCCCCTATCCGCCCGTGGAGAAGGATCAGATTCATCAGAACGATCATGAGAGCTCCATTCTCCTTTGGGTCCCATCCCCAGAACCGTCCCCAGCTTTCATTCGCCCATATGCCACCGAGGATCGTTCCAACCAATGAGAAGAGCAGCCCGAAGCAAATGACTCCATAGGTCATGCCCGTGAGTTCTCTATAGTAGCGCCGATTCAGGCGTGTCTTCATCGGATCTGTCAGTCGACTGAGAACGTACAGAATAGATAGTGCAGCCGCAGCAAGGCCTGCCGCATAGCCCATGGTCACGGTGGTAACGTGAGTCGCCAGCCAGTAGTTGGTATCGAGCACAGCCACAAGCGGTTTGATAGTATCTTGACCATCAGCAAGCTCAAAACGCATCGCCAAAAAGAGACCGGCTGCGCCCATGAAGGGGACAAGAGCCAGTGCTAGACCATTCTTTTTGAACCCTTCTGCGATCAGAAGAATGATGACACCCACTGCGGTAACGAAGAGAATCGTCTCGTAGAGACTGGTCACCGGAGGTCGACTACGAAGAATGCAGCGCCAGGTAATACCCACGACAAGAAGTAGAGTTGGAACCCACAACCAAGCGAATGCCCCCTTGCGAAGAGCGCCCCCAACGCGGCTGTGTGGGCTGAGCCAACTACCCGCAAGGATTAGGAAGCCAACAACGTAAAGCCATGGTCCGAGAAGAAGATTTTTCCATTTGTAGAACTTCACTTCAGAGGCAATGGCATCATACTCTCCTAGTGCGTCGGCTCGGCCGACCGCGTGCCTCTGGTAAAGATTCAGAGCCGCCTGCCGGGTTTCGTCGTTGGTCGACTGTATCGCTAAGTTTTCAAGAAGCTTGAACTGCTCAAGAAGCTTCGGTCTCGTTTCGGCATCAGTTGATGGCTCGATGAAGGCCTGCATGAGTTCGCCCGGGTTGGCCCAGGAACCGTTTCCATCAAGTGGTGGGAGCAAAGCAACCATGGTTGAGGATTGAATGAACGCCCCTAACAACTCGCTGGAGCGTTGCAGTGGTGCGGTTCCACGACCGGCTTCCTGGATCTTGGGGAGGTTGTCAAAGAGGACACTGAGCGGAGCGGTCTTTCCCTCTGGCACGTCCTCTGCAAGCACATCCTCGGGATCCAACGGCAGTGGATGTTGAGCGAACTTGAAAAGTAAATTGAGCCCTTCGAAGCGACTCATGCTCGCCGCCAGATCCACGATCTGCTGCTGAACCACAGTGCGTGAGCTGTCTTTTACCTTGCTATACTTCTCACTCAGCTCAGCCAATTTTTGCCGCCCGGTGACGATCTCATTGTAGGCGTAGTAATCACGTTTGATGATGCGACCATTTTCCTTGAGATGCGGAGCAATCCCTAGAGCCGTCAAGACCTCCGCATTGTTGACCTGAAAGGTGGGGTAGTCCTGAGCCACTTCCGGACGAAAGAAAACGTCGAGCAACCACTCGTCTGCACTGATCTTAATGCGCTCTTCTTTGTTCAAGGTGTGCTTTGAGCGCCCGTGAATCGAGATGAGCGTCACCCTGGCAAAGGTATCCATGGGCTTCACCCGGCCATCGTCTTTTACAGGAAGCTCTGAGAAGCCCCGGACAAACTCTTCGGGCCAGTAATCCGCCTCTCCGTGTAGGTTTGTCGCAATCGCAAGCAGTGCGATGAGAAATGCTAGGGTGAGTTTCATGCTTCAGCAGGTTTGACAGGTTCCGCGCGCGAACTGCGGTCAAGATGTCTAGTAAGTTTCAGTAAAAAATGGATGGCCATGCCAAGAGCCGCGAGCGAAACCGTCACCGCCGGCCAATGTTCGACAGGCACGATAAAGAACTTGCTGGTGGGATTCTTCCACACGGCAAACACGGAGTAGGGCGTTTCGCCCTTGATGACCCGCCCACGTTCATCCTGCGGTCCATAACCCGACTGAAAGACGATGAACCCGTGATCTCGTAAGGGCTCGTTCATTTCAATGAGACGCTCCTCTTTAGAATCACCATCGATCTTGGTTACTTCGCTCTCGTAAGTTTTCGCCGTGCCGTTGTCGAAAAACTCTGCCGTAAACTTGTCTAACTTCACGGTAAATGGAATCGGCCATCTCTGACGATCGAGCTTGATCACCCAGGACCGCTCACCGACCTGAATGGTCAACGGTTGCATCTCTTGGCCCCAGAGAATGCCCGACTGTTTGGCCTGGCCAGAGGCATCAAGAACATCGACGTAGGTAGCAGCAACATTGGCTTCGTTCTTGGTGTCTTGGGGAAGAGATCTGACAAAAGTCCCTTCGACGACGGGAAACTCTCCTTCCCGCCAAAACGCTTCGGGCATGACTGTAGCGTTCTCCGAGTGATTGTAAAGCCGCAGGTCAAACGGCACCCCTGGAAGATCTACCGTACGCTCTTGCTCACCAACCGAAGCGACCAAATCGGGAGGAAGGACGAGCGCTTCTTTCGAAAAGTCGGGCTGACCGTCGATGACTTCATGGACGCGGATGACCCAATTGTGATAACTGACAAACTCATTACTTTCTTCGCCCTCATAGAGCTGCATGTAACCATCCTCCGCGTACTGGTGCTGCAGCAAACCTCCAGCGAGAAGAAACAGCATGGAAAAATGGGCAATCATGACACCCACGGTACGCTTGCTCTTGCGGAGCATGATAAGACCACCACAAATTAAGTTGATAGCAAAGACCCCGAGCAGGAGCTTGGCGCCAGGGATCGGAAGAGTGACGGAAAACAAATCGAATTTGTGGAAGACGATGAGCGAATTGAAGTATTTCTCTTGCGCTTGAAACAGCCCCATCGAGGGCTGAGCTTCCGTTCCTAACCATGTTATCAAGAGCAGTAAACAAAGCACGATGACCGCTAGCCCAACAGAGGAGCAGAATCGGAAGACCTTTTTGCCTATCATCGCAAGGGGTGAGGCTATGGTTGTTTGAGTCATGAAATGAACTAGTGCGGAGCGTGGCCGTTGGGTGGAGCGGGACGGAGCCGTATGGTTTCCGCAAAGGCACGGAAGAGAACCTTCTCTGAAGTAACGGTAGCGGTTGGCCCCCTCAAAGACGCAATGACTGTCATCGGAGCATGGCCACCCGAAGCCAACTGACTAACAACGCCAAATAATGTCATTCCATCAGCTTCATACTCGATCCATCGCCCGCGACTACCCATGAGAACCTGCTCGGGCAGAGCAGCGAACTGATCCTCCGAGTAGGGAGGTAGACCATCCTCCTCTCTCCACTGATTGACGACTGATATGGGGCTCGCCTTGTCTCCATCGACAGCGATACCCATCTCACACTTTGCCTCCTGGTTCGGACCTATCACAAATCCAATCGGCAGCCTGATTGCTTCTTCGCTTTCTGGCACATAATATTCCCAATCGCACGGTCGAAGGAATTCGAAAGGTCCCACGGTAGCTTGCATGTAAGGCTCCGCATCGGGATCAGGCAAGATTTCCAAAGTGTCACAAAATGCTAGAAACTCGCTCTCTTCGCGATCCAAGAGAAACGCTGGGCCCACCATCTTTACAGAATAGGCTTCGCAATCGAGCATGAGGACCATGGCCAGCATCCGGTAGTTCGCCACGGCTTTCTCTACGCCCATGCCACCAGAGAACGTGCCATCGAGCTTTACAAAGGCGGCTTCACCTCCAGCAAACGGCCGGCGAGGGAGCTTGGCAAGTTCTTCGGCGGTGAGCTCGGAGAGCCCCATCTGCCCTCGCCAACGATTGATATTGCTGAGGCCCCCATCGAGAAAACCACTGATCTCTGAAAGGTAGCACTCCCCAATGTTGTCGGGACCAAAGGCGAAGTTGAGTGAGCGAAATTCACTCCCGGTCAGCCGTTCCCAGGACGGCCGAGGCACGAAGCGGATCCTCCGATTACTGGATCCATACTTTGGAAATCGTTGTGCCGAAGATGCCCCAACCACATAGGAACCGCGAGGAGCAGCGATCATCTTGGACTCGGGAACAAGCGCGGCCGGGTCGTCGCCGCAGGCAACAAGGACCCAGCTGGCAGCGATGAGTAGGAGGCGACTGAGAAAGAAATCATTCACTACATGGTAGTTACGAGCGAGTTGCCCGCTAGGCAACCCCACCCTGCTCCGATGTTGTCGAATTCACGAAGGAATCGATCCCGCTAGATAGGCGACCACGATAAGAGCCCCTACGGACAAGGCGATGGTGATGAGTAGATTAGACCGATCCCTATCGTCTAATTCTGCTACGTGAAAACTAAGGCCGAGAGCCCCGGTGACAAGAATGGCGGCCACCACAGACATCCAGACGAGTGGATTGAAGCCCGTCATGGTGAACGCTCCAGATAGAGTCGATCCAAAGACTGAGAGTGCCCCCATGGAAAGGATGAAAGGCATCGATTCCTGAAGATAGGCAAAGCGGCTGACTCGACTGAGGGCTTCCATGAGGAAAGCTGTGCAGACCAAAGCGAGAGCTCCGTGGCCGAGGAAACGATGAAACGATGCAGGGAATATCGCCCAACCTGGCTGCGACTCAAAGCTGGCCGTCCATGCCGTGGCCCCAATGCCAATTCCAAGCAGGAGCAGACCCACCATTGCCACAACGAAACTGTTCGAATCGACCCATCGAATCCGAGGAGTACCTAGATCGAAATCGAAGCCATCCTCCCGCTCGATCTTGATCGTTGGTGCCGTTCCCAGATCATCCGCATCTGGCGGATGCCGGTGTTGATGATCGATGACAAACTTATAGCCACACCTCGGGCACTGGCCCTTGCTCCCCATCAACCCCTCATCGATCGTGATTTGAAGAGCGCAATTCGGACAGTAAATCTGCACAGAGAAGATGTTAGTGGGTTTAGGGCGTCTCGCGTTGTGGAGTGCGCATCCACTCGACAATGAGTCCTATCTCGCGATCTGACAACTTCGCAGGCTTATCATTCACCGCTCCGTAACTCGGCATGCGGTCATTTCGATCACCATAAAAGCGTTTGTGTGAAGGGTCTTGAATGAAGGCGGTCATCCACTCGACAGAACCATAGCCAGTAAGATCTGGGCGTCGCCCCTCTCCCTGGAAATGATGGCAATCCAAACACGTCAGTTCCTCTAGCAACTCCGGCAGCTGAGTAATCGTTTCACTGGCTGCGGCATCCAACTCGACTTGAGCTGGCAACTTTGCTTCCGCTGACAGGCCGACAATCAGTTCTTCTAACATCGTCTTCTCTTCATCGCCGTACTCTGCCACCTCATCAAACAGAAAGTCGACCATCTTACTCTTCTTATCCCCTTCTTCGGGATTCACGAAGGCCGTGTTTCCCCAATACTTGTCCGTCTCTATATGATCGGGGGACATAAACTCAGTTAGCCACTCACGGCTAGCAAAGCCCTTGAGATCAGCGGCAGATGTCTCTTTCACGGCGACTCCGAGACCATCCTCGCCGCCATAGGCGTGGCACGACGCACAATTCGACGCAAACAGGCGTGGCCCCTGGGTGAGAGGGTCATTCTGCAACAACGATAGGGCACCCTCTGGTGGAATGCCTCCGTTCGCCTTGACCAAAGCTTTTACACGCGCAGCATCGCGGTTCGCTTGTTCTACGGAAGCCGCAAATCCCGGCGCATAGTCTGGATCATTGTAATCGTGATCGAACGCAATGTAAGTCAGCGCGACAAATCCCACGATGCACAGAATTAGAAAGAAGGTCGCACAAAAGTCCCCTAAACGCCAGTTGACGACCGGAAGGCGCCACTTCATAGCTCCAACAAATGGCAGCATCATGAAGGCACCAAACAAGGCTCCTGGCACAATCACCGCCCCCCAGATTGGTGCTGCGATTCCCAGAATGGTCTCATTCCCGGGGAAATACTTCAGCAGTTGAAAGAGAAACATAAAGTACCAGTCTGGACGGGCCGATGAGAAGTTCTCTGCTGGGTTGGCCGGCGCGCTGAGATGAGCCCCGTGTTGCCAAAACACGAAGACAAGCACCACCATCAATACCGCAAGACAAGCGACCGCATCTTTAAGAATCTGATCTGGCCAAAAATAGACGTCCGGCCCCTTCTTCGGCTGCTTCACCTTGAGCCCATGACGCCGGAATAGGTAGATATGCCCGACGATCAAGCCGATAAGCAAAAACGGAAGCACCCCCGCATGCAGGGCAAAGAAGCGCGTCAATGTGTAATGGCCATACTCGGATCCGCCGACGACGAGGCGTTGCAGGGAGTCTCCGATGAATGGCACGGTGCTTGTCAGGCTGGTCGCAACCTTTGTGGCCCAATAGCCCTTTTGATCCCAAGGTAGGAGGTAACCAGTGAGTGACATGGCCAAAGTAATGCCTAAAAGCCCCATTCCAAACCAGAAATTGATCTCTCGCGGCGCCCTATAGGCTCCATCGATCACTACTTGGAGTAGATGTAGTAGAAGCAGCACCGTCATGACTTGAGCTGTCCAATGATGAATTCCCCTGAGAATCCAACCGCCGGGGACCTCTTCCTGAATGAAGTAAACACTTTCCCAAGCAGTCTGCGAACTTGGGCTATAGAACATCCATAGGATGATGCCCGTAATAAACTGCATCACGATAGCAAACGTCAGCGTACTCCCCCAGACATAACGCCATCTCGCCCCGCCGGGCACGCTCTCAAAGAGCGCGTCTTTAACGAAGCCGCGATAACCCGTGCGCTCGTCCAACCAATTGAAGATTCCTTTCATCGTTTCCGGCGATCTGTGAGTTAAGCGACAGGGATCTTGTCTGTAACGTTTGGTTTGAACTTCAAATAAATAACCCAAAGTTGATCGTCTTCTATCTCAACCTCGAGCGAATCAAGTCCTCGCGGGCTTGGGCTGGATTGATTCAACACCTCTCCTGTAGTGGCAAAGGTGCTATCGTGACACGGGCATGAATAGCCTTCCGCACCATCAAGAAACTCCACAGCACAACCGAGGTGAGGACAGGTAGAATTAAACGCCTGGAAATCGCTCGGCGTATTCCCTTGCCCGGTTCGTTGCACGTAAACGCTGCCAATTTCTGATGTGTGATGCTTTGTCCAGGCGTCCTGACGTTCGGTCACCACCTTGAACAGCTTTGGTGGTCCGCCAACCTCAAGCGAATCAATCGAAGTCAATCGTACCTTTAATCCTCCCACCGATTTGTCGAAAAGCGGACTTACGAGCACGGTTATCGCGGATCCAGCGGGAACCAAGGTCACCACACCGCCCAAGGCGACGCAGGCGGCTTTTTGAAGAAAGTCTCGACGATCTTCTTCCGGTTCTTCTAAAGGATTAGACTCGGGTTCATCGACGTTCTCTGAAGTATCCATGTGATCTTGGGGAGACAGCTACGGCTCAGCCATAATTGGGTCAAGAGCTGAGGAGTCTTCGGATTCAACCCCAAGATCGCGCAAAGATCTCAGCCTTCGTTGTGCTTCCCCACTGGACGGGCCTTCCTCTTGAGTTGCTCATCAAACGTGTGCATGCGTTCGCTAAGTCGCTTGACCATTTCAGAGTGCTGATCAGCGAGATTGGTAGTCTCTCCAATATCTTCGCCCAAATGATAGAGCTCTACTGAATGTTTCCGTGTGCCCTGCTTTCCTTGAACATGCAATTTCCAATCACCATGGCGCACAGCAACCAAGCGTTGTCCCTTGTAAAAATAGTAATAGTCATGAGATGGTCTGGAGTCTGGAGCACCGCTCATGATGGGCCAAATATCCCGCCCATCGATCACACGATCACTTGGCTGGGTGGTCCCAGCCAGTTTCGCAAAAGTCGGCAAGAGATCGATGGAGGCGGCCAAGGTGTCCGTGACCGTACCGGGCGGAATCTTTCCGGGCCAACGCATGAGACAAGGCACCCGCATGCCTCCTTCGTAAGTCGAGAATTTGTAGCCGCGCAACGGATAGGCGCTGCCGCCACGGCCACGATTAAGCTTCCATGGTCCGTTGTCCGACGTGAAAATCACCAAGGTATCCTCATCCACTCCGTGCTTCTTCAGGGCTTGGAGAATCTGGCCCACGCTCCAGTCGATCTCCTCAATCGTGTCACCGTAGAGGCCGCGAGCACTCTGTCCACGAAACGCCTCCGAGGCAAAGTGTGGGATGTGAGGCATGGTTTGAGGCATGTAGAGAAAGAACGGCTTGGCTTTGTTTTCCTCAATGAACGTTAAGGCCTCTTCTGTGTATCGCTTTGTCAGCGTCGTTTGATCGGCCGGATATTCGACGACTTCCTTGTTTCGCATGAGAGGAACCCAATTCTTGGGATGCTTCTCTAGACTAGCAATACGCTCTTTGGACATGCCCGCTCGAAAGACAATGTCATTAGACAACGTCGCCTCAGGATCAATCGTCATATCATTGCTATAGGGAATACCAAAGTAGTGATCGAATCCCTGCGCCGTCGGTAGCAACGACGGCTTGTGTCCAAGATGCCACTTGCCAAAGCATGCGGTCGCGTAACCCTGCCCTTTTAGGAGATTAGCAATAGTGATTTCATCAGGATTAAGCCCCGTATCATGTCGAGGAAAGAGCACGCCTGGAACGTTCACCCTCGTGGGGTAACAGCCTGTCAGCAACGCGGCACGCGATGGCGAACATACAGAATTTGCCGAGTAAAAGCTCGTGAACTTTCGCCCTTCTGCGGCCATGCGATCGAGGTGGGGTGTCTTGATCAGAGGCGAGCCGAAACAACCGAGATCTTCATAGCCTTGGTCATCCGTGAAGATGAGAACGATGTTCGGCTGGCGTTCCATGGCAGACAGCGACGAGATGATCGTCAGAAAGGAAATAAGGTATCGCATGCCTCGGGCTAGCGAATAGTCCCCTAGATTGTCAATCGCTCAGTATTCAGAGGTTGGATCCAGCGCCATCTTAAATCCTGATCCTGAAGGAACAAACGCGACCTTCTGATACGAGGAGACAAGACGCTCTAACTCTTCAACAAACTCACCCGAAACAACTCGACCAGACAATGAAGCGATAAGAGACCTCGCCGAGGCCTCCCGCTTGCCAGCGTGGTAGGCGGCTAGTAGACGGACCTTCAGACAGAGATCGCTCGGCATCTGCTTCAGGGCCATCTCATAATGCTTGGCCGCCTGTGAGTATTTTGCACGTTTCTCAGCTGCCTTCCAAGCCGCTGAGAAAGACCGAGGCGCTTTTGTGACCACTAAATGGTCCCACAGATACTTGAGGAATATCACCAGGCCCACAACCAGAGGCAGCTTGATATAGATCTGAGCTGGCATCCGCAAGCAGAACGACAGGACGAAGACACCCAAGAGCACAAGACCGATGCGACAAAGCAGCATGAGCAAGTCTGGAGGGGCCAAAGAATCCCTCCGTATGCAGTCTCTATCGTGGATGCCCATAGAAGGACACCATAGTCAGCTCGTTGGCTACTCTTGGTCAAGCACTAGACTCTCGCGAATGAAGTCGACGAGAAGTCTATCATAGTGTTTTCCGTAAAGGCCATGGCGCATGGTGGGATAAAACATGACGTCAAAGTCTTTGTCAGCATCTTGAAGCGCCTTGACGAGCTGGGTGGCATTCTGTAGGTGCACATTGTCATCCATGATGCCGTGGAGTAGCAGTAACTTGCCATGGAGATTCTCAGCCGCCTTGGCCACCGAGGTGCCTTCGTAGCCATCGGGATTCTCCTGGGGTGTGTTCATGTATCGCTCGGTGTAAATGCTATCATAGTATGTCCAATCTGTGACCGGCGCCCCTGAAATGCCAGCGGCGAAGAGCTTGGAATGGGTTAGGGCGTAGGCGGTCATGAAGCCTCCGTAGCTGTGCCCATGCATGCCCACACGACTCCCGTCAACCCACTCGTGTTTGGTCAGCCAGTTGATGCCTTCTTCGATATCCTTCATTTCCTGGACACCTAGCTGTTTGTAGGCCGTCCAAGCTGACTCAGCGCCTTTGCCGCTCGCGCTACGTGGATCCATACGAAAGACAACCAGCCCCATTTGAGCCAGCATCTGTTCCGTCATGCGTGAGCGCCCCCAGGAGTTTCTCACCACAGGCGCGTGAGGGCCGGCATAGGTTCGAAACCAGACTGGATAAGCCTTGGTCGGGTCAAAGTTAGATGGTTTTGTGACGATGGCTTCCATGAGAAAGCCATCCTCTGTCGGAATCTGATGAAAATTGGTTTCCGCAAATTTATATTCCTCGCGCTTGTATGCTGGATTATCATCTAACACTCGAACTATCTTGCCGGTCGCCGCCTCATGGAGGCGGACTTGGGCAGGTGTGTTGAAATCACTCCAAGTGTCGACGAAGTGCTTGCCGTCCTTGGCCAATTGCACGCTATGACTACCATCGGCTTCAGTGAGACGTTTGATCTCCTTTCCGTCCAAGCCCACGGAGTAAAGATTCTCGGCAATATGAGAATCCTTCGTGCCCGTGAAGAGAATGGTCGCAGCGTCCTCGTCAAGGTGATGAACGCGGCGCACTTCCCATTTACCAGAGGTGAGCGGTTGCCATTCTGCTGACTCTTTGCCAAATCGATAGAGGTGTCTCCAACCTGTCCGTTCACTAGCAATAATGATATCATCATTTTTGAGCCAATGCGCTTTCCCCGGACTCTCAACCCAGGCCTTGGTCGTCTCTCTAAACCATCGCTCGCCCTCACCTCCGCCCGACGAGCAAGTAACAAAGTCTAGCCACGTCTGAGCCCTGTCTTGCATGTAGTAGTAAATCCCCTTTCCCTCAGGTCTCCAGCCAACATGACTGATGATAAACGTCCCTGGCGTGTAGCCTGACAAATCTACCCAATCCGTGCCGCCACCAGCGACGTGGGTGACCCCTAACTGAATGTCGGGATTAGGATCGCCTGCCTTGGGATGACGCATGCGTTCAAGATCACCATGCAGAGGCAAGGTATTCAGTGCATGAAAGAACGGCAAACGCGATTCATCAAAGCGATGATAGGCAAGGTGGCGCGAATCCGGGCTCCACCAGAAAGCTTTCCAGCTCCGCCTATAGAGTTCTTCAAAGTAGACCCAAGCCGCTTTACCATTCGAAATATCCTTGCCACCTTCATCCGTGGTCAAGGCCCGTTCCGTGGCGGTGAGAACGTCGACCACATAAAGGTTTCCATTTCTAACAAAAGCAACATACTCGCCATCAGGGCTAAACGTGCCCAACTCTTCATCTCCGGGGGACGACGTGAGCCTGCGCGCAGGTTCTCCAACG
>Ga0213868_10004010_pt1 | contig 13591 bp, 6 predicted proteins | sample PICome_9_FD_160087 | JGI IMG/M metagenome (GOLD analysis project Ga0213868, IMG submission 160087) | Coastal seawater microbial communities near Pivers Island, North Carolina, United States - PICO127 | ecosystem: Environmental > Aquatic > Marine > Coastal | place: USA: North Carolina | collected...
GCCTCCTGCTGAGCTGCGAACCAGCACGCAACGTGGTCTTCGGCTACCTCCCAGTTCCAGAAGGGGCAGGCTTCAAACTAGAACGCTTCGACTTCCTCACCACTAATACCGACAAAGACTTTGCCGGCACCGATTTTAAAGGCGGCCGCGTTGATCGGAACAAGAAGAAAACCCTATTCCGCCCATCAGATGTCACAGTCGGTCCAGATGGAGCGATCTACGTTTGCGATTGGTATGACCCGCGGGTTGGAGGCCATTCCGACCAGGACGAAACACTCTCAGGAGCGATCTACCGTGTCGCACCAAAAGGATTTAAATCCTCTACACCGAAACTCGATCTCGAAACTTCTGCTGGCCAAATCGCAGCGCTGAAGAGTAATGCGATCAACGTTCGCAACCTTGGGTTTACTCGCCTTAAAGCGGCTGGAAAAAAATCGGTTCCAGCTGTCGCCGCATTGCTCGACGACCCAAACAAGTTTATCCGCGCCCGTGCGGTTTGGCTACTCTCCCAGCTCGGTGATACAGGTATCGCGAAAGTGCAACCACTTCTAAAACATAGCGACGCGGCGATACGCATCGTCGCCTTTCGTGCGTTGCGTCGGCAAGATGTTGATCTGCTAGGGAATGCCGAAAAACTGGCCAGCGACCAATCTCCGGCTGTCCGCCGGGAGGTTGCCCTCGCGATGCGCAATCTAGGGAAAGAAGCAGTCCCGGTCCTGACCACTCTTGCAACTCATTTCGACGGCGCCGACCGCACCTACCTTGAAGCAATCGGCACTGGTGCGATAGGTAAAGAATCGCAAGTCTACGCGGCTGTCATTGGCGACTCAGCTCCTGAAAAATGGACAGTCAGTCAGGCTAAACTCGCTTGGCGCCTCCACCCACCACAGGGGGCAAGCGCACTCCAACAACGCGCTATGTCAGCCAGCGTGAGTCCCGAAGAAAAGAAAGCCGCGATTGTCGCACTCGCCTACACAAAGGAAAAAGAAGGATCAACCGCGATGCTTGACCTCGCGCAGAACGGCACCGGCGAAGCCCGGGGCCTTGCCCTTGGTTGGTTACTGAAGCTGAAGAACGCGCAATGGAATGACCACGGGCTCGATGCCGAACTCAAAAAACGCAAGATCTACGATCCTGGAAATGTCGAAGTGATCGAAGTCATTGCGGCGCCTTCACCAAAAACGAAACTCCCTCCGATCAATGAAATCCTCTCAATTCAGGGCGATACCGCCAAAGGCAAGGTTGTAGCGACACGCTGCTACACCTGCCACAAGATTAAGGGCACCGGGATCGGTTTCGGTCCAGACATCACTGGATTTGCTAAAGCCCAGACTGCCGAGGTCGTCCTCAAATCAATTATCGAACCATCGGCAGACATCTCCCATGGTTTTGCTGGAAAGGAGATCATCACGAAGGACGGAAAAACGGTTCACGGCATCGCCCTCACCACCGGCAATCCGGTGATCATGCAATCGGTCGGGGGCCTGCAACAGACAATCCCTAAAGAGAAGATTAAGAGCCAGAAAAACCTCGGCCATAGCTTGATGCTCAGCGCAGATCAACTCGGCATGACAGCGCAGGATCTTGCGGACTTACTAGCGTATTTGAAATCCCTGTAAGGCAATTTTTACCCAGTCGTTTTACGGAGTTGCTAAAATTTCAATCGAGTAAATTCCACTGAGAGATTATCTGATCACGCTCACATTTCCGTCAGAAGAATTGCCAAATTTATTACTCTGCAGTTGATCCAACTAGACTCTCTCTCTAAAAGTCGTGATGCGATGGTTCACTCCGGTTCTTCTCACTTTTCTTTTTAGCGCAGGGGTATCCAACGCCACAGAAGCCTTATCTTCTACTCCGAATATCGTTTGGATCGTGGTGGACGATATGTCCTGCCATTTTTCCTATCAGAGCGAGAAACGAGTTCACACCCCTAACGTTGATCGCCTCGCGCGGGAGGGGATCACTTTCACTAAGGCTTATGCGACGGCCCCAGTTTGTTCTGCGTTTCGCTCCGCAATGATCACTGGGATGTATCAGACTGCGATTGGTGCGCACCACCACCGCAGTTCACGCGGAAAGCTTAAATTAAATTTACCCAAGGGAATTAAAACGATTCCTGAACTCTTTCGCGACGCCGGATATTATACGACCAACTCCGACCCCAGCGGCCTTCGAGCTGGCAAGGAGGACTATAACTTTGTCTACCAACGACCAAAGCTCTACGACGGCACCGATTGGACGAAACGCCCCAAAGGAAAGCCCTTCTTCGCGCAATATCAACTCCGTGGAGGAAAGCTGCGGAACGTTAGCAAGTGGAACAAGGAAGCTGAGGCAGCTGTCATTCAGCTTGTCACCCCTAACCAAGTCAAACTCCCGCCTTACTATCCCGACCACCCCGTCCTGCGTGAGGATTGGGCGGATTATCTCAACGCCGTGCAGTATACCGATATCGAGGTTGGCCGTATCCTAGCCAAGCTCAAGAAGGAAAAAGTTCTAGACAACACCATCATCTTCTTTCTTACCGATCACGGGATTAGCCACGCCCGAGGCAAACAGTTTCTCTATGAGGAAGGAGTCCTAATCCCATTCATCGTCTGGGCTCCAGAACGCTTCAAACCGGAGCAGCGCAATGACTTCATCGCACACATCGATCTGTCAGCCACTTCGTTGCAACTCGCGGGCATCAAAATTCCGACATACATGCAAGGCCGTCCCCTCTTTGGAGAAAGCGCAAAGCCACGCGAATACGTCGTCTCCGCTCGCGATCGCTGCGATGAAACTGTCGACCGTATCCGCGCGATCCGTCAGGATGATTTCAAATACATCCGCAACTTTTACCCCAAACGCCCCTACCTCCAGCCTAGCGCCTACAAGGACAAAAAGCCCTTTATGCCAGTCCTACGGGAATTGTTCGCAGCCGGAAAGCTCAACGAAGCACAGTCTCTCCATCTCGCTCAAACTCGCCCGAAGGAAGAACTCTACGATCTCAGCAAAGACCCATGGGAAATCCATAATCTAGCCGCTGACCCCACCCAAAAAAATCGCTTAGCTGCGTTCCGTGAACTATTGGTGAAGTGGGTAGAGGAATCCAATGATCAAGGGCGATTCCCAGAATCAGAAGCAATGTTTGACAGCGATATGGCCGCCTCTTTGAGCACAGGCCTCCGAAAAAAAGATCCAGTGCATGCCAAGAAGCTAAGGGCGAACATTGCCTTGATGAAAAAGTGGCAAGCTGAAGGAAAATAGAATCCTTAATTGTCTCTCCCTAGGATTTCGGCGAGTGAGGCACGGAGTAGACACACTAGCGTCACATGGAGGTTCTAGCCAACCTACCTTAGAACGCAAAAAAAGAGAGAGAGGCTGACCCTCTCCCTCCGGTTTGAATGATTTGGGCAGCAACCTAGCGGCGACGTCTAAGAAAGAAGGCGAAACCTGCAAGACCCAACAAGGCAATCGATGGCTCTGGAACGGGGGCCGGGGAGAAGGCACCAGAGTTGTCGTAGCGAATGTATTCGAATTCAACCGAGCTGCCTGGCCCGCCAAGGATTGAGCCCCCAACGTTGGTGCAGCAGTCACCAATAATCAGGCGAGTGTTGCCTGTCCCACCCTGCTGGCCGATTCCACCCTCTGGAGTGATCTGAAGACCGTCTCGGAAATAGTGGTAGGCGTCATCAGCGGCGTCGTAAGTGAGGCGGAAGTCGTGGAACCCGCCAGCGTTCGTTTCTGTGTTGTAGACAGTGCCGGCGAGGTTGGTAATTTGATTTTCGCGGATCGTCATGATGTCGCGCTCGCCGTTGAGAGAGCCCCAGATAACGAAACCGCCGGAACCGGTAGCGCTGATGTTGGCACGGACTTCGACGGTCCAGCTGCCGCTGCCATTTTCCCACGGGGTCGAGCCATTGTCATGCTGGATCCAACCGTTGGTTGCTGTGAGGGTTGAGATGACGTTGCTCCCGTTGAGTGTTAAGTTGTCATCGGTAGCTCCCCCTGCCGCGACCCAGCCATTAGCAGCGTTAGTTCCATCAAAGATGTCATTGCCATTGTATTGGCTGGCGAAACCACTGGAGTCTAGCGTGGTGAGGGCTGCCTGAGCAGACAGCGAAGAGATGGCTAGGCCGGTGGCGACGAGGAGGCGGATATTTTCTTTCATGGCTTCTGTTTTCTTTGGTTGAACACCGTGTTGGACTCAAAGCTGTAGTGCAACGCTAGTATACTGGTTTGGGTAGCAAACCGGGTGTTTGGAGCGGCGATAAAGACCTAGTAGGCGTCCTGAACGATTACAATTAGAGCGGGGTGGTGCTGAACGCGAAAGCTTTGTCAGGTGGTTGGATTTATGAACCAGTTGTGATTGCTTTCAATCCCAAAGGTCGGTGGCAATTTTTGCGGGCCGATGGTAGTTTGCTACCTACCTCCAAGGTCTGATGCTTTGACTATTATCCGCCAGCTTATCTTTGTTGTTTTCATCGCCGCGCCGGTCAGTGAATTATGGGCGGGATTGAGGATATCTGAGTTTGTGGCAAGTAACGGGAGCGGGCTTTTCGACGAAGATGGGGACTATGCGGATTGGATCGAGATCGAGAATACGGAGATTGAAGGGCAATCGATCGGGGGGTATTTTTTATCTGATGACGCTGACAACCTTCAGCGTTGGAGGATCCCCGACGGGGTGGAGTTGGGCGCGGGTGATTTTTTGTTAGTGATGGCTTCGGGGAAAGACCGCGCGGTGGGTGGGAGCGAGCTGCACACCCGTTTCCGGTTGTCGAAGGCAGGCGGGAGTTTATTTTTGGTGGCGCCAGATGGGGAGACAATCATCGACGCGGCACGGGACTATCCTAAGCAGCGAGTGGATGTTTCCTATGGGCGAGCGGCGGATGGTGAGTGGCGATTCTTTCTCAATCCGACCCCGGGGTTGTCAGCCGAGGGGGGCGGGGTGCTGGGGTTTGTCGGCGACACAGCGTTCGATATTGACCGTGGTTTTTTCGACGAGGCGATCGATGTAGTGATCTCGACAGCAACAGAGGGGGCGCGGATTTATTACACGACTGATGGTTCGATGCCGACCGAGGCCAATGGGCTGCTTTATGCTGAGCCGGTTCCGGTGACATCGACAACAATCTTGCGGGCGGTGGCGGTGGCGAACGAGATGGTGGCGTCGAATGTGGACACGCAGACCTATGTTTTTCCTGCTGATGTTTTGCTACAGGACGGAGACGGGTTGCCAGATCCGCCCCGGCCGTCGACCTCGGACTGGGACTACGAGATAGATCCCAAAATTGTAGGTGACCCAAGGTTTTCGGAGTTGGAGGATGACTTAAAGGCGCTACGAACGTTGTCGGTGGTTTTACCAGTGGGGGATCTCTGGGAGCGGGATGGGATCTACGCGAACCCGACGCGCCAGGGGGCAGCTTGGGAGCGAGCATGTTCGGTGGAGGTTTTGGTTCCGGAGAACCCGAGAGAAAACTACCAGCAGGACGGTGGAATACGGATGCAGGGGGCCGGGAGCCGGTTCCGGAACATTGGGAAGAAATCGATGCGGCTGGTATTCAGGAACGAATATGGAGATGGAAAGTTGAGGTATCCGTTATTCGGGGATGCGAATCCGAGGGAGTTCGATACGATCGTTTTGCGGGGTAGCTATTTTGATTCATTCACGGTGCACACGGCGGGGAATGGAGCTGGGATCGGCTGGCTGAACGCGTTGCAGTTCCGCACCGATTTTGGGCACGAAACGCATTTAGAGATGGGGGGGCAGGAGATTCTGAGGGACTGGGTGCACCTGTATCTGAATGGGCAGTACTGGGGGATCTACAATATCCACGAGCGGCCTGACGAATCGTTTGCAAAGCTGCATTTCGGAGGGCGTGAGAAGGATTACGACGTGCTGAAGCAGCGGCCGCGAGGGCGGCCAAACGGAAGCTTGCCAGAACTGACGAGCGGGAGCTTGGACGCTTGGAAAGATTTGATGGTAACAGTCAAGGGGGCGACAGAGCAGCCGGAAGTTTACGCGGAGATTTTGCGGCAGATCGAGCTCGAACCGTTCATCGACTACATTTTGATGAACCTATGGGGAGGTAACAGTGATTGGCCGCACAATAATTGGTACGCGATCCGACACGCACCGACAGATGGACCATTCCAGTTTTTTAACTGGGATCCGGAAAATTATATTTTCGCGGTGAACGTGAATCGTGTGGGGGTGAACACGGACAACTCGCCGGGGATCCTCTTCAGCAGGCTGCGGAGGAACGCGGAGTTCCGGTTGCGGTTCGCAGACCAGGTGCACCAGCACTGTTTCAACGCTGGGGCGTTAACCCCGGGTGCAGCGGCGGCGCGATTCAAGGGGCTCGTTGAGCGGCTGCAGGGGCCAATGAATGCTGAGTCGGCACGATGGGGAGACGAGCGTGTGAGCCGGCCGCTGAACACGCTTGATACCTGGCTACCGACGGTGGACGACAAGCTGCGGAACTATTTCCCGCGGCGGACGGATATCCTGTTGAGTCAACTACGTTCGGCGGGGCTGTATCCGGAAGTGGTGGCGCCGGAGCTGAATGTTCACGGTGGCGATTTTTCGAACCCAGTGGCGGTGACGATGGAGGCTCCGAGCGGGGTGATCTACTATACGACCGACGGGAGTGACCCGAGGCGGTGGCCGGTGGCGGAAGGTTCCGCGCTGATTGATGATGATGCGACGGCACGGGCGTTGGTGCCGTCGGTAGAGAATGGTGGTGAGAAGTTAGGTGATTCCTGGTGGCAGCCGGAGTTCGATGATAACGGGTGGAAACCCGGGGTGACAGGAGTTGGTTTCGAAGCAGCTAGCGGGTATGAAAGCCATCTTGGTCTAGAGCTTGAGGAAATGTATCGGGGAAACGATTCGGTATTTGTGAGAGTTCCTTTCGCAGTCGCAGACCAAGCTGCTATCGACGGGCTACCGAAGCTCTTTTTGAGCATGAAATATGACGATGGCTTCGTGGCCTACCTGAACGGGGTTGAAGTGATAGCGAAGAACGTGCCAGCTGAAAGAACGTGGCAGTCCGCGGCGACCACCTCGAACAGCGACTCGCGGGCGATGGTGTTTGAGGAGTTTGATATCAGCGGGCATCTGGGGGCATTGCGAGTGGGAATGAACGTGTTAGCGATCCACGGGATGAACCAAGTGAACAGCAACGACTTGTTGTTGTCGCCAAAGCTGTCGGGTAGAAGCGCAGAGCCAGCGGGTGGAGTATCCGGCCTAGCGGTCGAGTATTCGAACGGGTTAGTAGTCAGCGAGACAACGACGATAAAAGCGAGGGTGTTGGAGGGAGGCGAGTGGAGTGCGCTGACCGAAGCTAGTTTCAGGGTCGGCGTGGAAGCGGCGACGGGAGAGAACCTACTGGTATCGGAAGTCCATTACCACCCGCGAGAGGCTTCGGAATCGGAGCAGGCGGCGGGGTATGGGGATCAAAACCAGTTCGAGTTTATTGAATTGCTTAATCCTGGTGGGGTGGCGGTGGACTTTACAGGTTTGAGGTTCGCGGGTGGGATCGGGTTTGATTTTTTGGAGGGAACGGTGCTGGCGGCGGGGGCAAGGTTGGTCTTGGTGAGGGATGGGGAAGCTTTCAATTTCCGGTATCCTGGTGTAGTTGTGAACGGGGAATATTCGGGATCGTTAGCGAATAGTGGGGAGCGGATTTTGCTCGTGGGTAGCGAGGATGAGGCCCTGGTCGATTTTTCTTATGACGAAGGGGGATTTTGGCCTGCTGAGGCGGACGGGGACGGATTTAGTCTCGAGTTGGAGGATGAGGATGGAGTTCCAGAGTATGGGTTGGCCTCGAGCTGGCGGCGGAGTTTGACCGTGCATGGCACGCCGGGGAGCCGCGGTGGATTTTTCGGTGATCCGGATGCAGACGATGACGGGGATGGACAGTCTGCTTTTGGTGAGTATGCGTTTGGTACGAGCGATGCAAATGCAGGGGAGAATGGGACTTTGAGAATTTTGTCGGGAGCGGATGGTCGTGCCGAAGTCGGTTTCATGTCCAACATCGATGCGGTTGGGGTGAGGTTCGTGATCGAGTGGTCGCAGGATCTAGCCTCGTGGCAAATCGCTCTACAGAGGGATGCGGAGGTCAAGGATCTTGACGGCAGGCGGCTATGGAATCGCTACGAGATCGAAGCGGGTGGAGCTGAGGAGCGCCCGGTTTTCCTGCGGGTGCGGGCAGTTTCGGTGGCTGGAAAATAGACCCTAGGTGGTTTTAAAAAAAAACCGGTTAGCGGTCGTGGTTCAAGTTGGGAAATCCAACTAAGATCCCTCAAATTAGTTACTACTGCCAACCATGAACAACCAACTATTTTGTAACCAAAACTTGATCTGCCTCGGGGCGTTGTTTTCCCTCACCTGCGCGAGTTTACCAGCGGCGCTTGTCGAAAAAGACTCGTCTGAATTTGAAGTAACGAACAGCGCCGCTGAGATCTTTGACGGTTTCGGTTTTGTGAACGATTGGTTCGTCAACGGGGGCGGAGTGGACGGGGAACTCGACGGTTCGCAAGTGACCATGACGGTTACCGAGAACAACGGATGGATCGAACTAGATACAGGTGCTACGGCCTGGGAATTAGGGGTCGGGAACGTCGTGGGGTGGACCATCGAAGTGCGCGCCCGGGTAGCCAACGACCCTGAAAACGGTTTTGTGATATGGGCCGCCGACGGTGTGGAGCGTGGGATCTTGCAGGTGAACACGAATTCGGTGCAAAATTTCGGGGCGGAGGTATTAGAAACAAGTGATAACACTGCCGGTTTCCACGATTTCCGGATGGCGTTTGACGCGGATGCGCTGCTGTATTATTTCTGGCGCGATGGGGAGTTGCTCAACCCTGACGGATCACCAGCACAAGCGGGAACGGGGAACAACCGGCTGATTATCGGCGACTGTTGTTCGAACCTGCGAACCTCATCTTTCGACGTCGAGCACATCCGTTACGACACGACAGGATCGTATTCACCGGTTGTTGATGACAGTGATACGGACGGAGACGGGATGCCGAATTCTTACGAGGAGCAGAACGACCTCGATCTGGCGCGAAACGATGCGGGAGAGGACAAAGACGAAGACGGATTGACAAACCTTGAAGAGTTCGAAGCCGGGTTGCCAGCGAACAACCCAGACGCGGACAACGACGGATTACTGGACGGCGTCGAAGATGGATCGGGAACATGGACGAATGCAGGTGCTACCGGGACGTTTCCAAAAAATGCCGACTCGGACGGGGATGGGATCCGCGACGGGGCGGAGACGAATACGGGAACTTTTGAAGATGGGGACGACACCGGATCGGATCCAAACAAGGAGGACTCAGATGGTGACTCCTACGGGGACGGTCAGGAGATCGCTCGAGGATCAGACCCGACAAACGCCGGGAGTGTGCCGATGGCGTCGGTGCAGCCAAGGGACTCCGCGCTTTTTGAGGTTACGAAGAGCGGCAGTGAGATTTTCGACGGAACAGAATTACTCGGGGACTGGGTGAATACCGGTGGAGTGTTGGATTTTACGCTCAACGGTAATGTCCTGACATTGGGAACAACCGACACTAACGGGTGGATCGAGCACGACAGTGGAGCGACGCCTTGGGAACTCGGAGTTGCTGGGGGTGGATCATGGACGGCAGAGATCCGAGTACGGATCAGCAACGATTTCGGCAACGGAATCGTGATTTGGGCCGCGAATGGAGCGCAGCGTGCGGTCATGTTGATAGACGACATTTCGGTTTCTATCCTCAATGGCGAGCTGCTCGATGGAAATGACAACACGGACGGTTTCCATACCTTCAGGGTAGCCTTCGATGCGATTGAAGGGGTTTACTTTTTCTGGCGTGACGGAGTGGCACTCAACGACGTGGGGCTGCCGGCGCAAGGGGCTACGGGGAACAACCGGCTGATCGTCGGTGACTGCTGTTCGTCGGTGCCGATGACAACGGTGGACCTTGAGTATGTGCGCTACGATACGACCGGTGCCTGGTCGCCGAGTGGGTCGCCGAGCGCACCGCCAGAAATTATTGGAGTCGACGTCGATCAAGTTCTCAACAAAGTGCTGCTCAGGTGGAATTCCAAGATCAGCGCGACGTATACGATCGAGAAGACCGGTGATTTAAGAGAGTGGGAAGTCCTATTCGATTCAGTGCCGTCTGACGGCGAGACGACAACGCTTGAGTTCGATGCTCCGGGGGCTGCGGTCGGAAAGTTTTTCTATCGCGTTCGGCGCGAGTAGGGGAATCTGTTTCCTGTGGCACCCGCCTGCCAAGGTTCGAACTGGTTTCAGGCAGTCATTCTGTTACCCTTAAGTCAAAGTGATGGATAATGATGTGAAATGGATCTAGTTCCGAAGAGACACAGTTTGGTTACGGAGACGACTGCGTTGTTGCGGGAAGCGATCGCGGCGGGGCGTTGGCCGGATCTATTGCCTGGCGAACGGAAGCTATGTCAGCAGATGCAGATCGGGCGAGACACGTTACGTGCAGCGATCCAGCAGCTCGAGCAAGAGGGACTAGTCTTGGGGGGAGAGGCAGGAAAGCAGCGTAAGATTTTAGCGCCACGGGGGGAGGCGGAAGATACGACTGCTGCCTCGGCAGGGATTATCGCATTTCTTTCGCCGCAAAAGCTAGAGCAGTTTCCGAATTCTCTGCTGGTAGAGATCGATGTGTTGCGGGAGCGGCTGGCGGGAAGTGGCTACCGGCTGGAGGTGGTGACGGGGACCAAAGTTTTCACACAAGCGCAGCCCGGTCACGGCTTGAATAAGCTGACGGCAGACTATGCCGCGGAGGCGTGGATCCTGCACCAAACGACGGCGCCGATTCAGCGGTGGTTCGCGGAAAAGGGGCCGCCGAGTTTGTTGCACGGGCAGCCTCAGGGCGTGGAATTGCCGGCGGTCGATGTGGACTATATGGCGGTGGGACGGCACGCTGGTGGGTTTTTGATCAGCCGTGGACACCGGGAGGTGGTGATCCTAAGGCCTCATGCTTCGCTGCGAGGACTAGACATGGCCGAGACTGGATTACGTGAAGCATTCGTGAATCATCCGGGGAGCATGTTGCCGACTCCGATGACGTTGCGAGAATCTGAGGAGGGAGGAGCGGCGGCGCTAGCATCGAAGATCGGGAGGCTGATGAAATCACAGCAGCAGCCTACTGCCCTCGTGCTAACGCGGTCTCGGCAGGCGTTAACGGTGGTCAGCTGGTTGGCGAAGCAGCGATTGCGGGTGCCGGAAGACCTGTCGTTAATCTCGCTGGACTACAGCCAGAATTTCGACCACTTGTTGCCGGCCATCACCTGTTACCGGTCCGACCCGGAGATTACCGCGAAGATCGTGTTCCGAAAAGTGATTGAGATCGCCTCATCGGGGGCATCGATCAAATCACCTCCGGCGATCATGCCGGACTTTATTACGGGGGGATCGGTCGCGAATATTTTATAAGAGTGTCCAGTATCATTCTTGCCGCTATCTTCTCCTCTGTCGGTTTCGTTGGGGCCTAAGCCAAACGATCCTGCTGATCGTGCCCGAAGACACTGGCCCGGAGTTAGCCCACTAAGGTGATCCATACGCACAAACTGCGGTGGTGGACAAATTTCCGGCAGCAATCGAGCTTTGAAATACTGGTATTATTTTCCTGCCACCTTGTTAAACTTTTTCCGTCAGGGCGATCTGGCAAGTTTGGACCCATGAGCAGCCGCGAGCGTTTTGAACGAGATGGATTTGTGGCCGTTGAATCATTTTTGTCGAGGAGTGAAGTGGCGACGTGCCTGCGGGAGGTCGAGCGGTATGTTGCTGAGGTAGTACCCGGATTGCCTGCCGAGCATGTTTTTTACGAGAACAAAGATGACCTGGCGACCTTGAAGCAGCTTCAGCGAATGCATGAGCACGATGCTTGGTTCGGAGAATTCTTTGCGGACAAGCCGCAGCGGCTGGCGGAGGATTTATTGGGAACCGAGGTGGTCGGAAAAAATCTGCAGTATTTCAACAAGCCGGCCGCCGGTGGTCAACCGACGCCGCCGCACCAGGACGGTTTCTACTTTAAACTGAACCCGCCACATGCGTTGACGATGTGGATGGCACTGGAGGACGTCGACGAGGAGAACGGGTGTGTGCATTACGTGAAAGGTTCGCACCTGAAAGGGATGCGGGAGCACGGGAGGACGGGGACGTTGGGGTTTTCGCAGGGAATGACGGATTTTGGTCGGCAAGAAGACCTTGCAGCGGAAGAGGCGGTGCCGGCTGCGCCAGGCGATTTACTCGCACACCATGCGCTGACGATCCACCGGGCCGGAGAGAATTTATCGGCGACGCGCAGCCGGAGGGCGTTGGGGTTTATCTTTTACTCGATCGAGGCCCGCGAAGACCTCGTGGCAGAGGAGCTTTACAGGAGGGAACTGATGAAGCAGCAGCAAGGGAAGATCTAAGGATGGTTTGAACTCACAGCACTTACTGAGGACTACTGGAGCACGTTGGTGGGCCACCACTTTTCTCCCCTACCCGACTCTCCCAGCTCTGGCTTCTCTTCTCTCCAAAGGTAAATTCCTGACAGCTCAGTTCCGTTATTTCAAAGTCTGTAAATAGGCTAGGATATCCTCGATTTCCTGAGGCTCTAAAAGCAGATTCATAGGTGGCATCGGAGAAACCTTCAAGGGATAGCCCTCGGCGATTTCGGCATTTGGCTCCAACAAAGATCGTTTAATATAGTCAGGTCCTTTTCTCGCAGCAATCGTATCCAATGCGGGGCCAATCACACCACCCTTTCCTCCAACCACATGACAACGGCTGCAAGCAGCCACCGGGTGAGTATTGAATAAATTCTTTCCTCTTGTCGCATCACCCGGGCGCAATTTTAGATCCGTCAGGATTTTAGGAACGGCCACCAATTCTTTCAGCTCGACCTCATCAAACCAAGCAATTCCCGTGGACTGCCCCCACCCTCCAAAGAGCGCGTTGATCGTAATTTTCTCCCTTCCCAAAGAATTGAAATCAATCGAAACCTCGGTCCAATCCTTCTTTCCACGAAGCGCCTTGGTCTTGACTCTCTCAGGACTTTGCAATTCGTGCACATTGAAAAGCGCGCCCAATCCTCCACCTTGAATTCCCTCTGTCTTAATCTTACCTCGTAAACGATATCGAGTATTTGCTTTCACCTTAACCTCGGCTCCCCACGAAGTATCAGTCGGCTTTTTTGATTCAATTTTAAGACACTTGCCCCCCTTGGCACCTTCTTTAGTGGGCCTTAGATGTTGAGCCCCATTTCCACTATGAATGGAAACTTCCCAGTTCACGTTCTCCAACAAATTCTCATTCGACTCTTGGTACTCCAAATCAGAAAATGCTTCAGCCTGATGTTTTTTTCCTGCCGCATCGAGAGCCGCCGATAACCATTCATCTTTTTGATTCACTTCATCATTCCCAAGAGAGGTGACCGCATTTTTAACAGGCTCACTTGTCGGGAATTGCGCCAAGGCCACAAAAGCAGCAAGACGAGTCGTGAGATCGGAATCGTTGATGACTCCAGATTGAAAAATAAGGTCTACTCCTGAAGCGTCCAATGGTAGAGCACGCACCGCATTACGACGAAGAAC
>Ga0213868_10004011_pt1 | contig 13589 bp, 7 predicted proteins | sample PICome_9_FD_160087 | JGI IMG/M metagenome (GOLD analysis project Ga0213868, IMG submission 160087) | Coastal seawater microbial communities near Pivers Island, North Carolina, United States - PICO127 | ecosystem: Environmental > Aquatic > Marine > Coastal | place: USA: North Carolina | collected...
TATGAGATCGATAATGTGAAACCAACCAATGATATGCTGGTCCTTGTTCTTTATGCTGCCATCATCAATATTTTATGCATGATTCTTCTTCATGTAAAGCATGTGATGCACAGACGCAGACAGGTACATTCTTGAAATGATCACTTTCTCGGGGAAGCAAGATTTTACGGGGAATCATATCGACTTTGAACTGGACTATGCTCACTGTTCATCCGTCGTACAATTTATTCTAACAAGTTTTCTAATTTCTAGAAATAATACATGTATTTGAACTTCTAGATGCTCTATGTAGTCTTAGATTTTAACTGAAGAGAAAGCTTTTGAGTTTTCCAGTCAAACTCTCCTGACCAGTTCGTGATTGAGCCCTCTTTACAGGGGTTAGATCTACCCCTGTAGGACCAGTCATATAGTCACTTTCACAATCATCACTCATGTGCAAAATGTCTTCCACCAAACGATGGTCTTTACACCGGTCTTGAATCATATCAACAATCTTCATCATTGTTTTTTGATACTGGAGGCGAGAATGCACTTCAGCGATGTACGTACCCTGTTTCATCTTGAGCTCTTCTTTTAGCTCTACCTGCGACAGTTGCAATTGATGGGAAAGGTCTTTGTATTTCGTAACATCTGATTTTAGTTTTGCATTTTCCTTACTCAAAGTCTTTGCATGCTGATTTAATGATGCGAATGATGCACCTGCAGATGCATTAGCATCCATAAGGCGTTGATTGTTCTCTTTCAACAATTCAAAGTCAGTGCGAAGTTGAGCATTTTGACTTCGAAGTTTGAAAACTTCTTTACGGAGGTACTCGAGCATCTTACTACTTTCATCCATAAGGGTTTGTTGTGCAACAGTCAATTCTGGTGATTTAGAAGGGGCAGACGTTGCATTCCCCCCTGAGCCATCTTTATACACAACAATTGTTTTATTTCCAGCTCCCTCTGCTGCTCTCTGCTCAGCTTCGATACGCTTCTGTTCTGCCTCCTCGAGTTTTCTTTGCAAAGATTTGAGCTGGTTCTCCAATTTCGCTTCTTCGATTGCCTCGGCAAGAGCCTTCCGGTATAATGGACGCTGAATTGCACCACGAATACAAGCTTGAATTTTAACTGTTGCAAACCTTTCTGTGACGAATTTATGTCGCATAACAACCATACGCCACTTTGACTGAATTTTGGTTGCCCTGTTATTTCTCCGAAGAGTAATCAAAAGTCTCTTCGAGTAAGTCTGACGAGACCAGCACTGAATGATTAGACAGGCTTCGATGAATTTCAGATACAAATGACGAGCTGATTTGCGACGGGCATACGCTTGCATTTTCGTAGTAACACTTCGAAGTCGTCTGTAATAAGAACGAATAAGAAAACCTCGAAGAATTCGTTGGATACCAGTGGCTAAAGATCCGAAAGCCGAAAGACGCCTATTCTCAAGATATTCCAAAGATCCTGCTCTGAAATATGCTCTCGTCTTCCCACAAACAAATCCTCTTACTATTTTACCATCGCTGTTGATAGTTTCCAAGCTACTAAGTAGCCGTCCTAGTAATTCTTGAAGTTCTGCTACAATTTCTGATGGATCACTCGTCGGTGTAGACTGTCGATGAAACCCTTTGTCCAGACACATAAAACGATCAAATACTTGCTCGTGAAGCAGCCTATTTGGAAACGCAGAGCGCGAGATTGTGACAGCTGCTACAACTCCCGCACAACGCAATTGCTCAACAGAGGATAAGTGCTGCATAACGCGAGGTTTCTTCATAGAATTTGGTTTGATACACCGAATATAACGGGTACGAGTTTCTCCTATATTGGCCATGAGAACATTCAGTTGAGATCGAAATTTGGCCCATACAGTATCAGAAGCGATAGATGATTGCTTTTTCATTAGAACTTGTCTTGAGTTCGGTTTGATAGGAGATCGAAGTTGATTGGAGCTCCAATCCTCATCACAACTCACAATACTATTTGTGCTCAATTTTCTACATTCCAGTAAATCAACCGGAAGATTATCCATATTTTTTGTAACAAAACCAGATGCATCATATTCTACTTTCCCAGCATAGTGTTTAATGCCAAATTGATAGTCTCTGAACAGACGATCCTTATACAGACAAGCGACATCTTTGTTCATGGCATATATCTTATTTACAAATGCCGCATCGTTGCCCTTGGGTCGGACACATTCCTCATTTAAGACTGAAATCAGACCCATTCTCCCTTCGATCAAATTGAGCACATCAGAGTTGTCAATATAAGTTATCTCTCCAAGCTCAATGCCCTCAAATTCATATTCTTGTTGGACACTTCTAAATATGTCAAGAGTAAATTTCTGTTGAAGCTTTTCATTGGCATAATTGATACATAGCTGCTCAAAACGATTTACAACAAAAGACTCAAATCCAAATATATCTAGTAGACCTATCAAACGAAAGTCAGCAGTTGGATTCTCTACATAATTCTCTTCCGCGCACGTAGCATGATTGATGGTGTTCACTAGCCAGTCAAAAGAAATGGAATATATTTCTTTAGCAAGAGCGTGACATGAATCTTGAGCCTTTTCCAAATTTAATGGCACTTTGAACACTTCATTTCTCGCAGAAACGGTACGTTCCAGCAATGATTTCTCAACTATATTTTGATCAACACCTATCAACTCAGCAAGCTTTTCCAGCTCATCCACAGAAGTGATGATTGCATTATCTTCGTTGTTAGGATCTTTTGAAAAGGATAAATTTCCTAATTGTAATACAACACACAGTGCCCTCATTAAATCTACTAATTTCTCATCCGTCACACCAATCAAAGACAATGCATCCAATGTCATTTGAAACCGTTTTTGATCACTCTTGCCCTCAATGATATTTGTATCAGAATATCCCACAAACGAAAATGATTCTTGGGTTTTGCCTACCAATCCATCCCAAAACTTGGCTTTTACATCATCCTCTGACGCCAACAATTGATAAAAGATATGATACGTCCTTTCTTCTTCCGAATGGCTTACCACACGACTTTTTTCCAAAAGATAAGTTTCACATTTACTACCTGCTAACACACAACTTGGAACAGCTTTCCCTGCGAAGGCAGCATGAGTTGGATCTTCTGTATCAAACTGGAGTTGAATGAACTTCCCGAATCGTGAGGAGTTATCATTTCTTACAGTTTTAGCATTACCAAATGCTTCCAACAGTGGATTTGAATCTAAAACTCTTTGTACAATTTTTGACGTTGAGTGCATATCACTACCTGACGACTGAATGGATGCCAAGTGACTCATCAGAATCTTGACAGTTTCAGTTTTCCCTGCACCAGACTCTCCTGAAACAAGGATGGATTGATTTTGAGAATCTACTGCCAAACCACGATACGCTAAGGCTGAAGTCTCATAAACATGTGGATCTACTTGTGATTTGGGATCCAGACTTGCGGATCCCGATGAGAAAACCAATTTTTCGGCGTATAACGTTCGTTTTTCTTCCGTGTATAAATCCGTGATCCATTCATAAGGGTTGACTGCAATCACAATATCACCTGTTCGAGTATATGGTATCCCTTGTGCATTTCTAGCTTTTAGATTGTATAGAATTGCCGCCTATATATAAATGCAAGATAAGGTGTCAGATTCTCGAATCAATCTCTTGACCAAAAAAAGAATCAATCCCAACAGAAATATATATACCTAACCTAATCACACACATACCTCATGTAAAAATGCTAAATCAACCATATCATCCACTTGAATAAGCTTCCCATCTTCATTCACATTTTGCAATGGTAAAACACCTTCCTTATATTCGTTCAAATCAATAGTAATGACATTCTTTCCCCTAGTAGTAATAACATGATTTCCACCTGCCACAGACGACACTTCACAAAATGGAATATCAGTACAATCCTTATATTTGTAGATTTCCACTTGTGCTTGTGATGGAATATCAGTTTGTTTCCCATTCACTTCGACTGTTGCCTTGGAGGAGGAAATAACTTTGGCGGGCAACCATCCGAACTCTGGTGAAGCTATGTATACTCTGTTTGTTGTGTTTTCACTCCCTCCCGTCATCTTTAAAATAATCTTAGTAATGCAATAAGAGGAATGATGTTCAGAATTGTGGATGGATGATGAGTTTGTAATTCAAAATCAGATAATGTGCAATATGCAATCGTCAATCGGAGACTCAAAAAAAGCTAAGGCGAAAGACAACAAACGTGAGCAAAAAAAAATGCTTCTGGCGCGAACGAACACAGGAACCCTATCGGAAGGGTATTTGATAAAATGGACTCATGACCCATTGAGAGTTGTGCCCCTTGGATCCATTCAACTTGTGATTGAGGGCTTGGGGGTCTTCCAGTCGTGGAGCTTCTTTTTCGCTCCATTTTTCGAGTAGTCAAGAACACCAACACAACACACTCTCTCTCATTTTTTTGGATAACCCGCCCTCGAATACAGGTGAGTCCCAAAATATAGTAAAACGTTTGGAACGGAAAGACAGAGAAGGGAAAGCAACGTAATGGGCCATTGGTATTCTGAGTGTCCTCCATGCAATAGTAATCACATTATATATTTATATGATATGGATGTACCACATATATAAATTATAATACGTTTACTATTCGATGTTTACTCAAATTGAATCAATCGAGAAGTCTAACTACTGACACTCGATTGATTCATTCCCTGCTTTGTTATCCTTGATCGTGTACACTCACAGCAATTCATTCTTATTGCACAAATATCTATAGGAACATATTCAATCGATAACGTCGAACATCATCTCTTCATGTGATTCTAATCCAATCATGGCAAACAAAAAGTGCCCAAACAAGAAGATCTCCAGTCCAGGTACCTCACGTACTCTCAAGATGAAGGATGGCGTCGAACACGAATGCAATGATCAACAAGAACGATTATCCATCCCACTCACTCCACAAAAGGACAATGAGAATCATTCAGTAGTAGTCACTGCAAAGATGAATCTCCCTCGATGTGTCAGCATGAGTCAAACGAATGAAGGTACGACCAATGCATCTTTCCAACAAATCATTCACCAATCGGAGGAGAGAAATACTCCCAACAGTAACAATAGCAGTACTCGGAAACGACAAGGGAGTTATGATGGACAACGGATGGGTGCTTTGCAAGATGAATCTCTACGGAAGAATGTAAAAAAGATGAAAACGAAGAAAGATGTACAAGAGATTCAAATATCGGACAAAGTTCCAAAGAGTTGCAGTAGCAGTCCACTCATAGTTTCGAAATCGGGACAAGAAGAAGTAAAAGAAGATGTTATGGAAGCAACACCTTGTCCTGCTTCACCTCAACGAAGTGTCGTTAGTTGTGACGGATTAGAAGATAATATGGCTCATGACAGAATACCAGTGTATCAGATGGAGAGTATCAGTGAGCTTCCTCCTGACGCAACAGTATCTACATCGGTCTCTATGATGGAAAAAGATGTTTCCAACGATGGAAAGGAGGAACAAGACAAAGAGGAAATGATGGCGATGATGAGGAGCAGTCAAGAGGAATCTACATTACATATACAACACGATTCATGTGAAAATGTATCCACGGAAGCAAACAAAGTTGAAAGCGCGTCCGTTACGGCAATGACGGATGTGACATCTTCCGATTCTATTACCGCATCTGCTGCTCCAATAATAGAAGAGTCCATGGACGACGATTCAGATGTGCATGCGGAATATCTTGACAAATCAACATCTCAATTCCCACAAGATCTTCAAATTCATATTCGAGGGCTTAAAATTGAAGCCAACCTGTCAGCTATAAAATTACTTCTCAATCGACTTATCATTCACCCAACTTACAACCGTCGAGGAACGTTTAATAAACCTGTAGATCCAATTGCATATGGTCTCAAGGACTATTTTACAATCATTCAGAAACCCATGGATTTAGGTACCATTAAGGCAAAGCTCTTGAGTAATATTTATACTCATCATTCCCAAGTTGCACGTGATATTCGGCTTGTTTTCAATAATGCTTGTAAGTTCAATCCACCCAAGCACCCTGTCCATGAAGCTGCAAAAGGATTGTTGGAATATTTCGAAGATGGATATGCCAAGATTTTGATTCAAAGTGCGCCCATGATTGTCAACCAAGGACAGAAGGAAGACTCATCATTCGTATCAGAATCGCTTGATGATCCATTTACTTCTGAAGTGATCAAGAAGGAGAGTTCCTCAGATACAGTTTCACAGCCACATTACTTTATCGATGGTCCTTATCTACCTCCTATCAAACACACTTGCACAGCATGCGAAGGAAATATATGTCCCATCTGTGAGGAGGGATGTCAATCATTAGAGCATTCGCTTCTTATTTGTGCCGGCCATCAATGTTTAGGGACGAAAATCAGACGTGGCATTAACTACTACTGTTCCAAAGATGGATCGAAGACTTGGTGTCACAAATGCTACTCTAATCTTCCACCGGTTTTGTCACACGAAGATGAGTTCGATGGAAATGTTCTTCATAAGCGAGATTTGTTAAAGAGGAAAAATGACGAAGATGTGGCTGAAAAGTGGATCAAATGCGGGGAATGTAAACGGAGTGTTCATAGAGTCTGTGCGTTCGCTAGCGAGTTCTTTACTGATGATAGCGCATTCGTTTGTCCACTTTGTACCCAGTCTACACTACCACAGCAAGCATTGGAGCAGCAACAACAATGGCAAAAGGAAACAAAATCAGATGTTGGATTGGTCTACAGCTTTCTGAGTGGTAAAGAACAACCAGAATTAGTCCAAAATTTCGTAGCTGGGACTTATATGGATTCTCGACAGTTACCAAATTGTAATATTGCCTCATTCATCGAAACAAAGGTGAAGGAGCGCATGGTTGAGCTGGATTGTCCTTCTGGATCTGAGGAAACTGTGACAATTCGTGTGATTGGGGATTATTCGAAGAAGTTTGATTTACCGGATGTGATTCTAAGGCATTACAGGCGAGAAGGAGCTATCAAGGAGCCCATGTTCAATGGCATTATTGATTTTGAGGAACCCTCATCATCTGTGACGTATCAATCCAAAGTTATTGCAATGTTCCAACGCATAGATGGCATGGACGTGTGTATATTTTCAATGTTTGTGCAGGAATACGATGAGTGTGTTGACGATCCAACTCAAAAGAAACGTGTCTATATTGCGTATATTGATTCTGTTGAACACTTCCGTCCTCGGTCGCTTCGTACTTACATATACAAAGAAATACTTGCAGCCTATCTTGCAACGGCTAAAGCCCGAGGTTTCGAGTATGCTCACATTTGGTCTTGCCCACCAACACGAGGCAATTCATTCGTTTTTTGGATGCATCCACCATCTCAGCGCACCCCATCAAAAGACCATCTATTATCTTGGTATCACAATGCATTATCTCTCGCAATGGAACGCGGTGTTATAACAAATATCAAGAGTCTATATGATCATTCTTTTCAACAATATGACCATTCCGAGCGGTTGAAAAAATCTTTAAAACCTTTGAAATCTGTAATGCCATGCCCACCCATTCTGGAAGGGGATTTTTGGGTCGAAGAAACTATGAGGATACATGCCTCTAGCATGGTTCGGTTCAGCAGAAGTCAAAAGAAAACAGGAAATGAAATACCGGAGTTTTTACCTTCAGTTGTGTTTGCTGATCCGCATAGCATGTCCCCAGTCATACAAGTCATCACTTTATTGGATGATTTTATAATGAAACATCCATCAGCAGAACCATTTTTGCGGCCTGTAAATGCATCCTCGTTGGGTCTTCATGATTACAATCAGATTATCAAGACACCGATGGATTTAGGTACAATTTTTACAAATTGCATCCTTGGCGAATATAAGGAATTCGAAGACGTTTGCTGTGATCTCGACCTTGTTTTTAAAAATGCCATGAAATATAATCCAAAAGAACACCCTGTTCACAAAAAAGCAGAGGAATTGATGAGTTATTCCCAAGACCTTTTGAAGACGCTAACGGAATATTGGTCATCTCTTGGCATAAGGCCTTTGACTGATACACAAAACCAGAAATCCATCTTCTCACCAAACTCCGATTTTCAGAGACTTAGCATGAAGTTGTCTACCATTATCGGCTCGCTTACGGATCGAAGCAACTGTATACGAAATTACAATAACGATATTATAATTTCTGAAACTGTGGGAATTGTAAAAGATCCTGATACCATTATGACAGAAATGGTAGGTACAGACACGTGGCTCCTAGACAAAAAACATGATAGTAAAAAGAAGGCGAAAGCAAAGAAAAAGCGAGAACATCCATGTGATCATTATCGCAGAGAATACTGGGTTAGCAACGAAGTTCTATCGGCCGTCCGCAAACTTCGAACTGACTTCTTTGTTTGCAGCTTAGCTGAGGAGCCTGACTCAAGTTCGTCGTCCAATGAAACAGCAAAAACATTTTTAGCATACATAAAGAATTTCAAGATGCATTCACCGCCCGTAAACGTTCAAAGTACAAGATTCACTAAACCTGAAGTTGGAGAATCAAGACATGGATTTTTAGAGCTGTCTCAATATTGTAATTTTCAATTCGATACCATTCGCCGCGCAAAATATAGTACATCAATGCTTCTGTACTACTTAAACAATCCTTCTGCCCCAGGCATTGTTCCGTCATGCTCCGCATGTGCAAAAGATATAAGCAATGTCAGATGGCATAGAACTAATAGGGCATTTGACGAAAGGCGCCGTGGTAGCATAAGTATTGCGATACGAACTACTTGCGTTGAAATGGCTAGAGAAGACCTCTGCAGTGAATGTTATGAAATGATTGAACAAAAGGGTGACTATATTCCTATTCGTGTTTCCTACAATAGAGTTTAAAGTTAAGAGATAAGGGTTGTTCTTATAAAAATCATTTTCAACTTGTTGCGCTCGTTAGCTATTTTTCAGATTTATCAATAAGGCTTTCAATGATACCAACGGCAATGGTGTCCCCTCCTCTTCTCAACACAAATCTTCCAAGCGCCTTGCACTCCGTATAAGTTTCGAGGCAAAGCTTCTCACTTAACTTCATCTCAACACATGCACTGGAACCGCCAACGATTACACGAGGGCGAGATATTTCAACACCATCTTTCCCAGTTTTGGAAAAGATTGAATTAACTGTAGCTGGTACATCAAGAGTGTGCATGTGAAGAAGAAATTGAGATCCACGTATTATTGGAACAGTGATATCATCCATAACTAGAATCTTTGCAAGGAATTTCTTCTGAATGGCTGGTCGAAGGCTCAGGTCGGCATCACTGATGATATTCCCCACAGTAACGCGGGCAATATCAATACCAACTAAATATATATCTATCGATTCGCCTGCTAATGCGATTTTCATTCTTTCCGCATCAATTTCATCATCATCTGTACTTCCAACCGCACGATCTATACGATTGACTGTGGCGACATCGCCAATCGGTAGAATGCTTACTTTATCACCGACACTGACCACTCCCTGAACAACCCGCCCTTTGACCATAACACCTTTTCCTTCTTGATAAAGATCAGAAATGATGAATCTAAACGGTTTTTCTATATTTCGTTTGGCAGGTTGAAAGCTATCAATTGCTTCAAGAAGTGTCTGTCCTTTGTACCATTGAGCCAACTCTACCGCGTTATCATCCATATCCGGCTTCGTCTTGATGTTCACACCCGTGAGACCACTGATCGGCACAAACTGCACTCGATTCATATTAAAACCATTCAACTGCAGAAATGGTTCCAATCTTGATTTAATTTCCTCAAAACGACCTTGACTCCACGAAGGTTCCGAAGCATCTAATTTATTCACAGCGACAATCAATTGTGACACTCCTAATCCACGAGCCAAAGTAATATGTTCTCTCGTTTGTCCCGTAGGCCGATTCGACCCCACGGACGACGAGTCGAAACCCGATTCAAATTCACCCCTTGCACTGGATACAACAAGTATACCCACATCTGAGACCCCTGCACCTGTGATCATGGCAGGTACGTAATCTGCATGACCGGGAGCATCTAAAATTGTAATATCATGCGATGGGGTGGAGATGGATTTGGTGGCAATGTCAATGGTAACTCCACGTTCACGTTCGGATTCATCTTCGTCCATGATCCATGCGAGTGCAAAGGATGATTTTCCAATTTCTCCAGCTATATCATGACATTATTGGAGTATACATATATATACATAGATCATTTGTGAGGAAGAGAATATATAAATCATCCAACAAATGATATTGAACTAAGTAAGTAATACGAAACGTATATATATTTCTTACCTTGCTTTTCATATTTGGAAACAATTCTTTTATCTACTACACCTGTTTGTACCAATACTTGACCCATAAGTGTAGATTTTCCATGATCGACATGTCCAAGAATGACCATGGTCAATCTAGACTTTTGTGCTTTGAGTTTTTCTTGTAATTCATGACTAATTTTCTTCTTGGAAAAGGACGATGGATTGGTAGTAGGAGTACTGGTGTTTGTAATTTGTTTCTTCTTGGTTTCTTTTTTTGGTTTAACAGAAGGATGCTGATCCTTTTTGGTGGACATAAGTGTATGATTGGATTTGCTTTTAGTAGTACTAGTAGTAGTGGTAGTAACGGAAGAAGGATCCATCACCTCTACAGGTGGAGCCATCATCATCGTTCCAAAGGATTGCTTGGCAGTGGAATTAGCGGATGATAACAAATGATGAATGGCTCGTTGAGGATCCCAATTGCATTCCATCAAGGCAGATCTTGCATCAATTGCACTGAATCCCATGGATGTCACCAATCGTTCCTTCTCTTCCTTTTCTTTTTCAGATGCACTAGGATCTGTTCCACCTATTCCGGATACTGCAGTGGGTTTCGATTTGACCTTGGACGATATAGAAAACTGAACTTGTTTCTTTTCGGGAAACGTATTTGTAATTGTAGAGGACGTGTGGTTCTTGTTCTTATTGTTCTTGTTGGTATTAGTATTCGTAGTAGTTTTAGAATGGGATGACATCTTGGGTTCGTAGTAATTATCGCTTTCATTCTCGTAATAATCATCTTCTTCGTCATAATAATAATCATCATCGTAATCATAATAATCTTCCTCTGACAGATTCTTAATGTCTCGATGGCGAGACATTTTGGTGATTAGAATTACTATCAGACAATCTATTTGATTTCAAAATAAAATAAGATGGCGATTGTGGTTTGTGTTTTTTATGTGTTTTGGGTAGGCAGAGTACAATGAACCATGTTAGTACTTCAGTAAGTAAGTAGGCATCCACTTCCCACTTTTTCCTCTTTCCCCTGTGGGTTTCCTTTCTCCTTTCACTTTATTTTCTATCTTCTATATCTTCTATCTTCTCATCAATGATTGCATCATGCTGACACATCATTGGATCTTAATTGCATTCTTACATCCATTGCTCAAGAATCGAATCACTCAAAATCATTCGTCCTTGCAAGCTGAAGTATACGCTCGTTTCTCACCATTGATAGGAGGTCCACCCTTCCTACCACCTCTTCATGTGGAAGTTTTGATTTACGATGAAGAACAATCGAATAACGAAGATCAAGACCATTCAATCATCCTTCATCGAATCGATTATGTACCCAAGAATCCAACTGATCCTAATACGATTTTAAATTTACTCATGTTGAAACCTGTTCCTGGAAACGTTCGACATCGAATCTATCTTTCCAAGGAACGCAGAACAACGATGGAACAAACCACAGAGGATTGGAATATGGCAGATGATACACACACATCCATAATATTAGTTCATAAGGACAGAATTCAATCTCTGATACAAGATGCCACGATATCATTATGTTCCATCACCACCAGCAGCACCGCCGGGGAAGATGATTTCATTTCAAAACTGGCACCAAGTTTGAATGAATTATTAGTGGAAAAGAAACAACGAGATTTACATCTTTTGCATCATAATTGCTATTCTTTTGCGTATGATGTATATACATGTATAAAAAAGCAATCATTGATATGACTTGTAGGAATGATTCACTTAATATACAATGTAGGAATAAATCATTAATGTATTCTAATTTCACTATGTATATACACCCATCACTCTCTCTCTATCACTCGCCTTCAGTCACCCTGTTTGATTTCAGGAAACAAAGCCTTACAAAACTTATGCAAATTAGATGCACATTCATAGTAAGGACTATTGACATCATTGTACGTTTGACAATTCTTCACCATACGAATGAGATCCGCATGAAACTGTTCTTTCGATTTGTACCAATCACCCTTTCGAATCCGTTTCTCCATGGTGGACAAATCAATGGGATCTTTGATGATATCAAGATAATCTTTCACTTCGGTCGTATCGACTGGTTCCCGGAAGGGCCACGCGAAATGTTGTTCTTCAATCTTACGGACCATACTCAAAAGTTCGGATTTGAGTTGATTCCGTTGTCTGTCACTGTCTTTTGCTGCTTTGGTGGAGGCGGATAAGTCAGACATGGTCCAACCAGCCTCTTTGATTCCTGGAATGGCCATGACACGGAGTGCAGCTTCATTTCCTCGGGAAGAATGACCTTGATGCTCAGGGACCCAATGTTTTGGGAGTGGGGGATATATCACCTTGTCGGATTTGCTGAATAATTTCACTCGATTGAGAATGAAATCTCTTTGGGCCTTGAGCATTTGAGGTATACGAGTATAATCCACAGAGGGGTGTATATAACATTCCATCAGTGTACCACCATCATAATCTTTGATCAATCCATGATACCTAGTCTTGGGCATACTGATGGTCCTAGTAAATCCCTGTTTCTTAAAGTACCCCACGGCATAATTGTCAGCATAGGTGATGAAATACTCCACTCCTTCCTTGATTGCCTGCATCTTTAGCAGATTCATAAGTTTCGTCCCAAAGCCTTTGACTTGCATGGCTTGTGATACGGCACAGAATGCAATTTCAGCAAATCGCATCTCGGGATAGGTTCTGTAACATATCCCTCCAATAATTTCATCATCTGTCCCTTGTAGTTTTGGATCGTCACTGAGGATGGCTAATGATTTGTGTCGACGGTCAAATACAAGTCGGACGATGTAATCTTTTGGCATTCGTGGTAATTGTCGACTAAAGAGATTTTTAAGTCCGACCAAACGGATGAGATTGGTTGCTGACCCATCATTTTCAACGATGCATTTTCGAATGCTGTCATATGGATTTTCAGACACGGAAGAAGAAGGGGAAGACGAAGGAGGTGTGTCTTCTTCTACAAGAACGCTATCAGAAGAAATGGTGGTGGGTGTAGGATTTATTGGATCACCATTCTGCGTGATGGTTTCTTGCTCTTGTGATGGTTGTGGTTCCGTCGTTTCGATGGTTTGATTTGCTGGAGTCGCATCGATTGAGATTTGTTCTGATTCTTCTTCTGCTTTGGGTTCTTTTTCATTTTCTTCTTCTTCTTCACCACTTGGAGCCTTGCGTTTGCGATTCTCTTCTGTTTCTACAGACATGTTTGGTGAATGAATATGAATAGTCAAAAGGGTTTGTTTTGTGTTGTCGTGTTGCTGGCTGTGCTACAAATTAAAAAAAAACAATTCAAATCGATAACACTGATTACGTGTAT
>Ga0213868_10004012_pt1 | contig 13588 bp, 11 predicted proteins | sample PICome_9_FD_160087 | JGI IMG/M metagenome (GOLD analysis project Ga0213868, IMG submission 160087) | Coastal seawater microbial communities near Pivers Island, North Carolina, United States - PICO127 | ecosystem: Environmental > Aquatic > Marine > Coastal | place: USA: North Carolina...
CCCTAACCCTAACCCTACTTGTTACCCTAACCCTAACCCTACTTGTTACCCTAACCCTAACCCTACTTGTTACCCTAACCCTTTAAGCTAATTTAGCTCAAGTCAGAGGATTTTTCCTTTCGGCGTCTACCAGAGAGGATTGATTCATTCATTCACGTGTTGATTGACAAGCATTGTATCAAACACATTTCATTTCAAAATTGGTCCGAAACTAGCTAGGGACGATTAAACATGGAAAGATTTTTATGCATCTGGTTTTGACGATTTGAAGAAAGATATAAAGCAATTCACAAAAGAATGTCAAATCTACCCTTCTTTTTAAAGGTTGAACATATTATGAATGACTATAATCCATTTCTGTTCTTCAAATAAGTTATGAGTAGTTCCATTGTCTTATATTATAATCTTAATGGATCATTATTCCCATATGATTGGCAAAACCATGAATATATATTGATTCAACCATTTCACATGATTTATTTGTAACCGCATATTTCATCTTATCCTCTGAAAATCAACACATCAATCATTCCAAATGTCTCAGAGGAATATGCTTGTTCGCCTTATATATCACTTCACTGAGCTGCATAGAGAAAGTTATGAATTCTCCGCCGCTGCCGCCGCCAACACTTTATCAACCTGAACCTTTGCCTCACATCGTTGCAAGTACGAATTATAAAGACACTCCTCATAGGTATGACGCTCATGGCCACATGAATTAGGATTCCAGAAACTCTCCCGACGACACTTATTCAAAGGGATCAAAAGGTGTGCACATGTGTCGCGGAAAGCAAGAGGAACTTTCGCGGCTGCCATGGCTGCTTCGTCTTGATCTTTTCTAGGGTGAGCGTGAGGGTTATTATGATGTCCTCCCATGTTCTATTGTTCAACTCCGGTTCGTCCTACTGTAACACTCAAGCAGTGTATGGTTTCTTACGAACAACGATAAGCAGCTTGCTCTGAAAGCAGCGACGAGAGCGGCGAGAGAGCTCGCTTTCGCGCAAAACACTTATTAGATTACTTTGCAATCCATAACCTCTCACTCCATTTGTAACACATGAACAATGAACACATGTGAGGTGTGAGCATGTTCACACTTCACACTGTTTACTGTTTTCACACTTCAACACAGTAAAACAAAACACAAACGTTGAAACACTCGGAACATGTCATCATCAGACACTAAAGTTTGGTGCTCTGATAAGCTGCATTCTATTCTTGGTTGCTCCGACTCAGCATTAGCAGCTTATCTTACTTCAGAGGCATCCAAAGCAAAATCATATCATTCAATCTTATCCATATTAAAAGAAGGAGGCGTAACACCAGTCAATACTAGTAATAAGTCAGAACAAGAGCATATATTAATTGGGTTCTCAAAAGATTTGTTCATGAAATGTCAGGGTTTGAAACAAAAGACTTTGAAAGATACCGGAAGAAAAACGAATGCCGATTGGATTGCAACTGCTTCTAACTATGATTTAGTACGGGATGAAGCACCTCAAATGCCTAAACAATCCTTGGCTCCATTGAATAAAAAGGTTGATGCTCTACCTCTTGAAATATCGATAGGACAAAGGAATGAATCGTCCAAGGCAAGAACAAACACGAAAAATGACAAAGATGACGATGCAACCTCGAATGACGAGTCTCGGAAAAAGAGATCAAGAGAAGGTAAAACAAAATCATCCAGTAGAAAACATCGTCATAGACGTGATCTTAGTAGCGATAGCAGTAGTGAAGAAGATGAACCGTTGGATGTTCGTCGTAGGTATGAGGAAGGGAAGGAGAAACAAAGACAGAGGAAAATCAAGAGACAGTCGAACGACGAAAACAATGATGCGATTCACGTATCTGATCATAGCAGTGATGACGATCAAGATTTGACTCCAGAACAAATTGCCGAGAAAGAACGTTTAAGGGATATTAAAGAACGTGATGAGTTTGCGAAGCGCCTACTAGAACGGGATAAACGAAAGGATGCTTCCAAATTGGATGGGGTAGAAAATGATGCACATTTACAAAAGAGATTAGATATGGAAGCTCGCCTTGCAAGAGGTGAAGAAGTAGTTGATGAAGAGACTGGAGCAAAAGTTACACTAGAGAGTCTGAGAGAGGAAAGTCGTAGCGCTTATCTGAAGAAACGTACAGAACAAAAGATTGCTTTATTAGAAAGAGAAATTGAAGAAGAGGAAGAGATGTTTGAAGGAGAACAATTGACTGAAGAAGAGAAGAGAAGACTTCAACTAAGAAAAGATATCCTCAGACTGGCACGCAAAGATGGCAGCAAGGAAAGTGGCGAAGAAGGCGATGGCTTCTATCGTCTTCCCGATGACTACGAAGAGCAAGAGGGAAGAACAAAAGCACAGAAACACAACAAACTTCTCAAATCTAGATATGTCGAAGAAAAAATTGAAAAGACAGAGCAGCAATTGTGGGAAGAATCACAAACGAAAAAAGCAAATATCAGTTATAGCAAGAAGAAGAAAGAAGACAAAGAATATGAACTCGTTTTCGAAGATAAAATTGACTTCGTCATGACAGATAAACGAAAAGGCTATGATAATCGTAGTAAGAAGAAAAAACGACGGAATCGAAGTCGAGATTCTTCTGCCTCCTCGCAATCGTACTCCTCTGGAAGTGATCGAGAGGAGTTGAAATTGGAAAAGCAACTAACGACCCATGAAAAGATTTTAGAGGGGCGAAAGAAACTCCCTGTTTATCCCTACCGGGATGAATTTCTTGCAGCTGTAAAAGAGCATCAAGTTCTTATTTTGGTAGGAGAGACTGGAAGTGGAAAAACGTAAGTTCAATTAGATTGTTGATCAGGCCAAATACATCGCTCAATTATCTAACTAAAATCTATCTTTCTTCATGTCACAGAACTCAGATCCCTCAGTTTTTGCACGAAATAGGATACAGTCAGTTGGGTAAGATCGGGTGCACTCAACCCAGACGTGTAGCAGCAATGTCAGTTGCTGCGCGTGTTGCCACCGAGATGAATGTTCGTTTAGGACACGAAGTCGGGTATTCCATTCGTTTCGAAAACTGCACGAGTAAAAAGACTATTATTCAGTATATGACAGACGGTATGCTTCTGCGTGAATTCTTAACCGAGCCAGATTTAGCCAGTTATAGCTGCCTAATTATTGATGAGGCCCACGAACGAACCCTTCATACTGATATTCTATTCGGCTTGGTAAAAGACATCGTGCGCTTCCGCGATGACTTGAAGCTCATTATCAGTAGTGCAACTCTCGACGCAGAAAAATTTTCGAAGTACTTTGATAATGCAAGTATATTCATGATTCCAGGAAGAATGTTTCCGGTTGATATATACTACACTAAGAATCCTGAGGCTGATTATGTGGATGCGTCGGTTGTAACAGTTCTTCAGATTCATATATCTCAACCACTTGATGGCGACATTTTGGTATTCTTGACAGGCCAGGAGGAAATTGAAGCAGCGGCCGAGATTTTATCACAAAGAACGCAGGCACTGGGGTCGAGAATACCAGAGCTCATCATTTGTCCAATCTATGCAAATCTTCCTTCCGAGCAACAAGCCAAAATATTTGAGAAACGCCCAAAAGGAGCCCGAAAAGTTGTTCTCGCTACAAATATCGCTGAGACAAGTTTGACGTAAGTTTATTTTTCTTCCTATTCCTTTGCTTAACACATTTGCGCAATAGGCACTAATCATTACTATTTTCATGTTTTAACAGCATCGATGGCATTTGTTATGTAATTGATTCTGGTTTTAACAAGCAGAATAATTATGATGCTAGAAGCGGCATGGAAAGTTTAATGGTTACTCCTGTGTCTCAGGCTGCTGCAAATCAAAGGGCTGGTCGAGCTGGGCGAACTCAACCGGGGAAATGTTTTCGATTATTTACAGCATATTCTTTTCAACATGAGTTAGACCCAAATACGGTTCCAGAAATATTGAGGACAAATATGTGTAATGTTGTATTGATGTTAAAAAGCTTAGGAATCAACGATCTTCTCAACTTTGATTTCATGGATAGACCCCCCGCGGATACATTAATTCGTGCTCTTGAGCAGCTTTATGCTCTTGGCGCATTAAACGATAGAGGCGAATTGACGAAATTAGGTAGACGAATGGCCGAGTTTCCTTTGGATCCAATGCTCAGTAAAAGTGTTATTGCATCTGAAAAGTACAAATGTGTAAAAGAGGTGTTGTCAACAGTATCTATGTTGTCTATCGGCGCTTCTGTTTTCTATAGACCGAAGGAAAAAGCAGTCCATGCAGACTCAGCACGAATGAATTTTGCGAGGGGCGGCGGTGGAGACCATATTGCTTTACTACGTTGTTACACTGATTGGTCTGAAAGCGACTATAGCGTACAATGGTGCTTTGAAAACTTTGTACAAGTCAGATCTATGCGTAAGGCTCGTGACATACGGGAGCAATTGGAAGGATTGTGTGAGCGAGTTGAAATTGATATGTTATTGTCAAGCCCTGAGGATCAAGACGCAACCCTCAAAGCCATTACATCGGGTTTCTTCTATAATACTGCAAAACTTGGAAAATCAGGCGACTATCAAACAGTGAAACAGAAAAGGACGGTGTACATCCATCCTAGTAGCGTACTAGCAAAGGAGGAGGATCTTCCTGCGTGGGTAGTATATTTTGAACTTGCATTTACTACAAAAGAATTTATGAGACAAGTCGCTCCCATTAAGCCGCTTTGGCTGACAGAAATTGCCCCCCATTTCTACCAGGAAAGCGATGTACAAGATCCAAGCAGCAAAAAGATGCCCAAGAATAGAGCTTAATCCAAAGACCACATGAAAAGATAAAGTCCAACTAAGAAAGTATTGTTTTTAATGTATTCATAATATCTACAAAAATGTTAATAAAGTATTGTCAATAATTTCAATCATGTGTATCTCTACGATTCCTCATTGGAAATGTCCAATTCATTGGATTGTATTCGATACTTTACGCAGAGTTGGCATTGAACACATTCCTCTTGTACCACTCCACATCTCTTTGAGTCACATAATTTGAGCCGGAAAAGCCATTGTGTGCATTCATTGTTAAAAACTGTGAACCGTTTAAAGGGGGGTTCTGATTCGAAATACCAGAATACCTTGGAAGCGTACCAGTCTTATGAAGGTTAGACAATATTGCAATCTCATGTTTCTTTTGTTCCAGGGCGAATGCCTCTCCTATTGTTCTTGGTGTACTTTGAAAAATATGCCTCTCAGGACCGATGCCTTTCTGACTCATGGAAGCGTTGAGTAAGATTCTCTTTTGGTGCTCGTACAACTGCGCGCGCCTGAGACGGATGCGTAGGAGCTGCTCCTTCATGCTCGCAATCCTGTTCATTTCTTCCAATATTTTGATGTATTGCAATTGGTGCTGATTAAGAGTAGGAGCGGGCGGGGCAACGGATGGAACGAAAGAAACAGAACGAGAAGGCTTGGATTCAGCAATTTCCTGTTTGGCTTGTGCGAGAATGGCAAGATTGCATTCGTTATCGTGACAGCTCATGAGTTTACACAAAACTTTGTGGTTTCTGCGAAACATCTTGTGATAGTAAGCACCCATGTAAGGTCCTCTAGGAACTCGAACGAACTTCCAACGGCTGAGTTTGCGAGTGAAGCTAGTGAACTGGCTCTGCTTGAAGTATTTGGGAAGGACATCAGTTGCGAACCTTTTCTTGTTCGTGATGATGAAGGCCTTTCCACCAGGAAGCCAGGAAATAATATCCTCATATTTACCACTCTCAAGGACTTCGTACAACTTCATGGGAAAGTTCGCCTTGTGTTTTCCACCTGGGCTCGAGGAGGAAGGAGGAGGAGGAGCGGTGACGGCAGGCAGCCCCATCGGCTCGATAGCGGGCATTGAAGGCATCAAACGACTACCTAAGGAAGCAGGGCTTCCATTATTCTGAAGATCGGTGAGGGCTCTGGCAGCACTGATCTCATCTTGATTCTTGTGAGTAGGTTGAATTGAATTCATGATGAATCGTAGGGGCAAATAAGAATTTCTGGGCAGTTTTTCAGTTTTATGTGCAACCAGGTTTCTCGTTTTTTTTGGAAAGAAAACACGATGACCCATCAACGAAATGACTTTTCTACCGAAAACGAACCGGAAATCATGGGTCATTTCCTGTTCCGAACCTATACCCATAAGCCCTTTCCGTTGGAAGACTTTTAGGAGAAGGGCTAAATTCGTCGTAAAGCGAAGAGCAGTTGAAGTAGCAAGTGAAGAGAGAATGTTTCCATTTGTTTGAGAATTATCATTTACCTGGTGTTTTGTGTTCGGCTTTTGAAAAAAGAACTTGTTTGTATAAAAATTATTGAAACAATGTTTGAATTTACCTCATGATACACGCCAACAGATTTGTCAGTCCAACTTGAAGGAAGGGGTCACGATTGTTGAAGACGGAAAAGCCTTCAGGGTCGCCTTCGGTGCGAAATGGACCACCAACCCGCGAAATTCTGACTTTGAAGTAAGTTGCGTTTGTTACTTTTGTGACCAATCAATACGTATATTCCTTATTCATCGAATGATATTCACTTCCATAAACCAAACAAAGAAGTAAATAATGACAACTCCAGAGTTTAGTCTTTTTAAAAACTTTATATTTTATAAACACTAATTTAGGGATGATATTGATACAAGTAACTTCGAGCAGTTTTGTTCATCGTGAAATCAACAAACTCATCAATTGGAGTTACAATAAATGGAATGGAAAGTAATCCAGCACAAGTTGGAAACCACGTTGATACTAAATGAGGAAGAATGATTGGTGTCCGAGAAACTGCTAATCTAGATGCTTTCACTATGGTATTGATTGCCCCTCCTGGTAATAACACAGATGCAAAAGCTGATGATGAAATAAAATATGGTGTGAGTATGAAGATTGATTTACATCAGATTCTAAATGAAAGATTCATTCACACATTTATAATAGCAGTATATAGATATATAAATGTATTAGAAATCAAATCTAATGACTAATGACTTACTTTGCCAAACCAAGGCATCAAAACCAACCACGGCAGCATGCACACGCTCAATATTATCACCAGTAGTATTCTCTGGATCCTTTTCGGAATGTCGATAGGCACAATAAAAGGCATCGGCTCCAACATAAGAAAAAGCAACAATGTAGGAAGGTCTTACCATTCGCGGCAATTGATATCGGAAGCTTTCTCCTACTTCGTTGGCGTATCCCAAAAATCGAAGAGCAGTGTCTCGAAATATATTCATTTCTTTTGATGCTTCTATTCTCTCATGATTGGACATGCTTGATTTTGAAAAGGGAGTAAACTGAGTGAAACGAACCTTGTAGTTAACTTTTTCACTGCCGGCTTGCAAACTGGAACTTGCTGCAGCCCTTTTGATTTGTACTGATTGAACTGATACAGGAACTAAGTTCAAATCAACACTGATTCGCTAAAGACTACCCCCACACACATCACACATCCACACACTGTAAATAAAGTAGAACTTCAATCGCAACCATGCCAAAAGGACTGGCATTTCTATCCAAGAAGTCATTCCACACCGCAAAATTATGCAATCAAGAAAAGGTTTGGATCGCAGAGAAAGAGAAGGAAGCGGAGGATGCAAAGATCCGAGAATTATCTCGACAAATTCAACAAGAGCGTGAAGAAGAAGAACTTCAACGCATATCTGGGAATAAGACGAAGCGTTTGGACAGAGGAATCGATTGGATGTATCAGGGTGGGCAGTCCTCAGGTGCAGATGGTGGTGCGATGACGCTGTTTGAAGAAGAGCAGAAAAAGAAAGAAGCAGAGGATTACCTTCTTGGGAAAGAGTACAATCCATCCAATTTGAAATCTGGAGACTTTGCAGAGGCTGCAACTGGGTCTTCACTGGGTGTGAATAAGATTATTACAGCAGCTGCAGAGACTGTACCAGTCGAAACACAAATTGCTATGAATAATGTTTCAGCAGAACAGGAATGGAATACAAATTTTCATCTTCGATACGAAGATCCCATGTTTATGGTAGAGCAAAGACGTAAGGAAAAAGAAAGGGACAAACAGAAGAAAAAGCAACTATTTGAGGAAGCAAATGATGACTATTATGGAAGTCGAGGTCTGGAAAGGAAGAAAGAAAACAATGACGGAGACAGATATGAACGCAAACAAAGTCGAAAGGAAACAACTCGTCCTAAATCTCGAAGGAAACGATCTTACAGTTCAGAATCGAGTGAGGATTCAAGAAGACATAGGCAGAGAAGGGATAAGAAAAGGGACAACCGACGTAAGTACCATACTCGTAGCTCTTCTCGGAGCAGAAGTCGGAGTCCATATAGAAAGAGGAGTTACAGGCATAGACGGTCAAGAAGTCGTAGTTATGATTATACTAAGCGAAGTTGGAGTTCTGATCGAGAAGATCGAAGGACCAGAAAATCACATCGTCATGAGTACAGAGATCAGAGAGAATACTCATCATCATCTAAAATAGAAAGAAATGAGAAGCATATGGATTCACAACGAGGAGGAGAAACGAAACAATACGGTTTGATTGGAGCATCCTTATCGAAACCATCTGATATTGGCCCCGACATGTCTTTAATAGCTAAAAAGAGAAAGGAAAAGGAAGAGGCAAGAAGTCGATACCGACGTTCTTATCAATCTGATGACAGAGAAAAGCGCAAACTGACCGATGAAGAACGAGTTATAGCTTTGGCTGAAATGCAACAAAATGCCAAGGAACGGGTCAGTATTATTTCATCAAATGAGACCGCATCTAAATCAAAGAATTCTGATCTATACGACGAAGAAATCCAAAGACGAATGGAAGAAAAGTCTTCCAGTGCACATCGTAATTTTTTGGAAGATGCGACTGCAAAAGCACATGCTATTGATGGCTCTCATGGAGTGAGTTTATCATCACGATTAGCAGCAACAAGGCATCGTCACCAAAGAGATGATGACGCTTGAAAAAATTCAATATAAGCTATTTTTTAAAAAAATTATCGCTTCAGTTTCTTACCAGAACTTCCCACATTATTATTCATCATCATCTGACGAGTCATCAGAATCAAATGGATTTGCTTTTCCTTCTTGGGTAGCAGGCACATTATTTGCATCGATTTCATCATCTTCCTCATCCATGCCGTACTTTTGGGCCATATCTGCATCAATTTCTGCCAATCGCTTTTCCATCTCTACTATTTCATTTTGATCAAGTTCAAGTTTGCTAATGACACGTGCTGAGGAAGGTCCAATAGCTGGTCTTCCAGTAGACAATTGAACCCTTGAAGAGACAGGATGATATGATGCAATCCCATTCTTCTCGTCAACAAAGAAAAGAAAGTTAGCATGAGATGCATCTTCTTCTTTCAATCCGACGACATCAAGATCATATCTCTGAATCGCACTATAAACATTGTTTTCTGAATCATCACCATCTGACACAAGAAGACTGCATTCCATGCTTTTTCCTTTCTTTCCAGCACTGACATCACCAATGAAAGCGGTTTCCAATTGCTTTGAGGTGAATTCACGTTTGCCTTCTACCTTGGGAAGGTTGTCAAGGACAACATGTGCGAACGTATAACCCCAGGTGATATCATCCGGAAGCAAAGGAATCTCAAAGACAGCATCGACATCTTTTTTGGTCGGGTGCTTACGCTTTGTTGTCGTTGATTTGTTGACAGCGTCAAATGATTTTTCGATTCTTTCCTTGTTGGATAATAAATCTGCATTCTCTTTGAGTTTCTTAGTAATATCTTCGTCCGTTTGCGCTTTAACTTGTGCAAGGGACTTAAATGCATGTACAGATTGAGTTTGATCGTTTGCAAGGTATGTCGTCTTTTTCATAAAGTTAGGAATTTGTTCATCCAAAACTCGTGATTGGAACTTCTTGGACCTCTTGACTTCAAAACCTTGTTTGCTTGTAGCACCGAAACTAATCTTCCCTCCGTTCATTCCCTGCATTCTCGCTTCTGCGCGAGCAAGATCTCTCTTCATTTGTAACTCTTCCGCGGCACTATCACCTTTGTACCCCTTCCAATCAATTAATGCCGCGTCGTCGGGATGAAGTGGCGTTGGGCCCTTATTCTCGTCGACCTTATCCGTCTCATCTCCAAACAGATCATCATCATATCCCTCATCCATTCCTTTTTTATTTTGTTTAGATGGATCAACATAGCAACCTTCAAAGTCCATGGCGGATGGCGCAAGTGGTACACCTAAATCAGGCTCTGCGTGTAGCTTCCATGAATAATTAGCTTCCACAGCATTCATTGGTTTATAACGTGTCCAGTTATCTGCAAGTTCACCATCTAGACCGAGACCAATAAAACAAGGACCAACAGGTGGCCTTGGGGCTGCATTTCTAAAGTTAAGATCGATGATGAAACCTTCGGCTCGTTTGGCAAAAATTGCTTGAAATTTAGATCCCTCTTCACCAACTTTAAGTTTCTTATTCTGTTCATCGATAATTCGCTGTCTATGCTCTTTCTGTCGCCTTTCCTTTTCAAGGCGAGATTCTGATTTTTGCTCACGTCTCTCCTACAATTATACATACATATATTTATTTAAATATGAGGTTCAAGAGTAATAATAATATCCAAGTGAATCACAACGGTCTTCGTCCGTATCTTCAGTGCATATGACACGTTGCAAAAACTTACCTTACGTTTTCGCTTCAGGGCTTCCTGCTCCGCTTTATGTGCTGCGTCGACATCCATATTCTTGTTAAAGAATGTATTTAGGTGTTACTTATTTTTAAAGTCGTGCCTCCTGCAATTCCACAGTTTCTCCAGTGTATTGGAGCGGTGTAATCTAGCAGCTACCTACAGTAGCTACGCCGCGAGCCGATGTTTTTGCGGCTGGCAAAGCGGGGGATCAGACGAAATACACCCCCATCGTAATGGGATCCCATTCGGAACCCCACTTTTCTAGATACAATCCCCTACAAGTACTAACGAAGTTTGAAAAACCTTTATATTATCTATAATCTTGATCGAACCAAAGTAAGACTTGCAAATTACTGAAATTAGAGATGCTTTAGATGTTTGTCATTTTTATCCAGAGTAATGGCATAGGCAACAGATATAATCATCATGACGAATAGAAGACCATTCATAACATGCATAAAAGTCATCTTGTTAGAATAAATGTCAATCTTGAACCCCAAAACGCCGTCAGTAGTAAACACTATCACATCTGATGTGCCATCTCCGTCGAAATCACCCAGTAGAGGCCTACTGACTGATAGTTGGGGAAAGGACGTTTTATCTAATAACCTCCCATGCTTCGAAGAAAACAAGGCGAATGAATCATCTCCAGATAAAATTATTGGTCGAATAGCAGCAACACTTGTACCATGAGTGGTTGACCCTTCAAAGTTGATACGATCAAGAAGTACGCTACGACTATTATCCCAACTAGGGATATCACGAAATAATGCACTCCAAATCAAGCGTCCATGTACATCAAAACGTTTCAAAGCTCCATGGTTCAATGCATACACAATATCCAAAGTCCAATCGGATGATACTAAATCATCAAATCCTTCTACTAGTAGAGGAGGAGCTGATTCAGTTGAAGTAATGTCTCCAATATGATTTCTATACTGTAATGTTTTCATGTTTGTGGTGTAGTGATCGCATAATGGAAAATGTACAAACGATCCATCCTTGGCTGGAGTAAGTCCAGATTGCAACCACGCTTCGCATTTCTTTACTTCGGATGGCATCAATGCTGAATTTCTTTTGACATCAAAATGAATCTTTAGATGATCGACGACTCCATCATTATCAAGATCTCCATATAAAGTATGATCTGATAACGCAAGATGACATACTTGCTTACCATTCTTTAGTGCCAAGACTGTGACGCCTAGATGATTGTGATGAAGCAAGACATTTGGACGACCATAATGTAGAGTTCTCGTTTTATGACCCTGTTGATATGCTACATTCTCTGGTATATTCAGAGCCTTGTCAATAGTACGAGATATCCAACCATTCTTCGCATGGCCCTTTTTAGACTCCAAATGCTTTCTCTCAACATGAATCGATTTGTTCCTATAGGCACGTTTTCTATCAAAATGACTAAACAATAGTTTTGTATCTTGCGCAATAGACCCATAATGAAATTGATTGTCCCAAAAGGAATGAGGGAGAACATGGCTAGATGGATCCATAATGTTTGAATGAAAATGATGGAAACAATCTTCAGAATGTTCAAAATCCTCGTATGCATTATCGACAACAGGAAAGTAAAGACTACTTCTTGATCGACGCCGTGCTATAGATGAAAGTGCCTGTACTTCCGAGTTCATAGTATTTTTCTCCTTTTGATTCTGATCCTGGCTGCTGTGTCTCCATAATACAGTGCCATCATGTGCATCTATAGCTACATACAAGTCATTCACTACACTTTCGATACTTCCTTCTAATGACCTTTTCTGAGATTTATACATGGTCGATATGAAAACTGTACCAAACGTACCAAATAGATCAGCATCCAAGATTACGTCCAATTCTAAAAAGTCAACGAACACAGAATCATGACCACTTTCACCATCCAATGATAAAAGCTTCACATTCCAAAGCTCAACCATTTCCAACGGTTGACCTAACTTTCCAAGTATACTATGCAAAGTCACACTTCCATCACTCCAAACGCTAACTATAGTTGGCAAACCATCTTTAGGTGTCTTTGCTAAGTCTTCAACATGGATCCCACCTATTGATGACGTTGTCTTTCCCTGACGTTCGTTTGTGTTGCATCCAGTGTCCGCAAAACAGAGTTGTCCCTGAGGACATTCATTCATATTAGGACACGGCACTGCGCATGATGTATGTGCATCATACCAATCTATTCCACAATAGTATTGCAAAGTATCTTTGGTATTTTCTGAATTCTTTTGCGTTATACTTTCAGATTCATCTTCTTGTTTATCAACCAGTATCATTTGTCCTGTCGTTAATTTTACTGGCACAGGTTTCATCCTTGAATTCCTATCATGCTCTCTTGTAGAATGAAACAGAACTTTTGGTATGATTGGTATTTGTTCCTTTACTAAGTTATCACGTAAGGGAGTTAAATCAAGGATTTGCAATTCCCAATTTGTATCATTCAACAGAGGAACGACGAGGGCTTCTGTCGTTCCATCCCCATCCATATCAAGTAAAACTGGTCTAGCTACATCATAACGTATACTTTCATTCAGTTTTTCACTTGGATCGTTGGCAGGAATGTTGACATGTGAAGTACATATGGAATAAAATGCCAATTGAATAGAAGCTTCCATAGATTCGGATCCTTGGGTGTACAAATTTGTGAGTTTCGCCAATAACAAAGCGGCAAATGCTGCAACTATATCCTTTGGTCGTAATTTCATGTTTGGTGATCAATGGAGGTGTACTCTAGAGAGAGATACTTGTTTGTTTGCTTGCCACACTCTATCAACAGTACTGGCATTCATTTTTATGTGGAGCGTTGCGCTAAGCGCTAAGGTCTAAGGTTCTCTCTGAAAAGATGAGGTTGCGACTCGGATGGATGTCAGGATGTTTTTCAAATTTTTTTCAGACACATTTGAAAAAAAAACGAAGAATTTTCT
>Ga0213868_10004013_pt1 | contig 13582 bp, 12 predicted proteins | sample PICome_9_FD_160087 | JGI IMG/M metagenome (GOLD analysis project Ga0213868, IMG submission 160087) | Coastal seawater microbial communities near Pivers Island, North Carolina, United States - PICO127 | ecosystem: Environmental > Aquatic > Marine > Coastal | place: USA: North Carolina...
TGGATTAAGCCAAGAAGAAGAAAGAAAGAAATTATCATCATGATCAGCATGATGGTTCACAGTGGATACATATATATATATATAGTTATTCTTTTTTAAAAGTTTCCATCCAAAACAAAACTTTACAATCAAACATCAAATGTCTGTTGCTATCTATAATTCGTTTTATGTACTATGTACCATTGTATTTGCTTCTATTCGTATTTGATCCGTATACTCTTTTTTTCTTCTTCATTTGCTTTTAGAGTAGTGAGACAAGTGACGACGAACCAACCTTCCCAACACGGTTGATTTGGATGGTGAAAAAACAGCCACCAGCAAAGACACTTTTCTCACACACACATATATATATACTCGTACACAGTACACACACAATCGATCGATCCTGACTCAATCAATATCAAACTAAATCACCAAAGAATGAAATCCTTTCCTCCAGTAAAGACATTATTGTTCGATATGGACGGGATCCTTGCCGAAGTCTCAAAATCATATCGAGCTGCCATCATTGCCACATGTCATGAATATGGCGCAACATCGATTACTCAGGACACCGTCGCAGAATGGAAGGCACGTGGTGGTTGTAACAATGATTGGAAATTGTCACTTGATCTTATCAATACAGATGCCAATGGAGTAAAGAACTTGACATTGGATCAAGTAACTGAAACATTTGAAAGGTATTATCAGGGCACGGAGCATACTCAGGGATTGTGTGAATTGGAGACTCTTATTCCACGCAAGGAATTGCTGGAGGAGTTGCGCAAACGTGTAGGAGAAGGACACATGGCAGTAGTGACTGGAAGACCAAGGGAGGATTGTTTCAAATTCTTAAAAAAGTATGACATTGAGCATTTATTCGATGTATGTGTCTGTATGGAAGATGGACCACCGAAACCTGATCCATTTCCACTGTTGAGAGCTTTAGAGTTACTGGGTAATAATATACAAGCAGATAAAAGTGTTGTGATGGTAGGTGATACTCCAGATGATATCAAAGCTGCCATCAATTGTGGATGTAGAGGGATTGGAGTTGTTACACCGGAGAATGCTGTCGTTGCCAAGGCAGAAGGAAGAGATCACGATACTTGCAAATTATCGATTGCCATGAAAGAATGTGGAGCAGATATAGTAATGGAACCTGGATTTGAATCCTTATTGGATCTCTTTTCCGAGTGAATCATCAATTGGATTTTATAATAAATGCTACATACTATAACTCATTCAATTAAAGACATACTCACATCATTCTTGATTGTTTTCATATATATTGTACTCGTATGCATTCATTGTATATTTTTCGTAGTAGAGTTCAATATTGAGACGGTGACGACAGATGACAGATGACTGACTGATGACTGATAGGAAACATGTGATATACCAAGCCGACTGGTACAAAATGGATCGGCGAGCGACGTGAATCCAACGACACGTACTTTGCTTTTTTGAATCTATCTGTCTACCGCTTCCGCAGCAGACCGCAAGACTGTAGGAAAGATAGTGTGTCTCTGTCACTAGATAGAGATTTGAAACGATATATATATATATTTATATCTTAACGGTAGCGATACGTTCCTTTGAATCTTTTACTCTTGTTTCAAAGCCCATTTCCACTCCACTTAACACAATGAAAGTAATTGCCTACCTCACAGCTCTCGCTAGCATCAGCACTTGTGCGGCCTTCAGCCCCAGTCTTTCCACAAGAACCTCCCTTGCACTTCATTCCGAAGCACCTATGCCCATCGGAGGTCCTCCCGTTCCTTCGTCCAAGCCTTTCGAACTCTTCCCCGAAAAGTATGACTCCGTTCTAAACCGCATCGAGGGAGGAGGAACTGTTAAGACCTGCAGACTCCCCGAAAACGCCCAGCGTGTCATCTACAAGGTGGAATCCTTCGGTCGTCCACTCAAGGGAGAAATCAAGCTCTGGTACGGACCCATCCGTGAAGTTCATACTCTCAAGTTCAACACGGAGCATGGGCAGAATTACCCCGTCGAGGCCGTACTTAAGTTCAAGCCTCAGAACGGTGCCACGCTGAAATGCATGACATCCAAGGACCCTAACTGTCCCATGAAGGTTTCCATCACTGTGCCTACCCCTGAACAAGACAAGGCTTTGGCAAAAAATACTGAAAACCTTTGGTACAGTGCAGAAGACGAGATTGAGAAGAAGCTTATTCAGGGAGGATCTACCGATGGAGGTGCAGGTGCTTGGGTGTACTGGAATATCCCCGACCACGTTGAGTCTGTTCAAATGATCGTTTGGTCCATTGATACTGGTAAGAAGAGTTTCAAGGCTGATATCGAGTGCTTGAGGGGACCTAACAACCAAATGCAGAAGTACTTCCTTCAGTGTGGAGGAGGAAGTCAGCCTTATCATGCTGTCTTCCAAACTCCAGGACAAGGATGGGTCATTCGTGTCAACAATGGAAAGTTTGTTGAGGATGGAAAGGTTCAAATGGTAGTTATGCCATACAAAGAAAAGAAGGTTGCTAATGCTAATGCTTTGGATTGGAACTAAACATGTAGAAGTGAAAAAAGGGTCGGGACTATGTACTTACTTACTTGCGTAGTTCCATGGTGGTTTTTTCAAACTGATCTAATTGGTTTGAAAACGATTTTTTAAACTGCTATAAAAAGATTTGAGTTTGTACACAACTCTCTTTTATCTTTAACATATACAGTTATGTTGTACAAATTCTGATTTAGATACCTTCCGGTAGACCTTGGCCATAAGCTATGTGCAATAGACTGATAATCATGGTTTCCCTCGTAATACCTGTATCTCCTCGTGCAAGACAGTCTGAAAAGGTCTTTACCAGATCATGGGCGTACAGTAATTGTAAATTGTCATTCGAAAGTAAATGTGCATAGGCGCAATCTCTTCTTTGAAATACGTGTTCAATGTCTGGAATCATGTCATCTGAAAAGTACTTTCCCATGTTTCCAAAACCAGTTTTGACATTGGAAACAATTGGTTTTTCTTCCTTTCCCATTGTGAATATATCATGTTCATCACATGGCACTTCTAAAACATTGCAAGCCACAATGGCAGAGGCGTCAACTCGATTATGCTCTGTATCAGGTACTCGTAGGTCAGATACACCCATCAACACAACATGTATATCCTTGTTTTGTAACAAACGCTCCACATAGAAAAGGGAATCGACAAAATATGCAGCAAATGTTAACTTGGGATATTTGTTGAGAAATTCAAGAAATGTCATGGAATCAGCACAACATTGGTGCCATCCCGATAAAAGATGAGATGCACGCGGTGATCTATATTTAACTACCCAATACACTTCGCCTTCCATGGCATGTGGATCATGTTTCCATGGAATAATCGTATTTATTACTTGATCAACGTCAATCATGAGTGTTGCTCGATTTTGACTGATGAAATCGAATTCTTCTGTTCCAATGACTAAATCATACCCTGCCCGCCATTGAGTATCAATTTCCTCTTGGTAAATTTCTTGTATCATCTCACATGATAATGCGTTCCAATCACCAGGAAATATAGATACATGATTCGTTTGGGTCTCACATTTCTTAGGTACAAATGTCCATGCCAAATGTCCAAATCCCCAAGCCAAATTATCGTTTGGATGGTCCTTGGGTACCGGCCATTTCCAATTCGAGAATGCATCGTGTGTATGAATCCAATGAACTAAATTTTCATGCATGGATGTAGACCCCGTTTTATGTGGTCCTCCAATAATCACAATTCTTTGCTTTCGTTTTGGTGCTAGTGTTGATTTTGATGACACCGATGATGAAACCGATGATGATGATGATGATGATGTGATTGTTGTTGTTGTTGTTGCGCCGACCTTATGATGATGGGATGATAGCACAATGCCCTGATGTTCATACAGGTTTTTGTCAATTTCTGATTGATCTTCGTAATCTTGTAAACTCCGTAATAAAAAGAATGAGTTGAGAATACACAAATGAATTAAGATTATTATAATCTTGATGCTTATCATGATGTGTAATTATTTGTAGTTACATATGTTCTAACGGATGCATAGGAATATGAACGAACACACACACAAAAAAGAAAAGTGACAGTCTCCTATCACCGTTATTTTTTCTTTCGTTTCTGTACCAACGAACATTGAAGAACAAGTTGAAAAGGTATGTGTTTCCCGCCTTTTTCATCTTCGCGTCGTCCTCACAAAAAGCAGTGGTCTGCGTTGTTTCTTATTTAAAAGTAGTGTATTGCACTTTTGAATGATAGACCTTCACAAATAACATCATGACTACAGAAGACTCATTCCTCCCTGATGCTTTGAAAGATTTTGTATTTGATCTTCATGATTCATTTCGTACTTCTCAAATTCCTTCGGAACAACTCCTAAACTACAGCAGTGCGTTCCGTGATTTGACCTCTAAGGTACGTAGCTTTCTTTGTTTCTAATTTTAAATATCAACAATCCATGATTCAAAGGAAAGTGTCCACTCATGATTTCTAAACAAACTTTGTTTTATGTAATAAATGTTCATACAATGACTTATTGCAGTATTTTGAAAAAACTCCATGGCCTTCTCCATCTGCTGTATCCTCCGAATGTGGAGATGACGAACTCTTTCTGGCCATTTACAAAGAACTCATCACTCGTCACCTTCATTCTATTTCACGTCCGTCCACCCGTGATCGTGTCAGTGGCTGGTACGTGTACAAAAATCTCTTTGATCTGTTGTTAAAGGAAGAAGAGGAAGCAGGACCAGATAGTTTTCTACTCATTCCAGAATGGACCTTTGATATACTTCATGAATTCCTTTATCAATTTCAAGGTTTCTGCCAACTTCGTGCTGGAACATTTGCCAATGCAGCCAAGTATGGTCCTGGTGGTGTATCAGAGGGGAAACATCCCACTCATCATCTGGCTGAAAATCTTGATATCTTATCGAAATCAAAGGAGGCATGGGCTGTTGAAGACGTCATGATGTATCTTCATCGCTTTATCCAGCTTGGATCGAAACAGGACGCTGGGACAAACTTCCAATATCTTGCTGTATTTTCTGCAGTTACCTTGTCCAGACTGGAATGTCTCCTTGGAGACTACACTTCTTCTCTGTCTGCCTTGGACATCATCAACCCCGACATGATTATCCAACCTCCATTCGGTGCAGAAGAGGATGCCAAGGCCATGTCTTCTGAAGAAGTTGTGGATTCTGTATTTTCAGCAAGGGTTAGTATGACATACCATGCTGGAGTATCTTACCTCATGTTGAGAAGGTACAAGGATGCAGCTAAGGTATTGGGAGATATCTGTGCCACCATGAAGAGAGGAATAAAGTCAGGACAGTTTAAGAATATGATTGGTGCAGATCAACTTCTTAAGAATTATGATCGTATGATTGCATTATTGGCAATCATCACACATGTTTGTCCATCGTATGGACTCGTCGATGATTCTGTTGCTTCTGCAGTGCGGGAAAAGCATGGGAATCAATTGACCAAAATTGAAGCTGGTGAAGAGGGTTATGAAGATTTGTTCATGTTTGCTTGTCCTAAGTTTGTCACCGCCTTTGTTCCTGACTATGATCTTGCCATCGCTCAAGGTCCATCTGCAGGACCGAATGGACAAGATGCATACAAGTTACAAGTCAAGCATTTTATGAATGAAATGGCCAATCAACAGACTATGATGAAACTAAGATCGTATATGAAGTTATATTCGTCCATTAGTGTGGAAAAGCTTGCAAAGTTGGTGACAGAAGAAGAAGTGACTTCCTTGCTTGCAAGTTACAAGCAAAAGATGCGTCAGTTGGAGAATAAGGTTGGTTCCGGTGGTGACTTTGGTACAGTCATGGACATTCATTATTATGTTAAGGATGATATTATTCACATTGAAGAAGCTGAGAAACAGCATAGGTTTGAAAGATACTTCATTAATCAAATTTCACAAAGCCAAGATATTTTAAGAACTGTGGATGGCATTCGTACTGATTTCTAAAGAAACGGTTCATGTAAGTTTTATAAAAAAAATTAACTTTTGGATTTATACAAAAATCTTTGTAGATGATGATTCCATGTTACATTGTAAATATGTTTACAATATCTTCTTGGCAGTAATTTGATGCGAATATACAGCCACAGGTTTGGATGGTTCATCAAAGAACATGGGATCCTGTGGATCAAGATACACTGCCGTTAATACATTTCCCTTGATGTAATTTTGATCCATTTGTTCTCTCCAAGTCCAAAAATGTGCATAATTCCCGACCACTTGTCTAGCTATTCCAAATTCTTGACTCAGACCAAATGTGACTTGACGTATGTATTCACTGTTGACAAAAATGGATAAGGCGTCCGCAACAGGGGGAGTAGTTGAAGAAGTATCCTTTGTAATCCATTCACTTTCTCTGGCATTACAGAACAATTCTATTCTATTCGCATTTCTAGTTCGATTGGGAATAAAGTCAATGGAAATACGATTAGGGTTGGATGAGGGCTCATACAGAACCTTGTCAATGGCATTGTATCCTAAATGTGAATTGATGGAAGTCAGCAGGGTAGTTGTTCGATCTTCGATGCCATCTTTTGAAATGTTCATTTGAAATGTCACTTTCTCTTTTCCAACATCTGCCATGGTTGCGATAGAACATTTTTGAAAGCCTGGTATGTTGTAATTACTAATGATTCTCTCTTTGGGTATAGAAGTAGATGGAAATAAATATCCTGCAAATGACAAAGTTACGTCCCAATTTCCTCTCATAAAGGGAGGATAGATTTGCACAGATGGTGGAATGTTAAAGACGGAATTTTTAAGAACAGAAGCATCGCGTTTTGACAATTTCATTGCCAATCCTTCTGCGTTGGCTGCTTCATTTGTAACAAGAAATGGAATCGTTGAGACTGCTGCAGAATGGATTAAGATTTGGTCAGTAAAGGTCCGTCGCGAATGAATATTTGATTCTAATGCTAAAGCTACTGACAAAATCAAATAAAATCCTATACAGAGGAGTAATAAGGATGGGTGCATCCTAACAGTGAGGTATGATTATGATGAATGATGTAGTATGTGGTATGAGGTATGAGGTATGAGGTGTGGTTCATACGAGTAGTATTGAAAAATAAATTACTCACTGATCAGTTAGATTAATATGTTAAACCTTGTGACTTGTGAGTTCAATCAATCTGTACCAGCTACTTTGACCATTAATCAGTGCTGATCAACACAACGGCAGCTAAATCGTTTTAAAAGTGAACAACAAAGCAAGGGTCAAAGGAATTCTAGGGGAGAAACAGCTGTTTCGAGAAACATACATTGTTTGATGGAGGATAGCAGCACCAGCAGGGGCAATGACGACAATGCTTGCTACTTCGAGGTCAGTGCTAGTGATGAAAAAGAACGTGTTCATACTAGCCAATGATTTATAGAAAGCTGTGTAAAACTACTAAGGTTTATCAAAATTGAGTTGGATGGATTGCAATAAGTCTAATTCATCCACGATGTCATGGGTCATGGACGAAAAGATTTGCCTCGCCTGATAATCCATTACTGAAACTAAAACAAACTCAAATGTTACACATCCTGTCTCCTGTCCACAAACCACAAACTACGGTTCACTTTCTCGTACTTCAGATTGAACCAATCATTGATTGATTCTCTTCCATTCTTTATAGGAATTCCATCGAGGTTCAAATAGGTATAATACATAGTTAGTTGCAATAGGATTGATTTAAAAAAAAAGATAATTCCATCATGCCTCCCAAAGATAAAGGTTCCAAAAAAGGTATGTGTCATCAAACCAATAGTCGTTCATATTGTTGGTTTCCATGTACATACATACAGATCGATGTTTGCTCACATTTTTCGTATTGCATTACTATATTTATTTCCATTGATCTTTCATGAATATACTCGTATTCCGAATGGTATACATGATTGCTCCTATCTCAACTCCTTCAGTCGAACAAAAGAAAAAGGCTAAAATATTGGAAGACAAAACCTTTGGTCTGAAGAATAAAAACAAATCTAAAAAAGTCCAAGCTCACATTCAAAGCGTCACCAAAAGTGTCATGAATAGCGGAGATGCAAAACAACGCAAAATGGACGAAGAAAGGAAACGAGCAAGAATTCGTCAAAAGGAGGCGAAGAAGGCCATGGAGGAAGAACGAAATGCATTGTTCAGTGAAGCTTTGTTGAGTGTACAGAAAAAGACTACGACAAAATTTAAATCAGAGAATCAGTCCAAAGGAAGAGATCATGACGATAAGAAAGAGAAGACTGGTCAGAGCCGTGCGATGAAGATGATGTTTCAAATGGATGCCAAGGAAATGGAAGAAGCATTGAAGAGTGATCCTAATTATGTACCTACCTTGGAAGATGAGGTAGAGTTACAACGACAGAAGAAATTACAGGAACTGAAAGATAAGGGTATTAAGGGCACTCCTGTGACAGAAAAGACATTTAAGGAATGGCAAGAAAGAAAACGGAAACTCAAGGCAGACACAGCGAAGAAAATGGTGGAGGCTGAACTTAAGAAGAAAAAAGGAGGGAAGGGACTTTCTGTATTGTCAGGTCGTGATTTGTATGAATATAAAAAGGAACTTTTCCAGGATGACGAGGATGCTACGGAAAATGTATACGACAAGAATCGACAAGAAGACGAGGATGATGAAGAGAAAGCATCAACGGATTACGATACAGAAGAACCGGTTTCTGCTGTTGCTGAAAAAGTTCAAAGTAATTTATTTTTGGAAGGTGATGATGATGAACTTGAAGATTTAGATGATTTGGATGATGAGTAAGCAAGTAAATCAGTCAGTCAGTAGATAATAGATAGATATATAAGAGACGTTGTCGTCGTCAAGTCCTTTTCGTGTCGTTTCATTGTTCATCTTGATCCTGCTTTCTGTTTTCGCTCTCTCCTTTTCTACCTTTCGAATTGGCGCGAAACTATTGTGACGTCATAGTTTCCACTTGATGTGTAAACGCATCCAACTATTTTTTGGTTCATCTTTCATCTTTTCGAAGAAACAAGCAACCTTAATATATAACATACTTTATCTAGATACAAAAACGGAGATAAAGTTATCAGTTTCTTTTTCTAGTCATGAAATTTATCCAAGAATCCATCGCATTATTTTGTTTGCTCAGTGCAGTGCCCAAGACTGTCGTATCCTTCACCCTAAGTCCCTCAAGAAGTAGTAGTACTAGTAGTAGTATTGCAACTTCTCCTAGTAGTAGCACGTCACTTAAGGTATCGATAGGCATTGGGCCAAGCGAGGAAGAACAAAGTCAGCTTCTGGAAAAGAGTTCCAAAGAAGAGTTAATTGAAGAACCGAATCACGATTTGTTTCGTGATTCTCGTTTGACAGAGTTTGATAAAAAATGTGATGAATGGTTTGGAAATATGTTACAATCCGATACACCTTCGTTTCTTGGAAAAATTTCAGAGGAAGCACTTCGTAGAATCAATACTTTATGTCCCTTGGAACGTGAGGTAAGTTTAACTTTGCACGTGTCAGTAGATTTCATTACATACAAACATACATTCTTTGTCCCCATATCAATCTCTTTCTTTTGTCTTACCCCTTTTCTTCATTTTCTACATCGTTAGACAAAATATGAAATTGGTCATGAAGAATGGTCCCCTTACAGATCAGATGCACTTCCTGGTTCACCAATCTTACCTGCCTATGGTCTGGAGCAATATGGTCTCCCCATCCCTCGTCGGAACGGTGAACCCTGGAGACAATTTGACGTGGTAGGACTTATAGGGACCGATTACTCTCGATCGCCTCAGGGCATTGGGACACTCATGGACAACCTCACAGATGAGCAAAAGAAACAATATATCGATACACTCAAATTCAATGGTGCATGGTTAGAGGATGATGCTTGTACAGGACGTCTTGTGTACATTAATGGAAGATTTGTCCCATCTTTGTCTTTTTCATCAGATATTGTAAAAAATCTATCTAGTAATGACTTTGAAACTCTAGGAGATGACATGATTGATAAAATGAATAGACTTACAGATGGTTTCACGGATCGCCTGGCAGCAGATGTACCCAGTGGAGAGACTGATTTCTTAACATCGTTAAAAAAACTTAGTGGACCGGACCACAATGTAGGTGAACCATATAGACAGTTTGCATTGAACAATCAGCAGGGAACTGCATGCTTTGTTGCATTGAACTCTGTAAGAGCAGGATGTGCTGCAATGGTTCATGTACCAAAGGAAACGTCTGTCAAACCTGTTCTTATTGTGAATGCCATTACAGCCAATGGTGGAGTAGAACCATCTGCAGATTCAAAGGGTGTTGCGATTCATCCACGTACCCTTGTAATCGCAGAGGCTCAATCGGAAGTATCTGTCATTCAGTCTTTTGTGAACTTGGATGATCCTGAGGGGAAAGAAAACAATGCCAAGTTCATCAATGGATGTACTCAAATGTACGTTGGAGAAGAAGCGAAAGTAAAACATTCCTATTTGGAAGAATGTGGTGGAATGGCGACTGGGAACGTTGAAGCGAGTGATGAAGAATTTGAAGAGGGTGCCACGACTGCTAGAGAAATGGAATCCAAAAGAAAGTCATTGTCAGATACGCATTTGGAATCTATTGATGTACATCTCGTTGGAGACAATGCTGTCTATGAAGGAGCTGTAATGGAATTAGGAGGAAATGGACGCTCGCGAATTGCAGTTTCTACCAGTCTTTTGCGTCCTGGAACGCATGCATCTGTCAATGGATTCGTTTTATCGGGCGGTGCCCAACGTAGTGAAATGAGGACGAATATTCATCATGTTGCTCAGGGTTGCACCAGTCGTCAGAGTCAAAAGAATATGATTGGAGGTAGATCTACGGGAACATTCAGAGGAAGAATCAGAGTGGAACAGAGTGCACAACAAACGGATAGTGAACAGTTGGCTCGCACAATTTTGATGACGGACAAGGCCAGAGCCTACGCCATTCCATCTCTTGAGATTATTGCGGATGATGTAACATGCACTCATGGAGCTACTGTATCTGACTTATCAGAAGAAGAATTGTTTTATCTTAGGTCTCGAGGTGTTGATAGGACTACTGCACGTAACATTCTCATGTATGGATTCGTTACAGAAGTTGCCAGTAAGATTGACGAGGCAGTTCACGGTGGCAAGGATGATCCTCAAGGATTGAAAAACAGAATTATCAAAAAACTACAGAACATCGTTCCAAAAGGAGAAAAAACGGAATACATTGGAGATGAATTTCAAAGTGTCTAATGTGCTTTTTTATTAAATTATAAGATTCAAACATTTAAAAAGCAATGCCGCGTTTATGTAAGTTGGTTTATGTCTCCGGCGTAAGAGTTTGGAAAAGGACATTTTGAGTAAGGTTAGTACCAGCCCATTTGGCGAGTGTGCCCTTGATTTTCAGTTTTCAGTCAAAGATCAAGAGTGGAGTCACATAAACATACATTCTGACATTCAACGAAACATAAAACCTCTCTGAAAATTTGCATCTATTATCATGTCGTCAGTATCATTTTCTACAAGTAGTGCTTATGCATCGAAGGGTGTTTCAATGTCTGAGTCTTTGGCACCTAAAACTCTAGCACGAGTAGGTAAAGAAGTGCGCGACTTGATTAAGAATCCTCCTGAGGGGTGCAAATTAGTTGTTGACCCAGAGACTGGGTTGCCTCACGCCTTGAATGAACTCATGGTAAGATTATAAAAAATCAAATGACTTCTGTTTCGTTTGATTGAATCGATTTGTTTGATTCGATTACACCTTTCCAGTCAAGTATGATTGGACTGATTTTCGCGTTGGGACGATTGAATGAGTGAATGATTGATTCAATCAATCGTGCATTTCATGTTCCCCATCTGTTCTGTATCATACATTCGTTTCCTAAATCTTATTTTATATAAATCACTTTTATCAGGCTGAGATATCCGGACCTGAAGGAACACCCTATCAAGACAAATTCTTTCATATAAAGCTAGTTATTCCTTCTGATTTCCCGAATTCCCCCCCTCGAGGATTCTTCCTTACCAAGATTTATCATCCTAACGTAGATCCATCGACTGGAGCAATTTGCGTCAACACTCTTAAAAAAGATTGGAGTCCTACCGTCACCATGTCTCATGTATTGGGAGTTATTCGATGTTTACTTATAGTACCCTTCCCTGAAAGTTCTCTCAACGATGAGGCAGGAAAATTGTTCATGGAGAGTTACGAAGAATATGCACAAAGAGCTAGACTAATGGCTAGTATTCATGGAAGACCAAAGTCCTTGTATGATAATTCTACTCATGATGCGACACCATCGTCACCGAAATCGAAAGAGAATGAAGGTAATCCTTCTGTTCTCAATCGTATGAATCCCAATATTTCCCCAAATGATGTATTGAAACAGTCTAATGCCATAGATACAAATAGTATTAGCTTGGATAAGAAAGTCAAGGCTATTAAAAAGAAGAGTGCGTCTGGTGATGTCAAGAAAAAGAAGAATTTGAAACGTTTGTAACGTATCTCAATCAAGATGGTAATAATAAGGGGACAGGGGGATGTATGTAGTAGGTATAGATGCGTGATGCGTCCATACAAGTAGACTCTAGAGAGAGTATCTACTAGAGATATCAGTTCCACAACATATTGTTTGATCTTGACATAAACTGAATAATTAGTTGGTAGTATAAACGAATTCATTCATTCATATATATAGAAGTAGTGTTGATCTCTCTATAGTTAGAGTGTTGCTACTACTTATTTAGATTCCCTGTGAACATTTAACGTCGTGCATGTCTCCCATTCATCCTTTTTGGATTCGTAACAAAGGGTACCTCCTCCTTTGTGACCACTGATTTATATCCCACCAACAATCCCAATAATGCATACAATACACTACTGACCAAGAAAGAATGTTCTTTCACATTGAGTGCTTGTAATACACCAAATGCGATGACACCACCCAACCAGAAACTACTTGCTAGTAAAAGGAATAATTTGAGTTTCATCAAATTATCCTTATTTCCTCTTAGATATTGTCCCATGTATGTACCAATGTCGGAACTAATTCCAGAGAAATGAGAAGTTCGGATGAGATTGGATGTTGTAGTAGATGTAAGACTGTTTTGAATACCACTGCATATCAATACTAAATATAGAAATGAGTTATCATAACTGGAAGAAGATAGTTGACTGGCAAAGTACATGAAGACACTGGATAGAAAGAACAAACTCTGTACACTTGGAGTACTGATTCGAAACATAGTCGTCGTCGTCGTCATCGTCGTCGTCATCGTCTGATGATCAGGTAAAACATAGGGTGATAATGGCTTTGGATTTAATACGCCAGAAAGAAAAGATCCAATCATATAACTCAAAATACATTTCGTATGGAATGTGTATTGTTCAAAGTCATCTTTTGCAAATCCCAGGGCCGAGTTGGTCCATGCTCCAGTGACTGCTGTTCCTGCTTGTTTCGTGTTGGATAAGATTCCAGATAGACATATACCATTGCTACAATAGATACCATGAAGAAATGATGGATGAAACATAAATAAAGATAAGAGATGCATTCAAACGATAGAGCAATCAGAATATACTTACATGTATCCCGAGTTCATG
>Ga0213868_10004014_pt1 | contig 13581 bp, 11 predicted proteins | sample PICome_9_FD_160087 | JGI IMG/M metagenome (GOLD analysis project Ga0213868, IMG submission 160087) | Coastal seawater microbial communities near Pivers Island, North Carolina, United States - PICO127 | ecosystem: Environmental > Aquatic > Marine > Coastal | place: USA: North Carolina...
CTTTGCCATTTTTTGTAAATTAGAATTATAATTATCACTAAATACTTTATCTACAACACCATATCCATCTTGTTTTACGACTGTGCTTGAATCAACATTTTTATCGGTAAATTTAGAATATTTACTAATTAAAACGTCATTATCATATATATATTTTCCTTCTATAGCTAATCCATTTTCATCAACATTGGCATAATTAAACTCTTTTTTCCGAATAACTTCATTACTACTAATATTTGGATCATAAAAAAATTCATCAATATTAGTGCGAGTATCCGAAATTTCTTTATCTTCATATGTTTTAAAATAACAGGAACGAAATAATCCCCTCTCTAATGCACTTTTATTTATAATAATGGAATCATCTTGATTATATCCAGTATATGATGCTATAGCAACAATAGCATTAATACCTGTTGGTAATTTATCTACATGACAATATTTACTTATTCTAGTATTAACTAGTGGTTTTTGTGGATAAAATAATATGTTAGCCGATTGGTCCATTCTATTTCTAAAATTACTAGCATAAATACCAACTGTCTGTTTAGTTTGTCCTGTTCCATATACATTTCTAGGAGCTTGACTAGTATTAACATATGGTATTGTAAATCCCAATACACCAAGAATCATACTAGCATGTATTTCACAATGTGAATAATTTATTGTTTTCCTTAGTGTATTTATATTTGTACATAACATTAAATTTGTCATTTCGTCTGTATCTATAAATTCTATAACACCTCTGTCTTTTCTTAAATATTCTATTAAACTATCGGATTTAGATAATACCATATTATCCAAACATTCAAAGTTACAATTATAATAATCTAGTGATTTATTTTTTAATCCACCTATTAAATTACTCCAAACTATCTTATTTTCTTTTAAACTATCAGCTATTTGGTTTGTTATTAATAATTTATTATTTTCCATAATAAATAATGGTCTACAACATCTACCACCATCGGTTAAAATAGATAATTCTAATTGGACTATATCAAAATTAATAGATGTAAATACATTAATTATTCCATTTTGTCTTAATAATTTCAATATAGTTACTAATTTTAATGGATCCTCGTGAACCCCCAACCAATTACCATTAATAAATATTTTACATTTATCTTTAATTAAATGTGGTCTTAATGAATCTAATAATATTACATTTAATTGAATTAATAATTCAACAATTGGGGATGGGTCACAACCAAATGTAATATGACCCATTATAGTTAAATGTTTTTTAATACCAATATTACCACCATCAGGTGTTTCTACCGGACATATAATACCATATTGTGTTGGATGTAATTTACGTTGACCTATCATTATCATGTCACCTGGTGTATTTATGCGACGTAATTGTGATACTGAACCTAAATAGGATAGACGATTTAATGTTTGTATCAAGCCCTTTTTATTTAATATATTTCCAATTTTAAATGATTTCATAAAAGTTCCCTCAATGACATTAAAATTAAATATTTTTTTTATATTTAAATCTATAATATTTGTATAATTCTCATTTTGATATTGACTCGAATTAAACCTATATTCACTATCTATAGCTATTTTAGCGTCCCTCTGAAACTGTTTGTAACACTCTCTAAATAATGAAGCTAATAAAAATCCAGATAAATCAACCCTTTTAAATACAAAACTATCTCTATCAGTTTCTTTATATATCTTATAATATACGTGTAACAATTTATTTATAACATAACCTAAATAATAAGCTTTATGAATAAATACATTTCCAACATGTGGAAAAACGTCACTATTTAATATATCTATTAAATGACTAGAAGTATTACCAACAGTTAAATTTTTTAAATAATTTAATGCATCGTCCTGAGTATAAATAGGTCCAACATCTTCTATAGATGGTCTTAAAAATTCCATAAATAATATTGATTTTTTACTATCTAAATCATAACATATATATTCTAGTATTTCTTTATCACTTTCTATACCTAATGCTCTAAATAATATAAATAGCGGTATTTGGGATTTTATACTAGGTAATCTAACAGTAAAAATATTAGTCTTTTGATTTATGTTAACAACTGTAGTTCTAGCATATTTAAATGAATCATATGGAATAGATTTAATCTGCGCCGAATAACTATATAAATCGTCATTAGACGAAACAATATATAGTTTATTTTCAGCTTTCCTTTCGTGTGATACTATTACCTTTTCCTGACCATCTACAATAAAATATCCACCTTGGTCATATTGGCATTCCCCCATATTTTTCATTAAATCTTTAGAGATATTGTTCAATATACATATTTTTGATTGTAACATAATTGGTATTTTACCTATATTTATTTTCTCATAGTTTTTTGTAATTATAGTTGGTTCCTCACCACCAATCCTTAAAATATAATCTATTTCAATATCTACAAAAATATGTGACGCATATGTTAAATTTCTTAACCTAGCCTCATTTGGATACATCTGTTTTTTGAATTGTTCGTCATCTGTATCCTTAAAAATAACTGGCTTACCTAAATATACCTTTTCACCAGTCTTACCTCCATAAAATATTTGAATTTCATACTTATATTCTTTAGTTTCTTCGTTTAATTCTTTGTATAATATTTGAGGGTTATATTGACTAATAATTATAGGAATTTTATTACTTATAAAATCATTAAATGATTCTATATGATGATTAGTTAAATAATTAGAATTACTCTTAAAATATGAATCTATTACATCCCACGATTTTGAATCATAATTAAATTCCATTATAATATAGTTAAATATTATTTTATAATATTCAATACTTAAGTAAATTAATTAGATATATCAATAAAATAAAAAATTAAAGAAATAATAATTACTAAAATTCCAACATAAAACATGCGCCCCTTTATCATTAATATTTTTACCAACTCGTTAATATAATACACTAGCAATGTCTGATTTGTCGAGCAGTCATTTTTTTTATTAAATAATATAATTAAATCATTAATTATATCGGTAATTGTTTTGGAAAAATTTAATGCTATATTTTTACCATCTAAAATATTATTTTCAACTTCTAAATCTATATTTTTTAAATTATTACATAAATCATCTCCTATATTTTTATCATCTTTGGATTCTATTTTATCCAATATTTTAAATGCGCTAGAACATTTAGGTGTTTTTTTTATTTCAACATTTTTCTTCATTAAATTTTTATTTGTTAATTTATTTATATATTTAATTATGGTAGCTTTCAAATTATATTTTACAAAATATGGATTATTATTCCAATATAATTCATTTAAATTTACACTTTTTAATAAATTATATTCCCAATTATTATAATAATTTTCATTATTTATTCTTATTGGGTCAAATACTTCATAATAATTTAATAGAATTATTATACTATTTAAATCTTTCGCTATTTTCTTATTACAATGTTTATATCTATATAATTTTTCACGTAATTTTATACATTCATTATTATACATATTACATTGTTCTTTATCATTGCTTTCATAATCGTTATCAAGTAATTTATCATATTCCATTAGTTCCATTATTTCAAAATATTTATCATTAATAGTTTTCTCTTCTAAATAATAAATTAAACCATCATACTCATAACCATAACTTGTATTTAAGCCGGAAAATCCTATTTGTGATTGTGTTATATTATACGTCAATAAATTTCTATTAGAATTTAAATCACATAAACTATATATATTATGTTTATTAATAATTTCTATAACAAATTGCGTAGAAAATGTATAAACCATAATTAATTCGCAAAATGCATGTAATCTTTTATAATTATTATTATCGCAATTTAAATAATCAATAGTATTTTCTGTTTTACATGTTATATTTTCTAAAAAATTATTATACATGACATCATTATTTACATTTAATACTTTAGAACTTAAATCATATATATTTTTTATACAATAACTATTATCATCCAATAAACCATTTATATCTGCCACATATTTTTCTAAATATTCCTCATCTAATAAAGCATTTAATACTAATTGTATTTCATCATAATCAATACTATTTATTTTAATATTACACCTTTCATCATTACAATCTAATTTTATTTCAGAATTATTTGATGATTGACTAGTTAGATTTGATGATTGACTAGTTAGATTTGATGATTGACTAGTTAGATTTGTATTATTTTTAGTTAATATATATGCGTTACTATTGTCGGTATTATTTGGAATACTAATAAAGTTGTCTCCATTTAACTTGTGTATAAAAGTATTTTTTAAAGTTTCTGCGTCGGTTGAATCATATTCCCATATCTTTAATTTTGTGCGCTCCGTATTGGTATAAGTGAATAATATTTGTTTATATCCGTTTAAACTAAGATTCTTTAATATAACATTTCCATCTGTTAATTCAGTATTATGTTTAGTATTTGTATGTATATATGTTCCACCCGTTGACAATGATTTATTAAAAATGTTATATTTTGTATTATCTATTATCCAATTGTCAATATTAATAATATATTTATTTCCATTATTACTATGATAAGTACCCATATATTCTGAAAAATCAGGGGGTTTACTATTAGTTTGTTGTGAACTTGCTTCAAAAAATTCTATTTTATTATTATTTTTAAATTTTTCTAATTTTAAATTATAAATACTTAATATATAAATTATAAATATAAATAATACTACATGTTTATATTTTTTTTGTAAAATTAGCATAGTTATTAAACATAATGCTAGACTAAAAAATATTATTTTATTTACATGTAATAAATAAATAACTAATAATACACATAAATATATTATATCCATTATAAATATAATATATTTAACATAAAAATAAAAAACAAATAAAAACTAATTACACATTAATTATAGATTAATCATATATTAATTATAATGACATAAATTTGGTTATATGATATAATTTGGTTATAATTCTAGTTAAAATCTTTATGTGATAGTAAAATACGTCGACAACAATATCTAGTTAGACCCAATTTATCTAATATAATTGATTCTGGTGATTGAAATGTTTCATCAGCTGTAATATCAATTAAACTATCATCATCACTTTTTTTAATCTTTGCTAATTCTCGTTGATAAAATAACCATTTATCACTAATAATTTTTCCACAAGTAAAACATGAAATTGGGCACAACATTATAAATTATATTATATTTTTTTTTAATATGTTTTATTATATTTTATATAAATACTTTAATAAATCAATTTTATATTAAACAATTTAAAAAAATATTTATTTAATCTATATATGTTTAATAATTATAATTATCTTAGAAAAGATTTATATTCTATGTTTAATAATTTATTTTTCCCAAAACCTAAATCTGACTCAATAATAGAACCATTAACATGCTTGATACGTTTATCTATATTAGAATTTAAACAAATTGGAACTAAAATTAGTATTTATGAAAATAGAATTACGTATAATGACCCCAATATGTTTCAAGGTGCATTACGATGGTCAAATGGAGATAATCGTGAAGACATACATAATATTTATAATTCATTAATTAAAGCAACTGACTGGTTTGATATTAGTGAATCGCATATAAAAAATATTTTTATGTGCGCCATTAAAGGACTACAAAAATTAAAATTATCATATGACGAAAATAGTATTATAAGTCACTCTATAAGTCATTATATACAATTGCTACAAAATAAGGTTAATGGAGAATCATCGCATTCTATAGTAAGAAATACTAGAAATAGAACTAATAATAATGAACCAAATATAGATGCTAATAATGATAATAGTGAAAATACTATTTTTTTAAAATTAAAAGAATTATGGAATGAGCGTGAAATAAATATAATAAATAATATATTATTGGAATTAGAGGATAATCGAAAACAAAATAATTATGAATTGAAGCAAGAATCATTAATAGATGCTATTGAAATAATATTATTGCGTAAAGAAGAAGATTTAACTGATATTTTAAAAAAAACAACTACATTGCTAAAAAATGTATAATTTTTAATATTTATTATAAATATAATTATTTTATGTTTTAATTTTATATTTTATTTTATATTTTTATTTATATTAATATGAGCCATTTAAATTTATTAAATATTTCAAAGGAAATACAAAATATTAAAAATGTTCTTGAACAACTTAATTATAATTATAGTAACTTAAATACCAAATATAATAATATTAATACAAAAATACACGATTTAAATGAATTTAATAATTTAGATTTTGAAACAAGTTCCGATGAAATTAAAATAGAAATTAATGGTTTAAAAAATAAAATAGAAGAAATTAACCATTTAAATTATACTCAATCAAAAAATTATATAGATATTGAAAATCCTATATACAACTATTTAAAAAGTATTAATCTTAAAGAAATCTATATTTATAAATATATTTTTTTAAATTGCTCCATTATAGAAGATTTAATTCTACTAGAAAAAGATACATGTAAAAATATTGGGATACCTGATTATATTTATGATAGTGTCAAAAAAGAAGCCCAAAATTATATATATAATATTCATAAAAAAATACTATAAATCAATAAATGTTTTTAGTTGTGTTCCGTCGTTTGTTGTGTTTTATAGTTGTACTTCTTTTAAAATATTTGTAATTATTTCGTTTTCATTACGAATATATGTGTTAATATCATCCACATCATAATCTTCCAGTGATGTCACGTTGTTATCGTTTTCTGCGGTGGTTTGTTCTGCGGCGGATAGAGTAGTAATTTTATTATGCTGATTGTCATCATTGTATTTTGTTATTGTTTTTTTAAATAATTGTTCATCAAAAATAAATACCCTACCCCCCTCAAGACCTGTAATCCCATAGGGGTAGGGGCACTGTGATTTTATACATAGTTTTCTGAAATGACGACTAGTCAGTTCGTCTGTAAAATTTATATTAGTCATCATTTCATAATCTAATTTTTGTTCCCATTGTTCATAGGTTCCCATATTTTCATATTGCCAGTCTATAAGGCCGTTGTCTTTAAAGTTGAAAAATTTTTGATCATCCGTAAGCTCACCCTGCTGACCGCCCACAAATAGATTCCCATATTTTTTTTTAGAAATACGTTTCCCAAATCTTTTTTTAGAAATACGTTTCCCATATTTTTTTTTAGAAATACGTTTTCTTAAACTATTTTTTCTATATGTTTTTATATATGTTTTTCTAGATAGTTTTTTAACATTTTTACGCAATCGATTTAATCGTAAACTTTTTGGCATATAATATAATATAATATAATTAATTAATTAATTAATTAATTGTTGTAATCCGTTGAATGTATTTTGTTCTAATTTTATAGCATTATTATTTGATTTAATCAAATACACTGTTGGAACATTTGTAACTTTTAATTCTTTAGCCAGATTAATATTTGGTACATTATTAGCACTATTATCATTTAAATCTACATTAATACATTCTAAATTATTATTATATTTGTTATTTTCTTTAAATTTCGTCCATATTGGTAAAAATTGTATAGAATATGGACATGATGCTGTTCTAAATAAATATATTTTGTTTTTATTACTATTATTATTATCATAAAATTTTTCTGTTTTAATATAATAGTAACAACATCCAATCGCTGATAATAAAACTATAATTATCAGCAAAATTTCTAATCGTTTTCTAGATACACTCATACTACATTGTGGTTGTAATTTAGTTCTAACGGTAGATTTAATATTAATAGGTGTTTTTTTCATATAAATATTAGCAATATTATATTCTACTATTTATAATAATTTATATTCTAATATGAAAACTATAAAATATATAAAACATATAACACTATAAATATATAAAACTATAAAACTATAAAACTATAAAACTATAAAACATATATAATAACATATAAAGTATAAAATTGATTAAGAATTATCTATATAAATTTAGTATATTCACTCTAACAAATAATCTAATCATGGATTCTGGATGCTCAATTTGTCTAATCCCAGATACATCATCAACTTATAATTTAGAATGTAACCATAGTTTTTGTAATAAGTGTATTACACAATGGCTCTTAATAAATGATAATTGTCCATGTTGTCGAAAACAAATTATAGAAACTAATAGCGAAACGGATGAAAATGATGATACTTCCTACAATTTTTCAATTCTAATTGACGAATCAGTTCTTATGCCACCTGATATAGAAGAATCCGTTTCCGGTAGGGTAGAAGACATTATTAATATTCAATATTTTAGTCAGCATCCCAATTATAATTGGACGATAACTGAAAAACTAACAGATTGTTTTTGTACAACATATATTTCTAAACATAATTCATACTATAAACTTACTCTTAATTTATATCAAATTAATAATACACATTATGTACATATTGAAAATATAGTTCAAATACTAAAAAATAATAAAAAAGAAAATACAATTAAAAACCAAACACAAAAATGGAGATTCAAACAATCTAAAAATAGTAATAATAAATATAAATTATCAAAGCTTTATTAATATGCAATAATAATTAAATAGTATAATTTCATAAAATATTATGATTTAATAAAATATTTTTTATATTACTATTATATAGTAATGAGTAATGTAGTTGAAAATGTAGTTGAAAATGTAGTTGAAAATGTAGTTGAAAATGTAGTTGAAAATGTTAAAACACAACAATTAATTGATTTATTAGTTACTACTTATCCTAATTTCGATATTTCACATATAATATTAGTAGTTCCAGATTTAATAAAACATGTAGAATCATTTAAATCTTTATCTGGATTAGATAAAAAAAATATTGTTATAGATTTATTAAAACTACTGGTAGATAAGACTGATTTGCCTGGAGATGATGAATTACTAGATCCTATTCTTAAAAAATTAATTCCTAATTTAATAGATACATTAATTAAAGTTGATAATAAATCTATAAAATTAAAAAAAAAACAAAATTGTTTATCATATTTAAAAGTATTATATAGAAAAATTTTAAAATCTAAAAAGTAAAAAAATTATAATACATCATACTCTTCGAATAGTTCTAAATTATTTTGTAAATTATTATATTTTATAGGACATACCGGTTGAATTTCAGATTCTGGTTCTGGCTCTAAATCTGGTTCTGTCTCTAAATCTGGTTCTGTCTCTAAATCTGGTTCTGGTTCTGGCTCTAAATCTGGTTCTGGCTCTAAATCTGGTTCTGGTGATAGTTCGGGTTCATTGGATAATTCTTGTGTAAATATGTCTAATGGTTGTGTTGATTTGACTGATTCCAATGGATATTCTGGCTGGTCTATAAATTCATATTGAGTTAAATCTATAATATTTTGCGATTGTTTATTATTAATTTTTGATTTAATATAATGTTTAGCTTTATAAAACCATTTTTTTGTTTTTTCGTTAACTTCAATAATTGTAGTATTAAAAATATTTAAACAATATATAAATTTTTTAACACACATATAATAATTATTATACAATAAATATAAACTATTTTTAATAAAAATAAAATAAATTTAATATTTAATGGGAAATAGTTCATCCACACCAATAGACAGAAATATTATGACTAGTGAAATAACATTTCAATCTATACAGGACGAAGATGAAACTATGATTACATTTAGTTCATCTGATGTTAGTAGTCCTCAGAGCAATCCTAATTATAAGCAACTACATAAATATATAATAAATAATTTTTATAATCCATTAGAAACTACAATTAAAAATTATTTATTATATAACAATAGTCATAATAAAAATAATATAATTTTGGCTGATTTAGAAAAAAAAATTAAAATTCAAGAAAATGACCTTAAATCAAAGAATGAAGATAATGAAAAAATAAAAACTTCATTGGAATTTATTAAAGATGATTTAATACAAAAAGAAAAAGAAAAAATTATATTAATAATAGCACTTGTATTTTTAATTATTGGTATAATTATTTTAAGTATTATATTATTGAAATTAAATAATATAGATGTCATATTATATATTAATAACTATTTATCAAAAATAGTATTAATATTTAAGAACTATCGAAGTCGTCTTCCATTATAATATTCTTTTCTCTAAATGACAATCCATACCAAATTAATTTACTAGTTTTAGGATTACCAAATTTCTTTGTCATATTAACACGCACATCTTTTCTAGATGGACATTTATTATTTGCCCCATATGCTTGCCTAAACCATGCCTGATATACAATATAAACATCATCCAATTCAACCCCTTTCGACATAGAAGTTTCTTCCAATAATTTTTCACCAATAAATGATGAAAATGCATCACTTTCGCTTTTATATTCTTCAGTATGTCTTTTAACTTCTGGAGGTTCCTTCAATCCAGTTGTTTTATACTTTCTATAATAATTAATTAATACAAACATAAACGCCTCTGGCCACATCTTTAATTTATCATCTAATTCATCATCAATTTTAAACTCGTATTTTTCATTTGGATCAGGATTATCAACAAATTTTGAAGGAAAATCAACGACACTAATACGTCTCCATGTTCCTCTATCATCGGATGATACATTTGGTAAAGTATTACAAGTTAAAACCATTTTAAACTGTGGCTTAAATTCAACTGGGTCTTTATGTAATCCCCTAGCAATAATCTTATCACCACCAGTTAATTCCTTCATTAAACCCACATTTATTTCTTCATCTTTACTTGGTTCCTGTAAACACGCAAACCGTTTACCTTTTGTAGCAAATAATGCTGGTGTAGCTCCTTCAGCTCTTCCACGAGATTGTGTTAGCAATGAAACTGGTAATTTACAACAGTAATTTCCAAAAGCATTCTCAAATAATTCTATCAATTTCGATTTACCATTACCTCCACAACCAGTCCAAATATGAAATTTTTCATTTAAGTTACGACCAGTAAGAAAACTACCCAATAATGTTAATACATATTCTCTAACTGCTTTTTTAGGCAATACTTCTGAAACAAATTGTTTAACATTGTTAATATTTTCATCGTCTTCTTCTTCTTCACTATCATAATCTAAATAATTTATTTTAGTAGTATAACTAACAAAATCTTCTGGTAACCCATCTCTAAATTTTAATGTATCTAAATCATATATACCATTTTCAAATCCAATAATATTAAGATTGGAATCCAATTTTTCTTCAAATCTAAAACTATGAAACATTTCACTACATTCAGACATTACATTTTTTTTAAAACTAGTATTGCTCAATTTTTTTATAATTTTACCAACCGTATCCCCATCTTGCTCTGCTATTTTATGTTCACTTTGATTACCATTCATGCTAGCTTGTTGGGATTTATCCAATATTTTTTTCCTTAATTCCATATATTCATTTTTAACCTCATTCGATAATCTTTTTCTTAATTCAATTGATTCATCTATTTCAATCCACCGATGATTTTTAAATTGATACCATACATTTTTCCTAGAACTACAGCATACAAATTCATGTTTAAACATATGATACACTACCTTAGCAATATCATTTGCTTCTAATGATAATGAATCCATCATACATTTTCTTAAATTGGTTTTAGATATTTCATTAAACTTCACTAAATTATCTTCTCTACACCACATATATAATGTTCCTAATCCTAATCCATCATTATCCATAGATCTCCATTCTTTTTCACATTCATCATTAACATATTTATATGATTTTTTACTAAATTTCTCCCATGCGTCAAGTAATCTATAATCTATATTATGAAGACACCATCCCAGTCTTATCCACAAATCATATACATCTGCACGCCGTTCATTTAATAATTTAATGACCTCTTTAACAAATTGTAAATCTTCATCACATTCTAATGTATTTTTTTTTAATGGTGATTTTTTACGTTTATTAGTAAGACGTTTCTTTTTTTTATTTTGTTGGGCTCTAGGAATATTTTCATAATCATCATTTATTTTGTCAGCATTTTCTGCGCTATTAATTACATATTTACTAGTAATATTTCTAATACTAAGTAATTTTACCAATTGTAATTGTGAAAAATCATTTTCACATTCTATAATAGTATTGTCTTTAATATGAAATATATTAGTTAATTTGTATGTTTGATTATTTGGTTTACAACTTCCATACATTTGCCAGTTATTACGTTCTATAACACACAAATCAAACACCTCATCAGCACTATTAATATTATTAATAGATTCAAATAATTCTAAAATAACTGGATTATTAATTGTTAAATATCTTAGTAAATATTGTATTTTAGGTTCAGTTATTATATATGGAAACATAATATGAATGCCATCTTTAACAACATTTTTACCACTATTAAAATTTGGCGTTTCTTTTTCTAAAACAAACGCTTTTAAATAATCTTCATTGATATTTGGTAAATAAGTCTTAAGTAAACACACGTAATTTAAAATAAATTTTTTTAAAAAATCAAATGTGTATTGTCTTTCTTTAATGTGTTGCTCGTGGCGCAAATCTAAATCTATTAAAATTGGAGCCATTTCACAATGTTTTTCGGTTAAATGTGCTGTTTTACCATCTTCAAATACGTGCTTATTGTATAAATTGTAAAATAATTTTTGTTCATCATCATTTATACAATATGAACCTGGAAAACTATCTGGAGGAATACCTAATGCCGTATGTGTAAATTCATTTTCTGGTATCGTTTTATTTTTTCTCAAAAAATCTTTCAGATCCAGATATTTTTTTTTTTCCATTTTATAATACACAATAAATTTTTTTAAATAATTAATAAAAATTCAAATTCAATTTTATTTAAAATAATAAATGTAATTATTATACTATTATCTAGTATAAATATATTTTAATTTATCATCATGTTGTTAGATATATTTATATTAAATAATTTTTAAAATTGATTTAATACTTAAGTATAATTAATATTTATTAATTATTATGTCTAATACATTTTTACGCGAAAAAAGAATAAAAAATGATATTAAACATTTTATAACAGGTGGATATGATAGTCATGGAATTTATATTATTATTAATGACTCTGATATTACAAATGTAAAATGTCTTATTATTGGACCCGATGGTACGCCATATGAAAATGGATTTCATTTATTTGATGTTAACTTTCCAGTCAATTATCCATATTCTCCACCAACTGTAAAATATATTAGTCAACCACACGTTAGAGTTAATCCTAATTTATATTCTAATGGTAAGGTTTGTTTATCTATGTTAAATACATGGAATGGTCCATCGTGGGAACCCACATTGTCTTTAAGTAAAATATTAATTACCATACAATCAATCTTAAATGACAATCCGTTACAGAATGAACCTGGATTTGAAAATGTAGAATTAAATAACAATACTAATAATAATACTAAAGCTCTAAATTATAGAAATATTATTAAATATTTTAATATAGAATGTTCTGTATTAGATATTATTAATAAAATACCAATAGGATTTGAAGATTTCAAAGAAACTATAGATAAATATTTTATTAAAAATATTAATAAATATAAAAAATATATAGAAAACGAATTAAATTATGATACACCAACCATTTATTCAACGGTTTATAATATGCAAAAAAAAATAAATATTACCCATCTTAAAAATAC
>Ga0213868_10004016_pt1 | contig 13579 bp, 10 predicted proteins | sample PICome_9_FD_160087 | JGI IMG/M metagenome (GOLD analysis project Ga0213868, IMG submission 160087) | Coastal seawater microbial communities near Pivers Island, North Carolina, United States - PICO127 | ecosystem: Environmental > Aquatic > Marine > Coastal | place: USA: North Carolina...
GTGATTTTGTGGATCTTTGCAGAGGGCCTCATGTACCATCTACATCCCACCTTAGATGGTTCAAATTAACAAGTACAAGCCAAGCTTACTGGCGCGCGGATAGGAATAGAGAACCACTGACTCGTATTTATGGCATGTGTTATGCTAGTAAAGAAGGATTGAAAGAGAGACAAAGACAAATTGAGGAAGCGGGTAAAAGAGATCATAAAAAGATTGGAAAAGAAATGGAACTTTACATGATAGATGAAATGATTGGGAAAGGATTGCCTGTATGGCTGCCAAATGGTGAAATTCTAAAATCAGAAATAGAAAAATATGCTTTACAGACTGAGGATAAATATGGTTATGATAGAGTTACAACTCCAGTTCTAGCGAAGAAAGAACTATTCGAGTGCAGTGGACACCTTCCACATTATGCGGAAGGCATGTATCCGCCTATGGAAATGGATGATGGAACATATTATCTGAAAGCTATGAATTGTCCAATGCATCATTTAGTGTTTAGTAACAAAAAGAGATCATATAGAGAACTTCCATTGAGAATTGCAGAATATGGAACAGTTTACAGGAACGAAATGTCAGGAACTTTAGCCGGCCTACTGAGAGTTAGGATGCTATCGATGAATGATGCCCACATCTACTGTACTCTTGACCAAGTTGGACAAGAAGTTGCAAGTAATATTAAAATGGTTCAAGACTACTATTCATCATTTGGTTTCGAGAATTATCACTTCCGATTATCTCTTTGGGATCCTGAAAATACTGACAAATACATCGAGCAAACCGAAAACTGGAATTCAACACAAGACCATCTAAGAAAAATTTTGAATGAATTGGAAGTACCCTATGTTGAAGCTATTGGTGAAGCCGCATTCTACGGACCTAAAATTGATATTCAATTTACAACTGCGTTAGGAAGAGAAGAATCAATGTCAACAATACAACTTGATTTTGCGGCCAAAGAGCGGTTTCAATTAACATATAAAGATGAAAAAGGAGAAGAAAATGGTGAAGTTTTTGTAATTCATAGGGCACCACTATCAACTCATGAGAGATTTGTCGCATTTTTAACAGAACATTGGGCGGGGAACTTTCCGACTTGGCTGTCTCCAAAGCAAATCCAGATAATTACTATCTCAGAAAAACAAAAAAAATACGCAAGAGAAGTTGAGAAATCTTTAGCAGACATTGGAGTTAGAGTATCTGTGGATGATTCAGACGCAACTATTGGGAAAAAAATCCGTATGCATAGAAAAATGCGCCCCGCATATATGTTAATTCTTGGAGAAGATGAACAAAAACAAAGAACTGTTTCAATTAGAATAGATCGAAAAGGGGAACCAAGAAGTGGCGAACAATGCAAAGATGTACCCCTGAATGAATTCTTAGAAAATTTATCTGAAGAAATTTCTTCGAAAAGTAAGGATTTATCATTGGTAAAATGATACTGAGGGTTTGCAATGGAAAATAGAGAAATTCTGAATATTGCAGGGTATCGATTTGTTGATTTAGATGACAGAGATGAACTAAGGCAGCCATTCAGATTTATTTGTGAAAAACTCAATCTTAAGGGGACTATTTTACTAAGCAAAAATGGGATTAATTTTTTTCTTGCTGGAAAAAAGGAAGCCATTGATTCGTATATTGAATTCCTCGAATCTGATAAAAGATTTGTAGATATTCCCTTGAAAATAAGTTATACTAATTACCAACCATTTCGAAGAATGCTTGTAAGGCTAAAGAAAGAAATTATTGCATTAGGATTGGATGAGGTCAGGCCATCTGAATTCACCGCCCCAAATATAACCCCTAAAGAATTCAAGAATATGCTAGATAAGAATGAAGATGTAGTTATTTTAGATACAAGAAATGATTATGAGACCAAAGTCGGAATATTTGATAATGCAATAGATTTAAATTTATCTACATTTAGAGATTTTCCAGATGCTATTTCTGATCTACCTGAAGAATATAAAACAAAACAAATAGTGATGTATTGTACGGGAGGAATTAGGTGTGAAAAGGCATCAGTAGTGATGATGAATGCTGGTTTTGAGAATGTAAAACAACTAGAGGGGGGAATTTTAGGATACTTTGAACAAACAGACGGTTCTTATTGGAAAGGTGATTGCTTTGTTTTCGATCAAAGAGTAGCAGTCGATACCGAATTAAATGAAACAGAATATTCAATGTGCTTTGCCTGTAGAGAACCACTTACAAAAAAAGAGAGGAGATCTGAAAATTATAAATTAGACTCTTATTGCCCATATTGTGCAGGGAAAAATAAAACTTAGATTCTTCTTCTAAGATTTTCCATAATTTCATCGGTTTTCCCTAATGAAGAAAGTGTAGAATCTATATCACCCTCTTCTAATAACTTCTTAGATTCAGAAAGTTTACTCTCCGCATTCATACGCATAGAGTCATTGACCTTGATATTGGAAGAATCAAGTTTTTTCCTTAGTTCAATCCACTCACTTTCTACAAATGAATATAATTCCAGAGCTTCTGACCTTGATTTTTCATATTGTTGAAGATTTTTTGTGAGTGATTCTAGAAGGTCAGATGCTTCAACCCATTGTTCTGAGTTCACTTTAGTTTCAATATCTTCCAATTGATTTCTCCATTGATCACCGGATTTACCAGAAGGAAAAACTGCAGTTAGTTTTTTTCTCTGCCTAAGACCTCGTTGTACATTTTGCATTGATTCAGACATCTTATTGATGTCTCGGAGAATACTTGTTGCTAATCCCTTGGCAAGAGAAGAATTACCCGATTCTAATGCAACCTTTGACTCTACTAGCCTTTCTTTGGTACTTACTGAGAAGCTACCTTCAACCTCTTGAATTGCTTTTTCAGCTTCAATAATTGCTTCTTTAGCCTCTGTAGTCGTGGATTCCAAACTTTCAAGATGGCCCGGAACTGAGGAGGCTATTTTTATTGCTTCTACTGGATTTTCTGATCCTAGTGCCTCCTTAGCAGAATCAATTATATTATTTATTGAGTCTAATGTGATACCCTTTACATAAGAAATTAATTCTTCTGCGCTTGCTATTTCGTCCATCGCATTTTGCCAATGTTGGATTATTATCTCTGATCTCTTTTTTGAAAGTCGGAAAAGAATTTCTGCTTCTCTTAATGAACCGAAATCGGATTCTTTTTGTCCAGATTCAAATGCTTTCCTTGGACCATGAACTCCGGGAGCGATTGATTCTGCTTTCTTCATGAAAAGATGTGTTTCTTGTTTAATATCATCTAGATCATTGGCCAAAGCTTTGACTCTTTCAATTTCTTCTTCAGCGAGCAAAATTACTGTGAGACCCTTTTCGGGTTCATTCCAACAATCTTCTCTTGCTTTCTTCAATATCGATGAGGCTTGCTCAAGAGAAATTCCTTGGCTTCGCAGTAATAGGACTTGTTCCTCAACTAAATCGAGTTTCTTGATAAAATCTTTTCTAGATTTATGATTTTCATCCTTAGATAGCAAATCGGGAATCATGGTGATTAGAATACATGTAAAAACGACCATATAAATTTGTATTTCTGATGAAATAGAATACATAACTGATGCTGAGAATGCAAGACCAAGAATGCTCGTTAACCCTCTCCATCTTCTAGATGAATGAGTGATTGAGAGGTTTTTCTTGGCAACAAACCATAGGAAAACAGCCATTAAGAAATATATGGAACCAGAAATTAAGACATCATTAAATTTAAGATTAGAGATAGACAATGCTAACAAAGTAGGATAACAAATATTAGCAATAACGCCTATCCTAGATTTCTGAATTAATCCATAGTCAATCAAATCTATTACAACTAATGATGAAATAAATATTAACGATATTGGACCTAATCGAGATAAAAGTTCAGGAGAACCAAATAAACCTGAAAATAACCACCATGATGCAGAAAATATCAGTAAAAAAGTAACTGATAATGCGATTCTTTCAACTCGTACTCTATGCTCACGAATCACACGATCAGGGTAGTCGGGTAGTAGAATCACAGTATTTCACCATATGGCATGGCTCATGAGTTCTGCGGATAATTGCCTCAGATTATGGCCTTTGAGAATCTATCCCCCAGAGGCGATTCACGGTAAAAACAAATACAGATAATAAGGTAAAAACCAGTATAACTGTTTGTAGGGGCTTCTGCCAGTATGGTTCAATTGAAACTTCAGAGTTAACAATTATTTGACCACCATCATCTGTATCTTCAATTTGCCACTTGAAGTATGTACTAACTTGAGTTGAACTGCTTAACTCAAGATTCAATTCCACATCAAAGTATCCTGGACCATTAGAATTAGCGGCAGGAACTGTAACAAATGGCCCACATTGACTGTCTACGCAAAACTGCCCAGAACCTGATGATGCTCTATTATTTTGCATAGATGCAGAGAATAAGACCGTGTTTCCCTCTACTAATTTACCCTTAATTTCAGTAGAAATTAATTCGATATCTATGCCAAAATTTGGAGAAATTGCTAAACCGAAAGCAAGATTTTGATGATTCGAAGAAGAATCATATGCATCAATACTAAAAATATGAGTTCCAGAAGTAAATGGTCCGATAATCATTTTATCTATTTCATTCATACTAACATTATTGACAATCTGCTCGTCATCAATTGATAGCGACCAAAAAGTTTCATTTATGGAATCTAAATCATCAAAAGATTGTTGCAAAGAAATTGTAATTAAATCACCATCTCTAGCGAGATTACTAGATGAAATCGATTGATTATTAATTATTAAATCGGGGATAATTGTTGGCCCTGTACCATCCAATACAATTACGTCCCACTCGCTAAAAATAGTGTTTCCAGCATTATCAGAAACTGTTAGATTAACTGACCATGATGTAGGTGATTTAGCTTTATGACGTTCAGATAGATTGAGATGAAGACCATTTGAATCGCTATTCTGATAAAATACATCCGAGAAAATAAGTTTGTCATCGTTTCTATGGACATAATTAGGAGTCTTATTTGAGATGATTTTAATATTCACAGGCAATTCAGAATTAGGATCATTTGCTGAAATATTAAATGAAATACTTGTATCTGATTTCACGGTAATTGATTGATTGTTATCTAAAATTATCCTTTCATTTTCTTCGTTAATATAAGAAATTACGGATTCCCAAACTGGAAATATAGAATCAATTACTACATTATCATACCACGTACTTGTGACATTAAACCAATCTTTACAATGCATTACTATACTAGCAACATCTCCTTCTTCAAAACCATAGTCCTGTGAAATAAAACTTATTTCGTCACCAAAATGTGTCAACACAATAGTTCCATTATTGGATAATGTCCACCATTGTTGATTATTATCTAGGCTGCTATCTTCACAATCACCATAGTATACAGTATTAGAATTTAGAGTAATCATTGCACCAGTTGAAGTTCTGTAACCTAAAGCGTTAGGCATTTGATTATTTGAAATTGTTACTCGGATATTGCTGGCCACATTTGCTTCGGAACGATTCACGATAAACTCACCTGGTTTTCCCGAAAATATTTCTCCCATAGCACTATACTTGTATTCCCAATCATTTGGGAGAAAGACCATTAAAGGAACTTCTTCAATAAATGCGCCTACTCTTGGAAAGTCAATAATTCTGGTAATACGACTATCTGTTTGGCCAATCAAATCGGTTGATTCTTCCCAACCCCATGATGTATTTTCTAAATCTATTGGGCCCACTATCACTTTAGATGTTATCAAATTAATACCTTGATTAGAATATAGAGGGTTATAATCGAAAATACAGCAACCACCATTTTCAGAATTAGTCCAGTTCCTTTCAATACGAAATAATTGATCAAATAAGTCTGATTCGTTAGAATCGACAAAACCGTCTGAATTTCCTAAATGAATATCAATTTGAGCCCTTAAACCTAATTCTGAGTTCTGTAGAAGATCAGATCCAATCTGATCAGAGAGATTTATAGAAGACTCCCAAGATGCATTGAATTGTGAATTAACTTTTATATCGTCTTCTATTACCAACTTAGAATACCCGGTTATTGAAGAATAGAATATTTCATCATCAATATTTCGATCATTTGTGGCGCTAACAGAAACATTGCCTAAACTGAAAATAATTAAGAAAAAAAGTAGAAATGGCAGTACATTTTTGTTCATTATTTCACACTCTTGAATCATTAAAAATAATTGATGAACCGTTATAATCAATATTCAAAGGAAAAAATCTATGTTCAGAAGAGAACTCAGATTGTAGTTTTTCACGAATCTCAGAATCACCATGGACAAGGAAAAAACCTCCTCCACCTGCACCTAATAATTTAGCACCATTAGCACCATTAGACATGATACGGCTATACATTTCATCAAGGAAATGGTTACTGACATTCGGAGAGATTCCTTTTTTCATCAACCATGCTTCATTAAGAAGGCGTCCAAGATTTGAGAAATTACCTGATGAAAGATATTCTCTAGCTTCGTCTGCCTGTTCTCTAATTCGAATAAGATTTTCAATAGCTGATTTACCCTCTTCTTCAGAATTTGACAAAACAGCAGAGGCTGAGCGGTTCTGTCCCGTAAAGATAAGAGTGAACTCTTCGGATAATCTTGATTTTAATTGGTCGGAAATATTAATTGGATCTACAATTACATTACCGTCTGAACAGAATTTAATTGAATTTATTCCACCAAAGGATGCGGCATATTGATCTTGTCTACCTATAGGTTGGCCAAGAATTTTAATCTCAATTTCACAAGCCTCAGATGCTAATTGAGATGCAGGAACATCCCTACCTGCGAAACAATGTAATGCATTAAGTAGACCTACTGTAACTGCCGAAGACGAACCTAAACCAGTTCCTCTAGATGGAATATCTGCTATTGTAGTAATTTCTACGCCTGAAGTAACACCGGTCATTCTCATTGATTCTCGCACTAGTTCATGTTCAAGATCTTCGAAATCATCCACAATTTCTAACTTTGAGTAAGATAGTCTAATTCTTTCATCAAAACGCCTGTTCACTGTTACGTGAATGTATCTATCAATAGCTATAGATGTGACCATTCCACCATTTTCAGAAGAAAGAGAGAACCAATCTACGTCAGTTCCACCACCGCAAAATGAGACTCGAACAGGTGTCCGACTGATTATCATCAGGATGAGGGGGTAATTCATTACTCATCAAGACAGCGGAATACGGTCATCAAAGGTTATGCTTAGAGGGCAATGCATATGACCGACTTCTAACGCGATTAGATAGGGGAATGAGTATGGGCGACCTTATTACGATGGACGATCTAACAAATGAAGAGATATTGCAAGTCCTTGATAATGCAAGAAGTTTATTGCCAGTCGCCAAAGGAGATGTGTACTTACCTTTACTCCAAGGTAAGGTTTTAGGGAATCTTTTCTTTGAGAATTCAACACGCACTCGTATGTCATTTGAAACTGCAATGAAAAGATTAGGAGGGGAAGTTCTGAATCTAAGCTCTATTGGTTCTTCTGTGGCTAAAGGTGAAACCTTGTATGATACCATGCAGATGGTAGATGGATATGCAGATATTGCCGTCATCAGGCATCCGAATCAAGGAGCTGCGCAATATAGCGCGGATGCAGTGGAAATACCAATCCTGAATGGAGGAGATGGCGCCGGAAATCATCCAACACAAACAATGCTAGATTTATTTACAATCCGTGAAGCACACGGCAGTCTTGAGGGTCTGAATGTGATGATGGTAGGAGATCTTAGATATGGAAGAACAACGCATAGTTTATCTCATGCATTAGTGAGATTTGGAGCTAAAATAACACTTGTTTCCCCAGAATCACTGAGGATGCCTGATGAAATTGTTTCAGATTTAATAAGTCATGGTGGAGAAATAAATGAAACAGAAGAAATGTCATTATCTATTGATTCTGCTGATGTAATATATATGACGAGAATACAGAAAGAAAGATTTCCTGACGAAGATGAATACATCAAAGTAGCAGGAATTTATAAATTAACTGAAGATGATTTATCGGGAGCAAAGGCTGGAATGATAGTCATGCATCCACTACCGAGAGTAAATGAATTAGATGCCAGTGTTGACTCAACAAAACATGCAAGATATTTCCAACAGGCGTTCAATGGTGTCCCTACTAGAATGGCTTTATTGTGCAGAAGCCTAGGAGTAAAAATTCCAAAGAAGGTGAATAAATGAGTGAAATGAGGCGCGTTACTGCAATTTGTAATGGTACAGCAATAGATCACATCCCATCAGGGCATGCATTACAAGTGCTGAAGATGTTGAGATTAGATGTCGGAAGATCTAACCCAATTTCCATGGTAATGAACGTACCTAGTGGGAAAATGGGAAGAAAAGATGTTTTGAAAATTGAAGACCGAGAGTTAAATCAAGAAGAATTAGACCGCTTGGCTCTGATCGCTCCTAAAGCATCTGTTGCAATTATTCGAAATTACCATGTAGCAGAAAAAAGAACTATTGAATTAGGCACAGAATTGATAAATATCGTAAGATGCTCTTTTTCAAATTGTATTACACAAAATCCCCGCGAACCTTTACCACATAAACTAAAAATTATTTCAGCAGAACCTATGAAGATAAGATGCTTTTATTGTGGAAAGAATCAAAATATTGATGAAATTGTAGATTATATAATTTAATTTTCTTCCAACCATCGTTTCATTGTACAAGCCTGACATATTTCTCTACTAGTAATTTCGCCACATTTCTTACAATTCTTTATTTCTGATTTAACAGGATTAACTTCTTTGTATAATTTACGAATTTGATCTAATGAATGTAATAATCCATGCCTTGAACCTGGCGTCATTGTTTCCATATCGGCAATAATTCTACGACTTAATTGCCTCATTGCACCTGGTGCATGTGGGCAATCTCCATGGTGAATAGGTAATTTAGAAAAAATAGCATGGGCATGAATTTCTTGTTCTGGAATCCAACGTAAAGGAACTACTCTAGGGGCAAGTCCTTCAATTGGGTCATCAGTATGAGGGGCTAATCTTACTGACCTCTCAATATTTCCTTTCTGAAAATTCATTACTATTGATTGAGCCATATCGTCTAGATTATGCCCTAAAGCCATAATATCTGCTCCAACTTTCTCTGCTAAAGCATTAATTCCTTGTCTTCTAAAAACACCACAATAAGAACATGGCATCATACCCTTAGCATCAGGATTGTTTTCTCCAATTGTGTCCATCTTCTTTACCACATTATCCATTCTATCATAGCCAATTTCCTCATAAGATAATGTTTCAAATTTGATATCCAGAGATTTGGCAAGTTCTCTTGCCAATTCAAGTGATGGAGAGCGATACCCATCTATTCCTTCATCGATACAGCCAGAGATAATTTCTACATCTCTTCTTTGACCTATAATATCAACAAGCATACTGAGTAACACTGCTGAGTCTTTACCACCTGAAATCGCTACAAAGATTTTGAAAGGTGTACCGTCTGCATGTCGAGCATCTTTAGGTAAATCTATTTGTAAGCGTATTTCTTTAGCCACTCGTTTCCTTATTGACAATGCTAGATGTTTGCCACACAAATGTTGACCACTATACTCTTGAAAAAGAATGGACGGTTCTCTACATTGACTACAAGATTGTATTGAGAGCCCGCCGTTCATGATGTGTCGTCAAGTATTCTGCGCTTGAACCCAACGAGTCAAGGATAGTGATTAATCGATGGATTGATGACCTAGGTGCTCCTGATAGGGGTATGAATGGGTCACTGCCTTTACCCAATCAAAAAGAAAATATAGCGAGTAAATTTGGGCCATGGTTACATCGTTTCTTAGTTCTTAGTACGATTATCATGACTATCTTTTTCCAAGAACAGATAATAGAATTATTAGGATTAGTTGGTATCGGGAATAATTTTATGTTAGTAATTGTTCAATTGATTGTGATTATTATTTTCTGGGGTACTTTCCACAAAATTTTACGACTGAGTTAATTCCTTATTCTTGAAAGACCTGTTTCGATCACTCCGGTGATTCTTTGCCAAGGGATTACAAATCGTCCCCCTGCAACAACAATCATGAATAATGACGCTGAAATTACTTTACCATAGGTTAACTGTAATTCCAATGATTCTTTTACTTGGCCTGACCACTGAGAACCTTCCAGGATGCCAACAAATGAAATCAAGAAATCATCAAATTCAAGAGCGATTGCAGTAGTTAAACTTACAACAATCATTATGCCGAATAAATGGATTAAATGCCCGTTAATGATGTTATTAAATTGATTGATATACTCTGAATCCTTCTTTGAAGCTTCAGGAAGTACTGAGGTATATTCTAGGTTTGTTATTACTGCTAATCCTGATTCTAAGAATACCAATATTAGTATGGCCACGGTCAGTAAATCAAATCCTAATGGAGATATTAAACCTCCAAATAATGTTGCTTCACCAATCTGGGCAGATAGAGGTTTCAAACCAACATCTACTGCTGAAGTTACCCCTTCAAATGTTAACATTGCATGGATGCCAATTATCATCAAAAAATAGCCAGTAGCCCAAGTAATCATTCTTTTCGACAAACCCCAAATGCCCATTAAGCCTACAAGAATAGGAGCGAAAACTATTCCAAAGAATACTAATTCAAAGAAAAATTCAAAAGGTACCAGTACTAAATTAATATGATTATATTGGTCATCGGCATTTCCTATTGGTAGGTAGGCACCATTTGAGACCATCCCTATCAACCAAGAAATAAGAAATGGAAGAAGGAACCAAGATGCCATTATTGCACTAAATATTCTTTTGATAATTAGCTGTAATCTTTCACCACGTGTTTGGACAAATACCCATAATATGGTCAAAATAAAACAGAGGAGTAAAGGCATAGTAAATGCGTTAAAACCAGTTTCATTAATTCCAGTAATAAAATCAGGAAGAATTGTATTGCCATTGGAATCCATCCATCTCAATCCTCTGGTATGTTCATATGCAGGGCACCACCCATCAGTTCCAGAATTTGCGATAAACTTCTCAGAACATTCGCCGTACAATTCACTCATTTTACGCATTAATAATAATAGTGAAATTGTAGATAGAGTTTGTAATAGTAGCACTTGCCATCTAAAACGTAATTTTGTGATATGGAGAGTTTTTGATTCGGGTACTACATCCATTGCCATTTTATCCACCCCTAGACTGTCCTGATTTGTAATAATGCTTGAGACAATTCAACACTGGGCGTCCAGTCTATTACTTTAGCACCATAACCTGAAATCGCTGTTAATCGATTCTGTCTTTCTAGTTTTAATACCTCATAGGCCATTCTTGGAATCCTACTTACAAGCCTTTCAAGATCAATACTACTAGGTGATAAAACAATTACTTCATGACCCTTACCTGAAAGATTTCTAATTGCCGACAAAGTAGTACCGTCTCCTTCAAGGCTGCTAATGATAAATACTGGAGAACCTCGAGAGATTCGTGGAGATAGAGCATTAGTCACTGCTTGCAAAGGCATACTACCTTTTGATTCGACCGCTGCTAATTGACTAAGAACTTTATAATGCTGCTTATCTCCAGTTTCTGGAGGAAGAAAATCCATTCTTTCACCATAGGTAACCAAGGATACAGAATCTCTTCTCTTTATGAAATAGTTAGCAATTGAAGCTGCGGCTACAGTACCCATTTCTAACGGGTTCTTTAGGACTGTTCCAATTCTTGCTACATCACGAGTGTCAAGAATAATGAAAACGTCGGTTACTGCGTCTCTGGTTTTCTCATTTACCATTAATTCCCCTGTTCTAGCAAAAGCTTTCCAATTTATTGAACGAAAAGAGTCGCCAGGAAAATATTCTCTTAAAGCATAAAATTCCATACCTTGACCAGGTGTTTTTAGGGTTGTAGCTCCCGTATACATTTTCGGCACATCTGACCGAATCAAAGCCTCTTCTACATCTCTAACTTGAGGGAATACAGTAATATCTGATCTATCGCCAACACTAGTTTCAGAAACAAATAAATTGAATGTATTTCTGTACCTGATAGACGTTGGCCCTATTGTGTAGTGGCCTCTTAATGGACAACGGACTGTGTAACGGATTGTTGCTGTCTGTCCAGGACCTAGATTCATTCTCATTAAATTTATTCCTTTTCTCATTTTCATCTCATGAGGTACATTATCAAAAACCTCTAACTGCTGTGTACGACGATATGACTTATTTGTAACCGTTAATACAACATTAATGTCGTCTCCTTTGTAAACATTAACTGCTGAAACATCTCTTTTAATTTCTAAATCTGAATGGCCCTCAACCCATCCATTAATTGCTAAAAATGATATGAAAGTCAAACCCACAATCATCAGTTGGAAGTTTGAAATCATCATACCTATCAAAATTAAGCTTATTCCACTTGTGAGAAGGATAGCCGCTTTACGAGTCCACATATTCGACCTCCTCCTCAGAACTGGTTGAACCCCACTCTTTGATTCTCTTAACTATACCAACCAATTCATCTGGTTTGTACCTGCGATCTTCAAATATGAATTTAGTTAATACTTGATCATCAATCATTCTTTGTAACTCTGCAGCAGGAAGTGCATCAAATTCTTCTCTTGAGAGTGTATTTAAATTTCTAATTCTTGTCAATAAAACCTGCCTTATTTTTTCTGGCTTCTGATAATACTCGTATCTTCTAGCATCACCAAATCCATAGTATATTATTCTAAATACATGGCGCCAATTCTCAGGATCCTCTTTACGGATTAGAACTGCTTCTAAAGTAATAAATAAACCAAGGAAAAGTAGCAACATAGCCATCCAGTCATTAGTGAAGTAAATTAATAGATAATACATTAAATTGTATGTATCGCCAAACAATGTAGGCTGTTGATGTCTAGATTCATCAAAAATAACAATTGCATTTGAAGAACTTTTAGCACTAGAATTTCCAATCAATAAAGATTCAGCAATTACATCTAATGCCCACTTTCTGTTATCATTTGAAGGGACAACATCATCGACCCCTGAGTAGAATGCATCATCGTATAATGAGTTAGTTAATATTGAACCATCTGCAACAAAGTGTACCCTTCCTGAATCTGCACCGACACACAAACGATCTGCACAGTAACGGACATAAACTGCAAATGGACCTACTTCATCTCCATCAATACCAAAAGCGGAAGAACCAATCGTAAGATTGCCATCATCATTAGTATCTAAGTATGAATCAAGTGTAGATTTACCAATGTCATATCTATTTTCAACTGGGTTGTAAGAACCTGCATTAAATGCAGATGGCTGGTTTGTTAATAAATTATAATTTTCTGAAAAATCCCATTGTGTTTCTGAAATCCATCTGTGCGAACATAGTCCGGCATCTTCTCTAGTAATTCCTGCAGGAAATGTAGTAATATCATAAGGGTCAGTGTCTAATAAATCAATAAAACCATCTGTATCAGTATCTCTGAGACATGGATGAATACTTGATAAAGAGCCAGAATTAGTGGTGAAATTGAATGCAGAAGTCGTATTCACCCATATGAAATTGTAATCTAATTCTGTAGCATATGC
>Ga0213868_10004019_pt1 | contig 13576 bp, 14 predicted proteins | sample PICome_9_FD_160087 | JGI IMG/M metagenome (GOLD analysis project Ga0213868, IMG submission 160087) | Coastal seawater microbial communities near Pivers Island, North Carolina, United States - PICO127 | ecosystem: Environmental > Aquatic > Marine > Coastal | place: USA: North Carolina...
CTCCTCCTTCTTCCCCAAACGACGAAAGAAAAGACTCTCTCTCTCTCTCCGTCTCTCTCTCGTTCTCTAATGTGTACTTCTAAGAAAGAAAGAAAGAGAGCAGAGAAAAAGTGGAGAGAAAGTGTGAAAAAGTGAGAGAACGGCTTTTTTTTCTCGAGAGAAAAAAGAACACATCTTCCCTCACGAGGAAACGAAGAACAATACTGGGAAGAAGAAGTTCTCTCTCCGGCAACGCGCAGAAGAGGAAGAAGAAAAAGAAGAGACGATCGAGAAGAGGCTGTGGCGGATATGGAGCGTTTGAAGCTCGGGCCGACGAAGTTGTGGACGGGATTGGTGTTGCATCATAAGGATGTGTTTGTCTCGCATGTGATTCCGAAATTGAACGACACGGATCGGATGTTCTTTTCAAAGGTGAATAGTGCGAGTTTGGATGTGCTTAAGTATGCCGGGGTAAACGTATGCGAATTAAAATGGGCTATTTACGAATGTTCATCCATTTCGACGTTGGAGTGGGCGTGGGCGTGGAATTATACGAGATGGGGACAGAAAAATAAAAGTGGAAGAGTGCTAGATCAAGCCTGGTTTTGCTCGGAAGTTGCTACAACGAACAAACTCGAGTTGCTCAAGTGGGCGAGAGAAGTGAAACATTGCGAGTGGGATGAAGAGACGATTAATGCGGCAGCATGTCATGGTAATCTCGAGATGCTGAAGTATTGCTTTGACAATGATGGTCCGTATGATGAAAAAGAGGCGTGTAGACAAGCTGCTGATGAAGGACACCTTGACTGTCTTCGATTTCTTTTCGACAAAGTGAAACCTTCGCGAGAGACGGAAGAAGATGCGGCAATACAAGCAGCAGGAAAGGGTCGCATAGACATCTTGAAATATTTCGTTGAAGAACGAAAGATAGCGGATGTGGTAAAGAGTGACTGCGTGTACAGTACTGCAGGGTTTGGTCATTTCGATTGCCTTAAATACTTAGTCGAAGAGGCGAAAGTGCCTCTTAACGACTGGAAATTAGTCGCTTACACTCGTTACGAAGAGCACACCGAGTGCGAAAACTACTTGCTCGAAAAAGGGTGCCCAGAACCAACGGACGAAGAATACGCTAAATTTGTGGAGGTTCGGCAACCAGCTCACGAGGAAGAGAACAGCGACTGAGAAAATAGAGATATATTTGATGAGAGAGAGAGAGAGAGAGAGAGAGAAAGAGAGACACACACTGCTATTTTAAAACACACACACGCACATCTCGAAAAAGTAAAAAAAAAAGTTTCAGAAGAAGAAGACGAAGACTTTTCGGACTGCTCTCTCGAAATATTTATAAAACGATCGGCCATTTCTCTCTCGCGTCAAACTCTCCTCGCACGAGTAGCATCAAAAACTTTTTCCTGCGCAGTCTCTCTCCTTTAATCAGACAGACAGACACGCAGAGAGGGAGAGAGAGAGATTCTTGACGTCTGCTCGATATATACGTAAGAGAGAGTATTATTTTTTTACGCATCATCGGGGGCTCGGGGTCGTTTTTCCAAAGAGAGACTTGTAGTAAATAACCAATCGCGGAAATATACACTGACGGGTATAATACGAAAAAAATGAACGCGCGCTTAGGTTTAGAGGAATACCCAACCTACGACTCGATGATTGAGACGTTGTTGAAGCACCAGTTCTTGCCGGAAGCGGACGTGTTGCGCTTGTGCGATCGCGCGCGAGCGTTAATCAGCGAAGAATCGAACGTCACGAACGTTCGCTCGCCGGTGACTGTTGTCGGGGATATTCACGGGCAGTTTCACGATATGATGGAGATGTTTAAGATGGGTGGGTACGCGCCGGATACGAATTACTTGTTTTTGGGCGATTACGTCGATCGTGGGTATTATTCGGTGGAAACGGTCACGTTAGTGGTGGCGTTGAAAGTCCGATTTCCCGATCGGGTGACCATAATCAGAGGAAACCACGAGAGTCGACAGATTACGCAAGTGTATGGATTTTACGACGAGTGCATGAGAAAATACGGCCACGCGGGGATTTGGAAAGCGTTTACGGATTTGTTTGATTTCATGCCGTTATCCGCGTGCATCGAGAATCAGATTTTCTGCCCGCACGGCGGGTTAAGTCCGAGCATCGATACGCTCGACCAGGTGAGAAAGATTGATCGATTCGCGGAGGTTCCGCACGAAGGACCGGTGTGTGATTTAGTGTGGTCGGACCCTGACGATAGAACTGGGTGGGGGATGAGCCCGAGAGGGGCGGGGTATACTTTTGGGCAAGATATTACCGAGCAGTTTAATCACAACAACGGGTTGACGTTAATCGCGCGCGCGCATCAGTTGGTCATGGAAGGGTTTTTATGGCATCACGACAAGGCGTTGGTGACGATATTTAGCGCGCCGAATTATTGCTATCGATGCGGAAATCAAGCGGCGATTATGGAGGTAAGCGAGACGATGGAGACGAATTTCTTACAGTTTGATCCGGCGCCGAGAAGAGGCGAGGAGCAACAAGCGCAAAAGCGATGTCCGGATTACTTTCTCTAAAAAAAAGAATGAGAAGTCACGAGAGAGAGAGAAAGAGAGAGAATGCAGCAGCAGAAGCAGCAGAAGCAGAAGCAGCGCGATTTATAATACATCTCGTGCGCATCGCTTATTCGCTTATATATAGTAGTTCCTATTAAGTAGATAAAAACGTAGCACAAAAGAGTTGAAAAGAAATCGTAAAAAGATAAAAACGTCAGACTTTTCTCTCGCGCTGCTCTCTTTCCCGCTCTTTAAAGAAGAATGACGGTCGATTTCCTCGCGCGAAAGCAATCGAAAAAGAACGCCAAACGTCTCGCCTCTCTGAACAAGAAAGGCGAAAACGAGCGCAGAAACCGCGCGAAGCGAGGGAGAAACCGAAACACCGTCGGCATGTGCAATTTCGCGCCTCCGTTGCCGCCGGCGTTGGCGGAGGAGGACGAACAGAACGAGGCGGAGAAAAAAATGAAGAAGAGGAAGATGGAGAGGGAAAGGTTGGCGAGGAAAGCGATGAGGAAGAAAGTGAAGATGGAGATGGAGAAGAACGTGATGGGAGAAAGAGGAGGAAAAGGAGAGGAAACGGGTGGCGGCTCGGACGATGAAGAATCAGAGAAGTCGGAAAGCGAAGAGGAGGAAGATAAAGAACAAAATCAAAACAATAACGTCCCGGAGTATTTCATCGACGCGATGAAAACAATCGGTCATCGACGGATAGCGCCGATACAGAAATCGTCCTGGATGGCTTTGTGTAGTAACTCGTCGGATTGTTTATCCGTGGCGCCGCCGGGGAGCGGGAAGACGTTGGCGTTTTTGTTGCCGGCGTTCGACGTGGTGATTAAGAGGGTGGCGGAGTTTATGAGTAGTACGAACGGTAAGAAAAACGGCAGTAACAACGCTATCAGTAGGAAGAATGTGATCGATGGTCTCATCGTCGCGCCGACGAGAGAATTGGCGCAGCAGATTGCGAGCGTCGGGAATAAGTTGAAACGAGCGGCGCCGGTGAAATTAGTATGCGTGGTTGGCGGGACGAATCAGCAAGAGCAAGAGGAGAGCTTGTTAGCGCCGACAAAGTTAGGGGTTTTAGTGGTTGGAACGCCGGGGAGATTGTGTGCGACGGTATGTTTTAACGCCGGTGGGACCAAGAAAAGCGACGACGGGTCGGGGAAATCCGTAGTCGTTCCGGCGAGCGAGAATCGATTAGGCGATTGTAAGATTTTCATTTTAGACGAAGCCGATAGAATGTTAGCGCTTGGTTTTGAACCTCAGTTGGAGCAACTGTACGAGAATCTACCGAAAGAAAGACAAACGGCTTTATTTTCGGCGACCTTTCCGGCGAAAGTGAAACAGATTGCCAGAAAGTGGTTGAAGAAAGACTACGAGAAGGTGACTTTGAGTGCAAACGCGGTCGACATATCGGCGCAAAACGCCGAGAAAGGGAAGGAAGAACTCGTACAACGCGCCTCGAAAGTTATTCAAACCGTTCACGTGTGCGCTGAGCACAAGAAATCGCGAAAGTTGATGAAATATGTCGATAACTTACGGAAAGAGGACGGTCGCGCTCGGTCGCGCGTGCTCGTGTTTACCAATCGCATCAAAACGGTAAAGTTTGTGAAAGATTTGTTGGTCAAACACGGCGAAAAAGTGTCCACGTTACACGGTGAAATGCGTCAAGATAAGAGAGAGTTGGCCTTGAAAGATTTCAAGGCTGGAAAAACGCCAATCTTAGTCGCTACGGACGTCGCCGGTCGAGGCTTGGACGTCGCCGGTTTAGAGTGCGTGGTCAATTGGGATTTCCCGGGAAGCATCGAGCAGTATCAACACAGAATCGGCCGAGCTGGAAGAAACGAGAAAGTTGGGAGCGCTCTGAGTTTTTTCACGAGGAAGTTTGCCCCTTTGGCAAAAGATTTAATCGAATTGTTAGCCAACGCGAAACAGTTTGTCGATCCGAATTTGAAGATTTTAGCGAAAGCTGCCGAGGCGTTGCCGGAATTAGAAAACAAGTTTCGAGACAAATTTGGTAACGGCGACGAACCAATCGATGAGCGCGGTGAAGACGACGACGACGACGACGACGATGAAAAACAAGGAGGAGGAGATGTCGAAGAAGAAAAAGAAAAAGAGAAGAATGGAAAGAAATCGAATATGAAGAAAAAGAAAAGAGAAGAAAAAGATGAAGATGGAGGCGCCGACGAGTTTACCGTGCCAAAAGATAAACCGTCCATTGGCGACGGCACTAAAAGGAAGACCCAACCGAGTTGGTGGGAAGCTGATGGTTCACATGGAAGTACATCGGCGCACCTGTTCGGAAAGAAGAAGCGAGAAGAGATGAAAAATCCTGCCATGCGAAACACGTTGCGATGCGGACCCAACGAACAAGAGATAAAAGTCAACGCTGCCATGTCGTCCAAGCGCAAACAAAATCATCAAAAGAAACGAAAGTAGTAGACGAATTCCACCTATATAATATATTTGTAGTATACACTAAAGTATCTAGATCTTTGCGCGCTTAAAAGTATCATTATTAAGATGATCTTTCTCCGTCAAGCGCTCCGTTGCTTCGTCGCTTCCGCGTGGTCTCCGCTGATCTCCTCTGCGGTCTGCTTTATCGGTTTCTCCCAGCTATTCGGCACCGCGCACGCGAACGCCGGCGCGTTATCCTTAAACTGTGATTCGTAAAACGCATCCACCACGCTCGCTACTTCCGCTCCAATCATCCCGCTCATGATCACAATCTTCGTCTGCACCCCGGCGACTGAAAACACTTTTTCGTCCTCCTCCCGTTGTGTCACCCCCATGCACTCTCGCAAACTCATAGTTTCGTACATCTCTTTCGTGCACGTGATCAAATCGATGAAATCCGCGCCCATATCGTTCAGCATTTCTCGAACAGTTGTTCTTTCGGTCGGGGTAAACCCTATTAAAAGAATCGCGTCCGGACCGAACCGGCCGTTTGCGGTTTCGCCCGGGGCGTTTTGCGATTCGTAATCGATTGGAACGAACTTTTCGTCTGATGATGATGATGATTCAACCGCCGATAAAGGTCTTCTCCTCCCGTCGTTCGCGCCGACGAAACTTCCAATATTGTTAACAACAGCTCGTCGTCGCGTTTTAGCCTTTGAACAACGTAACGACGTCGACGACGTCGAGGCGACCGCGCTCGAGCGACTGCTCAACATCATCAAGTGCTTTTGGAGTGATGCATTTCGCCACAAAACACTTCGCGATAAAATAACAACACGAATGGGGGCAATCATCACGAAGCGACGAAAACGCCTCCTCGTTCTCGTCGGCGCGATTTTTGGTCTCTATTACTACACCAGCGAGAATTTTGAGAGGAGGAATGCTGCTGCTCCTGTTCACCACCAACAGCACGGTCGAGGAGGGGAAAATCATCATCAGCTTCGAGGAGGAAACTTCGCGCACTTCTTCGGCCGTTCGAACTCGAACCTTTCGTTTCGAGAGAAACAATTGACGCACTTACTCGGCGTGGAAAACGAGTGGCAACCTGGATTTTCGTTCGTGGGTACGGGAAACGCGGAAGAGCGCGGTCGGTTTTTGAATATGAGCAAAGATGATGGGGACGGAACGTACGATGGAATAGGAATAGGATTAGGAGGAGAAACCAACGCGGGGGCGCACAATCCGGCGCACGAGAATTCAGATAAAACGTTCGGGGTGAAATCTATCGGCGTGTTCCACGTGTTTCGGAAACCTCCCTGGGGTGGTGGGAATCAATTTTTAATGGCGTTGGTGAAGGAGTTTCGGAGGAGGAAGATTAAAGTCGTGGAGAACGCCATCGTGCCGGGGGTGAAAATTTACATGGCCAACGCGGTGACGTTTAAAGTGGACCCGTTTCGAGAGGCGTTTTTGAAGAGCGGGAAGAAGTTAAAGTTGGTGCACAGATTAGATGGGCCGTATTATTCCGCGAGGTATAACAAAGATCCAAGGAAGGAGGCGAATTTGCCGTATCGAGCGAGAGAGGACGATCGAGTGTATTGGATTAACAACGAGTTCGCCTGCGCGTCTATTTTTCAGAGTAAATGGTCGTACGATATGAATAAGATGTTAGGGTACGATCCGAAAGGGTATTTACAAATCGTAAATAACGCGGTGGACGATACGATTTTCCACAATCGAGGAAGACAGCCGTTTTCGAGATTACGCAAGACGAAAATTATGGCCAGCTCGTGGTCCAGCGGCGAACGAAAAGGATTTAAAACGTTTAAATGGTTGGACGATAACTTGGACTTTACCAAGTACGAGTTTTTCTTCAGCGGGAACGTTCCAGACGGGATGGTGTTTAAGAACATAAAAACCTTGCCGCCGGTGACGAGCGAAAAACTCGCGCCGATGTTGAGAGAACACGACATCTTTCTCGCGGCTTCGTATTTAGAGCCGTGTTCCAACGCGCTCGTGGAAGCGTTAGCGAGCGGCATGCCGACAGTTTACCAATCCGGAAGTGGTCACGCGGAGTTAGTCAAAGCCGGAGGACGAAGTTACCGAAGACCAGAGGAAATCCCGGCGATGTTAGACGAAGTCGTTTTGAGATTCGAGGAGTACCAAAACAACATTCGCGTCACGACGGTGAGCGAAGCCGCCGACGGATACTTACAAGTCTACGCCGCCTGTTTGTCGTGAATGAATTAAAGAGAGAAAGTCAGATAGAGAGAGATTTAATAATAATATGCCGTACCGTAGTAGTATAATAATAAGGAGAGTTGTTTATAGAAGAGAACGAACGTTTTAAAAGTCACCACCACGTAGTACGTAGCACTTCTTCTATTCTTTTCAGAAGAATTTTTGACTCAATAGCACCCCAAAAAGAGAAGACCGCAGCCAAGAAAAAGACGGGCCAAATTAGTCGGCATTAAAATAGTCTTAGACATCACTTAAAACAAAAATGGCATTCGCGTTGCGATCCTCCGCGTTAGTCGGGACGAGTGTTCCGACCGCGTCGACGAACAGCAGAGGTGCGCATATAATTCGCATCGCGCGAGCGTCGTCTCGTTTACGATTTTTTTTTCTTCTTCTTTCAGCGCGCGATTTTCTCCTTTGAGCGCGAAAATTTAGTTTCGCGCAAAAACGCGGGCGACGACGACGCGTGCGTTCGGTTCACGCGAGAGGCGAGCGCGCGCGCGACGGTTTTGAACGACACAGTGCGCGTTGATTATGTTTTTCTCGAAACGTCGAGGGTGCGCGGGTCGCATCGGTCCAATATTTCCGCGCGTGGAGGGGTGAACGCCGAAGAAAATCGAGGGTGACGGCCCCCAAAACCTGAAGCAGCAGGGGGCAGCTTTATCCAAAAAGCAAAGAGATTTTCATCGATCCTTTTCGAGAGCGTCGACTGTCTCGCAATTGCCCTTTCCCACATCACGCGCTCACCTCTTATTACTCTCTCTCATCCATCTTTCCTCCACGCAAACAGTTCAACAAAAAATCTCCCGCACCACCGTCTCCGCCACGCCGTCTTCCATCAACCAAATCGGTTTCCAAACCCCCCCATCGACTGGCGAAAAGCCAGCCTGGGACGCCATCATCGAAGTCGGCGGCTCCCAACAATTCGTCTCCGAAGGCAGATACTACGAGTGCCACTCCTTACCGGGTTTGGAACCAGGCTCCAAAGTGGCTTTTGAGAGAGTCTTAGCGACGAGAGACACGGATAAACCGACGTTTGGGCAACCGTACGTGAAAGGCGCGAGAGTAGAAGCGACGGTGTTAGAGAACTACAAAGACGAGAAAGTCATCGTGTTCAAATACAGACCGAAAAAGCACTACCGACGTAAAAACGGTCACAGACAACACATGACGAGATTCTTAGTTACCAAAGTCATCAAGGCTTAATATAAGTTTTGTTTTTAAATCAAAGTTTTGTTTGTATGTAAATAAAAATCAAAGAGAGTTACTCTGTAGGAGATATCAATATCAAAACTCGTCGTCTGTCCCATCTTTCCTTCTTCACAAGAACAACCAACATCTTCTTCTCACCTTTTTTTGTATCATCATGCTGGCTGGAACTTCGTCCATCGCGCGGCATCAATTCCTCGTCGGCGTTTCTTCGTTCCCTTCTTCCTCGGATTCTTCTTCTCCCTCTTCTTCCTCCTCGGCGAGAACGCCGCCAACGAGAACTCCTGTGTTTCTCGTCCAAGCGAATGCGGGATACAACTTTGCAACATCATCATCTTCTTCTTCTTCTCCTTCTGCCGCCATCCTCGACCGACACGTCCAAATCGACCGGTACTACGATAATTTACGCCAAATACACCAATCTCCGGATATATTCGTCATCGATGACTATTTAACCTCTGGAGAGTGTGAGAGTATCATACAGGCGGCGAAAGATTCCAACGAACTAAAACGGTCTCCGATTGCGTACGCGGGATGGACGAACGATTTCAAGGCGTCTGTCGAGTTAGCCGCGCGAGGCCCGGCGTTCTGGTTTGCCGTGGTGAACATTTTGTACGGGTCGTCCGTTTTGAACGAGTTTGGATTGCCTATTCTTTTGAGAGGTGTTGGCGCGTACGCGTTCGCGTTGGGCGTCGCCGTGGCGCTTTCGTTGCTCGAGAAACAGAAGAAAGAGAAAGAGTTGCAAGAAATGCGAACGTCGAGCAGTTGCGTGTTGGGAGGACAGTCCGATGGGGAAAAGACGTTGATTAGAAATACGAGAAAGTTGTTAGCGGGAGCAAATCCGAACACGTTCGAGGCGCCGACGTGTATTCGGTACGAACCCGGGCAACGGTTAGCGGCGCACTTTGACGCCAACAGAGGGGCGCAAATAGAAGACGCAGAGAGAGGCGGCCAAACGTTAGCGACGTTGTTAGTGTATTTGAACGATCAGTCGGAAAGTTCCGGGGGCGAAACGGTGTTCAATCGTTTGAATATAAAAGTGGTGCCGAGGAAAGGGAGCGCTTTGTTGTTTTTTCCGGCGACTGAATCCGGGGAGTTCGACGAACGCGTCGAACACGAAGGCTTGGAAGTATTAGGTCCGGAAGATAAGTGGATCGTGAGGATATGGAAGCACGAGAAGTTAGTGAAGGAGCCGTTCGGATTGAACGCGTTAGTATTAGAAAAGGTTTTTGTTTAGTGTAAATGTATGTAGCGTGTGTATGTATAAAAGCTTATATAAAAATCTCTCTTACTGGTATATTTTATTCTTTTTATACTTGTTGTTGTTATTGATGTCGATGTAGTTAATGCGGGCGTTTGTATGTAGGTTATATAGTTTATCTGGCCGGAGCAGCCATGGCCTCGGTGTCTAATTTCTTTATCGTCGGGGTCGGCTTGTAGCCGACCAGCGCGCTCGAGTAGTCAAACACCGCTTGCGCTTTTTCCATGTCTCTGCCTTCCTTACTCGGCTTGTTGTTGAACGCAATCTCTCTGTTTCCGGAATCCCAGTAGTTATCCATCAACTGATCGCCGCCACCCTTCCACGACCAGTACGCGCCTTGCTCGGTGTATTGCGGGTCGATAACCAACGACGCCAAACGCAAACCAGCTTCGGTTTCCGAAACGTAACCTTTGGTGACGTTCTTTTGAATCACCGGAAACAACCATTGGAAAAACGGCGTGTGGTTGCGGAACAAGTTGGACTCGGCGATGCAACCCGGGTACATGGTGGAGAATTGCACCCCAGTGTCCGCGTATCGTCGGGCAAACTCTTTGATGTCCAACATGTTGCACAATTTGGAATCTTTGTACGCTTTGGCGCCGATGAATCGTTCGCCGTCAATCATCGCGTTTTGGTTTCTATCGCCGCCGCGAAAGCCGGTTTTCAAGCCTTCCATGTCTCCTAAATTCGCCCTCGGCGGGACTTGGCCAGCCAACGTGTTCGTGTTTCCAGTGACGGAACCGACGATGATTAACCTCTTTTGCTCGGCTTTCGCGTTAACGCTGAGTTTATCCAACAACAACAACGCCAACAAGTGGTGCGCCAAGTGGTTCACGCCGACGCACTCCTCGAAACCTTGCTTCGTAAACGACGGGACCGTCGCGTTCGGCAAATACAACGCCGCGTTACAGATCAACGCCGAAAAGTTTTGGACGTATCTCGACGCCAAGAACTTCTTCGCGAACGATCGCACCGAATCCAAATCCGCCAACTCGCACTCCATCACGTGATAGGCATCCGCCGGGAAACCAAACTCTTTCGCTTTTTCCTCCGCTTTCGCCGGGTTACGGACCGCCATGACGACGCAATACTCCCCGGTTTCCACCAAAGCTTTGGTGGTGTACAAACCCAAACCAGAGGACGCGCCGGTAATGACGACCACTTTCTTTTGATTAGCCGGCTTTTGCGCAAAGTTGAACAACGATCGAGTTATTATAGTTGATTGACGGCTTTGACGTCGTGGTGATGATGATTTTTGTTGTTGTTGATTTTTAGATCGGAGGATCGAAACATTGCTTTGAACAACACACTGTTTTTGTTGTAACGCCAACATTGTTCTTTGTTTGTTCTGTATTAATCTCACGCGATGCGATGATAGAATAGAATAAGAATAGAAGTGAGGAAGGTTTGATCCCAATTTGATTTCTTATTTATAGGAAAAAGCTGCTTTATCTTCTTTTTCCGGAACAAAGAGATGAGATCTTTTTCTAGGGTTTAGGGTTTACGGTCTTTTTTTTTTGGTCTTGAAGGGTTTATCTTGGTTTTATTATTAAATCTTATTTTGTGTCAAAAAGCTAGTTCCACTCAATAAGAGAACCGCTGAGACGTAAGCATTCTGCTCTTGCTGTCGAATCTCTTCTAATCCTTCTGTTATAGCGGGGTTCGAGTCCCCGACGAATCGTACTTTCCTGCTCGGAAATGTCTACTGTGATTCGTTAGTATAGGTGGTTAGTATGTACGTTCTCTTTCTCCTCTTCAGTGCTGTTTGCTGACTTTCACTTCCTCACAGACGGCGCTGTCAAACAACTGACTTCTTTTTTTTGCACGAACTGCTAAGGCGAAGCGCACTACTAAAGTGAAACGTGAGAGTTGAGAGAGAGAATTCTCTCCCAAAAATCACAATCTAGAGCACAGACTTAGGAAAAATAAAACTTCTGTCTTTGTAATGAAACAAGTACACCACAAATCACTTCATTTTCAAAAGCACATTATACGAGTAAAAGGAGAAGAAAGAGAACCATGTTGTTGATAAAAAAAAAAGCTCTTTCGCTCACACGATGATGATGATAAAACGATTATGATGATGATGATGAAAAGGACGACGACCACACGAAAAGATGATGATCACTATTTTTGCTGCTGCTGTTAAATTGAAAACCGACGACGGACGATTTTGCTGATAATGATGCCAAAGAAGAATCCAACAAAGAAGAAAAAGAAAGACATATTACTCGTCCTCGATTTGAACGGCGTGTTATTTGATCGACGCCGACGGACCAGAAACAGCAATAAGACTAGTAAACCAGAAGAAGAAAAAGAAGAGTTGTCAACGATATTGGGAAATTTTCAAGTGTACAATCGCCCACACCTGGATGGTTTTATAGACTTTTTGTTGGAAAATTTCACATGCGCGGTGTGGTCGAGCGTGCAAAAGCACAATCTGGAAATGCTCGTCGATCACGCCTGGGGAAAGGAGAGGAGGAAGAAGTTGTTGTTCGTGTGGGGACAGGATAAGTGCACGAGCGTCGGGTTTTTCGGCGACGGGTTGAAACCGGTGTTTTTGAAAGAGACGAGGCGGCGAATCTTTTGGACGCACACCAAGATTTTACTCGTGGACGATTCGCCGTATAAAGCTTTGAAGAATCCGCAGTTTACATCCATTCACCCTCGAGAATGGATCGCGTTTGGTGATGGTGACGAAACAAGGAAAAGTGGATATGAAGACGACGATCTCTCTGAAAACGGGAAACTTCGCAGATATTTGGAGAAAGTAGTAGAGGCGAACGATGCGAACGTATCGCTGCCTCGCTTCATACAACAGACGCCGTATAAAAATGAAAACAAAGAAGACGAAGAAGAGGCTGAAAAGTTGGCTCACGTCATGCGTTTATTAAGCGTTGTTTAATTAGAACTTCTCAGAATCGAACAACCTTCTCAACCTTCTTTATTTTTTTCTTCTTCTTCCCTTTCTTGTCTTCTTCTTCTTCTTCGTCGTCGTCGTCGTCGTCGTCCTCATTGCCGTCGTCTAAATCGTCCTCGTCGCCGAGTAAGAACTGCTCTTCGTCGTCTAAATCGTCTCCACCTTTCCTCTTTTTAACTTCATTAGTATTGTCGTCGTTTTCTTTCGATTTCTTCTTCCGTTTGTCGCCTTTACTCTTTTTATTCGGACACTCTTTCGAGAGATGTCCTTCCTCGCCGCATCGCAAACACACGCCTTGTTTCGGACAATCTCTCGCTAAATGGTCCACGCCTTTACAAATTCGACACTGTCCACCGTTGACGTACAACCCGCTCTTATTCTCCGGACAATTCCGCGACAAGTGTCCGACTTTATCGCAGACGAAACACTTGGCAAACGCAAAGTTCGAATTCGGCTCCGTGCAATCTCGCAACGCGTGCTCGCTGCTGCCGCAGTTGTAACAAATCTTCTGCCCTCGGCTGCTGTTCGCATCGCCGCCGTTGTGGTAGCGACAGTCTCGCAACGAGTGCCCGGTTCGTCGGCATCCGAAACAGACCAACTTATTCTTGAATATGCCGCCATCCGCCGCCGCCGGCTTTGCATTTCTTTTGTTCGTATATCCGCCACCGCCGCCGCGAGAATAAGATGCGTTGTTGTTGTTGTTGTTGCCACTAGCGCTCTTCCTGCCGTACTTCTCTCGCTTTTCTCTCGCTCGCGACGACATTCTCAGTGCGCAGCAAAAGCACGTTTTTATATGTGTTTTAATACTGTGAAGACGTTTCGAGCCTTTTTTGTTAAGGAGAAAATGCAAAATATAAACACGCGGTGTCTCTCTGTATTACAAGTGCTTTAATTGTATTTGTGTAATCACGATAATGATGATGATGATGATGATGATGATGATGATAACTCTGGTGCGCGTAACTCTCCATCTTCGATAGACCAGCCTTCTGGTAAAGGACAGTTGTTGTCGAGGAGGTATTGTACACACTCGGGTTG
>Ga0213868_10004022_pt1 | contig 13573 bp, 14 predicted proteins | sample PICome_9_FD_160087 | JGI IMG/M metagenome (GOLD analysis project Ga0213868, IMG submission 160087) | Coastal seawater microbial communities near Pivers Island, North Carolina, United States - PICO127 | ecosystem: Environmental > Aquatic > Marine > Coastal | place: USA: North Carolina...
ACCCTTAGACAAAGCCGACATCATCGCGTTGTTGCGACGGCCATCTTTAAACATCTGTAACTGGCTGGCCAGATAGGCTTCTTTCTGGCCTGCAAGGTTGGGCCACATGCCGTTGTTGCTGATGCCGTTTACGCCGTGACAACCGGCACATGACATTGCTTTAGTTTTACCTGCGACAGGATCGCCGGCCAGTGCACTAAAGGATGCCACTGCAAGAGCGGCTGCCAATAAGGTATTAGTGAGTGTTTTCATAGTACTTCTCCAATGGTTAATGTGTTTGGGCCGAGCTGTGATACAAGCTATGGCTGATAAAAAGTGAGGCGCTCAGTAGCGCAACAGCAACCACCTGGTGCGCTGCCGCTACTGGAACTGGGACATAAAATATTAAGGTGCTGATACCCAGAGTGACCTGCAGAACCAGCAGTCCAAGCAGGCAGAAAACGGCAATCTTCACCGGCTTAGAAATATCCGCACGCAGTGCTTTTGCTGCAAAAATCAACACCAGGGCAACGATCACATAGGCAAATATACGGTGGTTAAACTGGATCGTGGTGATATCTTCAAAGGCTGATAACCAAGCTGGTTGCAGGCTATAGAGTCCCGCGGGAATAAAGCTGTCACCCATCAGTGGCCAGGTGGAATAGGCATGCCCTGCATTGGTACCGGCAACCAGACCACCAGAGAGAATCATTAAGAAAATCAGGCCACTCAAGCTGTAGGCAAACTTGTTCAGCCCTGCCTGTTGCTGTGTGGGTGTGGAGAGCAATCCCAGAGCAGTCCACCAGATAAAGCCGAAGATTAAAACCGCATTGCCCAAGTGAGCTGTGAGGCGATATTGACTGACGTCTGGGTTGTCCACCAAGCCGCTTTTAACCATGTACCAGCCGAGCAGACCCTGACCGCCACCGAGCAGCAACATGATCAGCAGTTTTGGTGTCAGGCCTGGCCTAATGCGCTTGGTAAAGTAAAAATACAGAAACGGCAGGACAAAAATAATGCCGATAAATCTACCCAAAACACGGTGCAGATATTCATACATAAAGATCGATTTAAAAGCGTCTAGAGACATGCCGGCATTGATTTTCTGGTACTCGGGAAATTGTTTGTACTTGAAAAATAATTCCTGCCAGTCAGCCTGATTTAGCGGCGGGATAATACCCATTAGCGGTTTCCACTCGACCATGGACAGGCCTGAGTTAGTTAAGCGTGTGACGCCACCGAGAAGAATCATGCCGAAGATTACGGCGGCACAGCCAAGCAGCCAGTAGGCTATTTGCAGGTCATGTTGCCGATTGAATTCTGTGTTGAATTGCACAGCTGTATTTAAATGAGACATTAATGATTTAACCGTTAACTTATTAATGAAAAAATCAGCGACTGTTTGTTAGTCACTCAACCAAGCTTTTTTACGAAAACGCCACATGTTTAGACTTGCTTTCATGGAGAAATCTACCAGAGACATACTATAGAGCCAGATCACGTCGGCGCCTATTTGAATCAGTATCAGCGGTATTATCAGGCGCGTTAACAGCATGCTGAAAATGGTCACCACCATGGGGAATCGAGTATCGCCAGCGCCGCGCAGTGAACCAGCCATGCTGAACTCGACGCCCATAAACGGCAGGCTAAAACATAGCACATAGGTGAGGTTGACCATATGGCGAATCACTTCGGGATCGTCGATCATAAATCGAGCAATCTCTTCAGCGTAGAAACCCATTACCAGGCTGCAGCCAATCATCGAATAGACGCAGGTGCGCATGGTCCGCCAGCCGACGTCATAGGCACCCTGTTTGTCGCCAGCACCGAGATGCTGACTGACGAGAGTTGCAGCGGAGATCGAGAAGCTAAAGGCGACAACAATAATCAGTCCGAGAATTGAAAGACCGATACCATAGGCGGCAAAGGCGGCGTTGCCATAGCTGGCAAGAAACACCATAAATAGCAGCATACCGGCTTGGAAAAAAGCCTGCTCGAAGGCCGCGGGCATGCCGATATCAATCAGGGTTTTACCGTTTTTGACAATATCTGGCAGAGGATTTGAGGGCTTAAATGAGAGCCAGCCGAGAACCCAAAATAGTAAGAAGGCGACTATGGTCACTGCCATACCAATACCGCCGCCAATGGCAATACCGTTTAGACCTAGGTTAGGAAAACCGGCCCAGCCAAAGGTTAGCGCTCCGCCTAAGGCGATACTGAGGGCAACACCGCTTATGGCACTCCATAGTGGTGTAGTGGCATTGCCCACCGCGCGAAACGACATGTTGAAGACTAAGGTAATCAATATGACCGGTGCATAAACCGCGGTCCAAAAGGTGAACTCCATAGCCATAATATGGGCTTCATCGGCGAGGCTAAACATACCGATAAGCTGATCTATAAAAGGAATGGCAACCCATGACAGTAGCGTGCCATCAATAACAAAAACCAGCACAGAGAGCGCGGCAAAGCGTCCGGCCATCTTTTTATCGCCGGCGCCCCAATGGCGGCCGACCATGGCGGTGGTGCCACTGCAGAGCCCCATCATAATGGCATGCAAAACAAAGTAGAGGCGCTGTCCGGTGGTCACGGCGGCAACTGCATCTGTGCCCATGGTGCCGGCCATTTTTAAAAACGCGACACCCATTAGCATATAGAGAATATTGCTGAGCATGGTTGGCCAGGTGAGGTGCCAAATGTTGAGTGTCGAGACAGGTTTCATGGCGGGCATGTTACCATTCGTCGGCAATTCGCGGTTAGGAGTTTTAAGCTGAAAACAGAATGTGAGATGGATATGGCTGATCAAGGAACGGTCAAGCTACACCCGAGCTGGTGCGGAGCTTTAGGGGAGGAGTTTGACAAACCTTATATGGCGCAGTTGCGTGAGTTTTTGATCGCGCAAAACGCCGCTGGCAAAGTTATTTATCCGCCGGTGCGGCAATGGTTTGGTGCCTTCGATACCACGCCCTTCGATAAGGTGCGTGTGGTGATTCTAGGTCAGGATCCCTACCATGGTCCAAATCAGGCTCATGGGTTGTGCTTTTCGGTGTTGCCCGGCGTTAAAGTGCCTCCTTCATTGGCGAATATTTATAAAGAGCTAGAGGCGGATCTTGGTGTTACTTCACCTGGTCATGGCTGTCTGACTCACTGGGCAGAGCAGGGTGTGTTGCTGTTGAATGCTACGCTGACAGTTGAGCAGGCCGATGCGGGCGCCCATCAGGGCAAGGGTTGGGAGACTTTTACTGATCGGGCTATTGGCGTCTTAAATGATCAGCGCGAAGGCATAGTGTTTTTATTGTGGGGCAGTTATGCTCAGAAGAAGGGTGCCTTTATTGATCAGTCCCGGCATCTGGTGTTGAAGTCGGTGCATCCATCGCCCCTGTCTGCCTACCGTGGGTTTTTGGGCTGCAAACATTTTTCTGCAACCAATGATTTTTTACAGCAGCAAGGTGGAACGCCTATAGATTGGCAGTTGCCCGCCAAACAAAGTATTGACGATTAATTTTCGTTCTGGAGAACAGTGAGTGACGGTTAGCGAAAAATCTTGGCAGACGCCAAAAAATCTATTAGTTGTTATGTCATTGGCCATGACTCTGGCCTTTGCTACCTGGATGGCATTGTTAAATAATTTTGTCATCGAGCGGGCCGCGTTTACCGGCGCTGAGATCGGTATGCTGCAAAGCATTCGTGAGATTCCTGGATTTTTAGCCTTTACCGCGGTATTGGTTTTACTGATTGTTAAAGAGCAGACCTTTGCCTATCTCTCTCTGGCGCTGCTGGGTATTGGCGTTGCTATAACAGGCTATTTCCCCTCCGTTATTGGGCTCTATTTGTCGACTTTTTTGATGTCTGTGGGTTTTCACTATTACGAAACCATTAAGCAGTCCCTGTCGCTGCAGTGGTTAAGTATTGATGAGGCGCCGGCGATGCTCGGCCGTTTAATTGCAGTGAGCTCTATGGCGTCGCTGTTGGCCTATAGTTTTCTATGGTTGGCTCAAGGTTATCTCAAGCTGAGCTACGAGACGATTTATCTTATTGGTGGCGGCTGTTGTCTGGGACTAACTCTATTTGCCTGGTTGGGGTTTCCACGCTTTCAAGGGAAGACGCCACAGCGTAAACATTTGTTGATGCGTAAGCGTTATTGGCTATATTACGCCCTGACGTTTATGGGTGGTGCGCGGCGCCAGATCTTTACTGTTTTTGCTGGTTTTTTAATGGTCGAGAAGTTTGGCTATAGCGTGAGTAATATTGCGGCGCTGTTTATTATTAATCATCTTTTTAACTGGGCTTTTGCCGGTCGTATTGGCGCGCTGGTGGGTCGTATTGGCGAGCGTCGGGCACTGACATTTGAGTATTGCGGGCTGTTTTGTGTGTTTACAGCTTACGCCTTTGTCGACGACGCCAACTGGGCGGCGGCGCTCTATGTAGCAGATCATCTGTTCTTCTCGCTGGCTATTGCGATTAAAACGTACTTTCAGAAGATCGCTGATCCGGCAGATATGGCATCCACTGCTGGTGTAGCGTTTACGATTAATCATATTGCGGCTGTGATTATCCCGGCGCTGTTTGGTTTGGTCTGGCTGGTGTCGCCGATGCTGGTATTTTTGATGGGGGCGGGCATGGCGCTGATTAGTTTGCTCTTGGCGCGGAATATTCCGCTGGCACCGCAGGCCGGTAATGAGGTGGTTGTGGGGAAGGTGGTTTATTTGCAGGAAGGGGTTGGCTAGGGGATGTTGGGGGTATTGAGTGGGCTGATGGAGATCCTTCGGCTTCTCTCAGGATGACGTAATATGTTGTTATTCCGGCCGCTCCAGTTTGTCATCATATGTTGTCATCCCGACCGCAGTGGAGGGATCTCAATCAGTCGGCACCTCAGATTACCAGCGGCGGCTTCTTTGCTTTCTTGCGCAGCCAGTTGAGGCTATTGAAAATCGCCGGGGTTTTAACCAGCTTGCGTTCCAATCTAAACTTTCCTGGGTAGTCCACCAACAGCAGCCCCATCACCAGAGTAAGAAGTCCCTGGCCCGGCAAAAATAACATTAATAAGCCGGCTACTATCAAAGCATAACCAATCAAATTCTTGCCCATTAAAGCCAGCAGTCGAATAGCTGGATGCAGATGTTTCCACTCTGCGGGCTGGCGCTTTTTCGGCAAAAAATAATCTTCGGGAATCTGTGATACTAACCAAGGCAGTGATAATAGACTGAGTATAAAGACTATAAGCGAGATAACTCCCGCCCAGACCAGCAGTTGCTGATGATCCGTTGCCCAGCCCAATAAGTTACTCACAGGCTGGCTGGAATCTCGTAGGGCAGGGGCAGGTGGGTAACTGCAGTGAGGGCTTGGCCGCCAATCTGCATTTCAGTGGCATCGCTGTATTTGTCGTTAAGCACCGCTAGTATTTCAACTTTGCCATCGTCGGCTCTAACTGCACTGGCAATATTGCCAATGCTTTTGCCATCACTGTTTTTGATCTCGTCGCCGGGGCTGGGCACTAGATCGGTGGCTAGCGCCAGATGATGCATGCGACGTTTCACTGCACCGCGATAATGTGCCCGGGCAACAATTTCTTGGCCGGTATAACAGCCTTTCTTAAAGTTGATATATCCCAGAGCATCGAGATTGAGCATCTGGGGAATAAACATTTCGACGGTCTCGGCAACCACTTCGGCACGGCCTGCACGCAGTCGCTCTAGATCCGATAGTGGGGTCAGGCTGCTTAAATAGCTGTCGCTGACGTCAGTAATTTCAGTTTTGAAAAATACGGCATATTTTTTTAGGCTGGCGAGGGCGCTATCCATTACCGAGGGGTGGACCTCTAATATAATGTCGCCTTCTGCGTCGCTGTGGGCGGTAAATAGAAACACCATGCGCCCTTTGGGGGTGCAGTGTGCGCCGTCAACACTGTTTGATGGACTGAGACTGTTCATATCGCAGGTGACCTGGCCTTGCAAAAACGCGCTGCTGTCTGGGCCGGATAATTTAATGTAGCTGCGCACTGCCGTGCTGCTCCCAGACTCATTCCTGGAATAAGTTTGCTGAGTCATGGTCAATCCTTTGTCTACTCTGTAGGTTATTGGATGATTGTCTCTTATAATGTGGCTTTAAAACAATGATTGATTAGCTATGAATAAAAATCGTTTGCGCTGGGCTTGTCGCCGCGGCATGTTAGAACTCGACCTGATTCTTGAGCCTTTTGTTGAGAACTTTTACGAGACTCTCGAAGAAGCTGATCAGTTGCGCTTTGAGGTATTGCTGGAGAGTGAAGATCAGTCTCTGTTCATGTGGCTGATGAAGCGCCAGTCGCCGGATAGCCCAGATATGCAAAGGATAGTGCAGATCATCCATGAGTCCCGTCCCCAACTCGGCTGAGTTTCAGCTTAGTCCATCATTTTATTATCTTAGTGCACGGTTGGTTCTCGTTGTCCTAGCCGCTGTACTAATGGCTCTGTTGCCGCTATTAGTCTGGGCCAAGATAAGCGGTTTACTCTGCCTTGGCTTGGCCGCCTGCTGGCTGATTGTGGACTACCGCGGGCAGAGCCCTGAGAAGCTGATATTGCTGGATGCTAGCGAAGACCGTTGGTGTTTGCGATCTGCATCGGAGACGGTGCAACTGGTGCTGGCGCCAACCCAGTTCGTTACTCGGCATCTGGTGATCGCGTATTTTAAGCTGCCTCAGGGGCGGCAAATAGTTCGAGTACTTCCCCGAGATAGCCTTTCAACATCGCAACATAGAATGTTGCGCGTGGTGTTGGTCCGGCGAGCTTTTAATTAGGAGGCTAGTCGAGATTGATAATCACATCCTGACCGGCAAAATTAATCGGCACTAAAATAGTATCTTTGGCGATCGGTGCTAGTTTGGGATAGTCCAGTGTGTAGTGCAGGCCGCGACTCTCTTTGCGCTGCAGGGCGCAGCTAATAATCAATTCCGCCACTGTGGCCAGATTGCGCAGTTCTAGTAGATCACGGCCGACCTTGTAGTTGCTGTAGTATTCCTGAATCTCTTTTTGCAGCAAGTTAATGCGGTGCTGAGCCCGTTGAAGGCGTTTGTCGGTGCGCACAATGCCCACGTAATCCCACATAAAGCGTCGCAGCTCATCCCAGTTGTGGGAGATCACCACATTCTCATCAGAGTACTCAACCTGAGATTCATCCCAGGGACGCACAAAGTCCGGCTCGGGAATCTTGCCGTTGAGCTGATTGATTTCAGTGGCTGCGGCCTGGGCATAGACTAAACATTCCAATAGCGAATTGCTGGCCATGCGATTGGCACCATGGAGTCCGGTAAAGGCGCTCTCGCCAATGGCGTAGAGGTTGCGCAGATCAGTTTGGCCTTTGGTATTCACGACAATGCCGCCACAGGTGTAATGAGCTGCGGGAACTATGGGGATAGGAGTAGTAGTGATGTCGATACCAAATTCAAGACAGCGCTTATGAACAGTAGGGAAGTGCTCAATAATAAATTCAGCAGGCTTGTGGCTGATATCCAAGTAGAGACAGTCACTGCCGAGGCGTTTCATTTCGTGATCTATGGCTCGAGCGACCACATCCCTGGGGGCTAGCTCGGCATCGGCATGAAAGTTGTGCATAAATGGCGTGCCGTCAGGCAGCTTAAGAATGGCTCCTTCACCACGCAGTGCCTCAGTAATCAAGAACGACTTGGCCTTGGGATGATAGAGGCAAGTAGGGTGGAACTGATTGAACTCAAGATTGCCGACGCGACAGCCGCGACGCCAAGCCATAGCTATGCCGTCACCGCTGGCACCATCTGGATTACTGGTGTAAAGGTAGGTCTTGCTGGCACCGCCGGATGCCAGGACAACACTCTTAGCCTGCAGCAGTTCAACGTCACCGTTATTGATATCGAGAATATAGGCGCCGGTGCAGCGAATTTTACGGGAGCTTTTGTCGGCCTGAGTGACCAGGTCGACGGCACAGTGATGCTCAAAGATTTGCACATTGCTGGCGGCCAGTGCACGCTCAACTAAGGTGCCGGTGATTTCCTTGCCAGTGGCATCTGCTGTATGCAAAATACGGCGGTGGCTGTGACCGCCTTCCTGGGTGAGGTGGTAGCTCGCCTCTCCATTTTCCTCAGCCTCTTCCTTAGTAAAGTCGACACCACTGTCGATTAGCCAATGCACCGCCTTGGGGCCATTTTCAACTACAAAGCGCACTGCGTCTTCGTGGCAGAGTCCGGCGCCTGCCGTTAGGGTGTCGGCTATATGGGCTTCAGCGCTATCATCTTTGTCGATAACTGCGGCTATGCCGCCCTGGGCTAACCAAGAGGCACCGCCTTGCAGAGTGGCTTTACTGATAAGTGCGACGCGCAGACTTGGGTCTAGCTGCAGGGCGACGGTTAGACCTGCAGCGCCACTGCCAATAATCAGCACATCATATAAATTGGTTGGTTTCATTTGCTGGCCACAATAGGTTGACGCAGCATGATAGTATAAGCCAAAGTCCCAAGCGAACTAAATCGAGACCTAGCGGTCTGTCTATGATTGGGGTTAACTTTAAGCGCATTATGAATGTGGCATGCAAAGATAATAAACTGGATTTGCAGGATAAATGGATTGCTAGATGACAGAACAAAAAACAGAACCCACTGACCAGCAATTGGTTGTCAGAGTTCAGAAAGGCGATAAACGTGCTTTTGATCTGCTGGTTCTAAAATATCAATATAAAGTACATGCCATTGTGGCGCGGTTTATTCGCGATAGCGATGAGGTGCGAGACGTAGTGCAGGAGGCTTTTATAAAGGCCTACCGCGCACTGCCCAAGTTCCGTGGCGACAGCCAGTTTTATACTTGGCTCTATCGCATTGCCGTGAATACGGCAAAAAACTATTTGGTGGCGCGCAGCAGAAGACCACCATCCTCAGATGTTGATCTCGACGATGCAGAGTATTATTCTGGCAGCGATGAGCTTAAAGACCATAGTTCGCCTGAGAATCAGCTGTTTCGCGATCAACTTGAAGTGGCGATCAATCAGGCTATTATTGAATTGCCAGAGGATCTGCGTACAGCGGTGACTCTGCGTGAGTACGAAGGGCTTAGCTATGAAGATATTGCCGCGGTTATGGACTGCCCAGTGGGTACCATTAGATCGCGTATTTTTCGCGGTAGAGAAGCAATTGATGCGCGAGTGATTGAATTAGTTGAGGGTCAGTAAAAGAATGATGAACCTTTTTTACAAACATGGGTCTTACCCTCACTATAAGCAAACCTGCGCCAGTGCCACGGCACTCTCCAATGCAGATAATTTTCGCGTTTACGAGGTAAATTAATGAGCGATCACAAAGAACGCTTAGATCAATCACTCTCCGCCCTGATGGATGGAGAGGCTACCGACATGGAACTGCACCGCCTGCTTAAAGAGGTCTCTGAAGGCTCTGAGCTGCGCGATAAGTGGAAGCGCTACCATATGGTTTCTTCTGCGATTAAAGGTGATGCGGCGATTTCCTCAATTGATTATTCAGCGGCTATTTCTGCAGCTATAGATGCAGAGCCAGCTCATCGCCGGAGCCCTATTGCAGTATTTGCCGGATCTGCTGGGCGCTTTGCGATAGCGGCATCGGTTGCTCTGGTCGCGGTGCTTGGTGTCCAGCAGCTCAACAGTCCCTTGGACGCCATTGCTCCAGTATCCGAGTTTGCCGGTGTTGAGCAGGTCAATGACGAGAATTCTGGGCCGGCTATACAGTTTCCCTCAGGTTTTCAGCCCGTTATTAACGCTCGCACAGTCAGTGCCGGCGGCAATAATAAGAGTTCACGGTTTGTCACCCCGGTTATTGAAGTTCGCCAGAAGACTGAGCGCAATTATTCGGAAGCTCAACTGCGAGCTTATATGAATGATGTGATGGCCAAGCACTCGAATCATGCGGCCTTGAACAGTAATCAGGGAATGTTGCCATTTGCTCGCTTAAATGAAGCCGAGGCGGCAGCCAAAAAGGAATAAATCGCAATAATGGTGTTTTTAAGATTAGTTAAAAAAATCAAAGTGGCGGCTCTAGTAGCCGCCGTTTTGCTACATGGACCATTATTTGCGGCGCCGATGGAATCGGCTCATGATCTGATGTCGAAAATGGCCAAAGCCTCGCGAGAACTAAGCTATCAGGGACTATTTACCTATGAGTACCGTGGTAATTTAACCAGCGTTAAACTAACTCACGGGGTTCAAGATGGGCAAATCTACGAGCGTATTCAGCATATGGATGGCGCCCAGCGCAATGCCCTGCGCCGCTCCGACAATGTCAACTGTCTGCGCACTGGTGATATGTTGCTGCGCGGCAGCGCCTACAGAATAAATGATCAGAGTTACGCTCGCCTAGAGGACTTCTACGAGTTTCATATCAAGGGTGAGGGGCGTATAGCCAATCGCCGCGTGGTGATGGTACATGTACTACCCAGAGATAAGCATCGCTACGGCTATGTTGTTGCCATAGATAAAGAGTCTGGTCTGTTGCTGCAATCAGTGCTTATGAGTCATGCCGGCAAGCCCCTTGAGCGTTTTCAGTTTGTCGATATCAGTATTGGCGGGTCTCTGGCCGACTTGGGATTCGATTTAGAGGCTAGCGACTTTGATGATGTTGCTCTGGATCAAAGCAACTGTGTTGACGACAACCGTCAAATTATCACTTCCGCGTCCAATTGGAGCACTCAGTGGCTGCCGCCTGGATTCGTTATGGCGTCTCATAAAGTCGCCGATATAGACGGTCAGGAGTCGATGATGTTTACCGATGGGCTGGCGGTTTTCTCAGTGTTTATCGATATAGATAAAGGGCGCACACTACCGTCCATAGATGCCCATCTGGGGGCCACTGTTGCGGTGCTGACCAAGGCGGACATCAATAATCAGGAATATGCCATCTGCGTGGTGGGTGAAATTCCTCGCGCCACGGCAAATCAAATTGCCAGTGCCGTCTCGCTCACTACCTCTCCATCCTCATCAATGTCACCTCTACCCTAGGGCGGCGCCTTTATATGATTCTTGAAACTGGCATTGTTGTTGCGGTTGAGTCCGATGGCCTCTGGGTTGAGACAATTCAAAAGTCCGCCTGTGAAGTCTGTGTGGCGGAGAAGGGCTGTGGGCAAAAATTCCTCTCTAAGCTGGCGGGCAAGACTGTTAGCATCCGTGTGTTGCGCAACAAGCGGTCCTCGGAGGAATTCACCGTGGGCCAGTCAGTGACCATAGGCATTCCCGAAGACATTATCGTAATGGCCTCTCTGTTGGTTTATCTACTGCCAATTTTTACTGCTATAGGTGGCGCCTGGCTGTTTTCTGACAGTGACTGGCAGGCGGTTGGTGGTGCCTTTGGCGGGCTGTTGTTAGGTGGCCTACTGGTTAACCTTCACAGTGTGAGAAAGCGCGATGATGTGCGCTTTAATCCTGTTCTTATGGAAGAACAGATCCAGCCCAATATTCTCAATTTTCAACATTGAGCGAATTGTTCGGTAGCCCTTATTTAAAAGAAGAGTTGTAACAAGCGCTAACTATTTTTTAACTCTGCTGTCTGATCTATTCAGGCCCCCAAAGTTATCTCACTTTGATCGGCTAAAGCCTTGCCCAACAACCACTATTTGAAAATCGAAATTCCAACTCCTGCCGTACTCTAAGTTGTCTATGCTATTTGAGAAAGATTGTTTTGATTGGCAGTGAAACATTAAATTAATTTTTGGAGAACACTTCGTGCTTAAAAGACTTTTGCTTGTTACTTCCTTTGTATGTCTTGTTTTTAACCCGCTCAGTGCAGTTGCTCAGCTGCCTGACTTCACTGAATTAGTTGAAGATTCCTCTGCCGCAGTGGTGAAAATCAATACGGTGCAGAAAGCCCGCAAAAGTAAGTCGGCGCAGATGGCGCCGGGCCAGATCCCAGAAATCTTTCGCGATCTATTTCAGCAGCGCCAGCGACCGCAAACCCAGCGCCCAGTAATGGCCATGGGTTCGGGCTTTGTGATCTCCGAAGATGGCTACATTATTACCAATCACCATGTAATCGATGGTGCCGATGAGATTGTTGTGCGCTTTTCTGACCGACGTGAATTTACAGCCACAGTGGTGGGCAAAGATCGTCGCTCAGATCTCGCCCTGCTCAAGATCGAGGCGGATAATTTGCCGGCTCTTAAACTGGCCGCGCCAGACCAGCTTAAGGTCGGCGAATGGGTGCTGGCCATAGGCTCTCCCTTTGGTCTCGACTATTCCGCTAGCGTCGGCATTGTCAGTGCCATAGGGCGCAGTATTCCCACTGAAAAAGGGGAAAATTATGTGCCCTTTATTCAGACTGATGTGGCGATTAATCCGGGCAATTCCGGTGGCCCACTGTTTAATCTGGACGGCGAAGTGGTAGGTATTAACTCGCAGATCTATTCCCGCTCCGGGGGCTCTATTGGCCTCTCTTTTGCTATTCCTACCAGTGTCGCCGTCGGTGTTATAGAACAGCTTATGGAAAATGGCGAAGTGCAGCGCGGCTGGCTTGGTGTGGTGATTCAGGATGTGGATAAAGATTTAGCTCGATCACTGGAGCTGGACCGACCTCAGGGCGCACTAATCAATGCTGTTGAGCCAGATAGTCCAGCAGACAAAGGTGGCATTAAGCCGGGTGATGTAATCGTGCGGTTTAACAAGCAGCGGATTATTGACTCTGGTGATTTACCCCATGTTGTCGGTATGCTGGCTCCAGAAAAAAAGGCTCCGGTGGAACTTTACCGCAAGGGCAAATTAAAGAAATTAACCATCCAAATCGGACGCCTTGATAGTGGTGATTCTAGTGTCGCCGGTGCTAGCGATGGCAGCGACCGTCTGGGTCTGGTAGTTGCCGATCTCAGTGATCGTGAAATGAGCTCTCTGGGTATTCGCGGCGGCGTGGTTATAGAGCAGGTTTCGCCAGATTCTGCTGGCTCAGAGTCGGGCTTAAATCGTGGCGACGTGATCTTGCAGCTTGGCTACAGTCGTATTGATGACAGCGATGAGTACGCTCAGGTAGTTCGAGAATTACCTCTGGATACGCCGGTGTTAATCCGCTTCTATCGTCAGGGTAGAGCGATTTCGCGGACTATCATTTTGGATAAGTAAATTGCTCGCGCAGTACTAGACTGATGTTAAATCTGCGATAGTGAATGAAAATTAACCCTTAACAGGAACATCAGGTATGAAAAAAAATACGAAGACGACGAGGTTAACGTTGCTACTGGCGATTACATTTTCATTGTTATCGCTCAATGCCAATGCAGTTTCTAGTTCTGAATCAGCAGTCAGCCGAGTGATTGATAATGCTATTGCCGGTGATCACCGCAGTGACAAAAACAGGGCTCGGGATAGCCAGCGCCACCCCAAAGAGACGCTGATTTTTTTTGGCATAAAGCCGGCTATGAAGGTGCTTGAAATACTTCCTGGCGGCGGTTGGTACAGCGAAGTTCTGGCGCCGATCTTAAAAGATCATGGCCAGTTAACCGTAGCCAGCTTTGGTGCCGACAACCCCTCTGACTATATGCGCAATGTGCACAATCGATATATAGCCAAGTTGGAGGCAAGCCCTGAGCTCTACGGGCAAGTTAAGACTGAAGTCTTCGAAAATGAAGGATACCTAACCAAGATTGCC
>Ga0213868_10004023_pt1 | contig 13571 bp, 10 predicted proteins | sample PICome_9_FD_160087 | JGI IMG/M metagenome (GOLD analysis project Ga0213868, IMG submission 160087) | Coastal seawater microbial communities near Pivers Island, North Carolina, United States - PICO127 | ecosystem: Environmental > Aquatic > Marine > Coastal | place: USA: North Carolina...
GATGTAGACCCTGTATTGTCGGAAAATGGGTGTACTCTCAAAGCTCTTTTCCTGACTCACGGGCACTATGATCACATCGGTGACGCCGCTCGTATTCAGAAGATGGGGGTCCCCGTTTATGGACATAAGGACGACAAGATTTTCTATGAGACCCCAGAGGTGATGCGATCCTACTCGTATCCCCCCGACATGAAGCTTGAGCCTGTGATGATCGATCATTGGGTTGATCAGGGTGACGTGGTACCAATACTTGGGGAGCCCGTTGAGATCAGGCACGTACCCGGCCATTGTCCGGGAAACATTTTGTTCTACTTTAAAAATTTGAAGGCGGCATTCGTGGGCGACGCTCTGTTTGCAGGAAGCATCGGTCGAACCGACCTGCCTCGAGGCGATTTCCCCACTTTAGAGAAGTCTATTAAAGATCAGATATACACGCTGGATCACGACACGGTTGTCTACCCGGGGCATGGACCACAAACAAAAGTGGGCCAAGAAAGGGCTACCAACCCATTTGTTCAGGCCTAGAAGGGATTGAAACCACTTTCTACAGCCTCTTTTTTGAGGATTGTATGCTAAGCGAGACCTGTTCTAATCGAACATGTTACGATTACACATGACCCGAACTGAAAAAGAATTCTTCATGAGAGCCGCCTTGGACGAGGCCCGCAAAGGTTGGGGTAAGACACATCCCCAACCGATGATCGGAGCGGTCCTAGTTGAAAAAGGGAAGATAGTGGCGAGCGAATACGTCGACCGATCAGGCGCACGAAGCCCTGAAGCGCGACTCTTAGAGAGTCTTGGCCGCCTGCCGTCAAAGACAGCCAACCTGTTTCTGACCTTGGAACCAGGTCCGTCTTCCAATCGCTTAGAATCAGGTGTCAAAGCGATTCTCGAGTCCGGACTGAAAAACGTTTTCATCGGAGCGGGCGATCCGGTTTTGGAGCAGGAAAACAAGGGAGCGGACGCCATGAAAGAAGCAGGTCTAAAGGTTGAGCGCCGCATTTTGATAGAGGATTGCACAGACTTGAACCTGATTTTCAATCACTGGGTTAATCACCAGACTCCTGTTTTGGCAGCGAAGTCTGCCACGACAATGGATGGGAAGATTGCTTGTCGAACGGGCGAATCGAAATGGATTACAGGTGAAGCGTCACGTCAAAATGTCATGCGTTGGCGGCGTCTTTTTCCAGCGATTGGAGTAGGAGCGGGCACGCTAATCGAAGACGACCCTCGTTTGACGAGTCGAATCGATGGTGAGGAAGAGTGGTGCGGGGTTCGATTCGTGATGGATGGACTTTTACGCACAGCGATGGAGAGATTTCTTCCGTCCATTTATACGGACGACTTTCGCGACAACACCATTGTTGTCACCACGGATGCTGCGGGGACTGGCTATATCCGCCGCTTGGAAACGGAAGGGGTCAATGTTTGGGTTCTTCCAACCGCAAATATGAAGGTTCCCTTTCCCGACTTCCGGAAGAAGTGCTATGATGTCGGCATTACTGGGATCTACTTTGAAGGTGGCAGCAAATTGACGAGCGAGATGCTCCAGATGAGGGAGCTGGACTATCACTTCAATTATCGGGCTCCGCTATTGCTTGGTGACGACAAGGCAGTGCCGGTGTACAGAGGAATGAGAATTGAAAAACTATCCCACGCCATTCGGTTGGAGAATGTGCGGCATGAGACCTTTGGGGAGGATCAAATGATGAGGGGCCACGTCTCTTATCCATCTCGTTTGGACGTCGATGAAACTGTATTTGGCAACGACTAATCTCCATAAAATCGAGGAGCTGAACGAGATGCTCCAGGAGGCCAAAATTGATGCCGAAGTACATACGCCTCTGGCGGTCGGCGGTATGCCCGAAGTGATTGAGGATCAGGATACGTTTTCGGGTAACGCCCTCAAAAAGGCTAGAGCCTTGGCTGCGCTTTTGCCCGATGATGGGCTCGCTTTGGCGGATGACAGTGGAATTTGCATAGACGCCTTCGATGGAGCTCCCGGCGTATATTCAGCCCGCTATGCGGGAGAAGGGGCGAGTGACCAGGACAATCTGGATAAGCTCATTCGGGAAATGGAGCCCGCCCCTGAGGGCAGTCGTGGAGGGCGTTTTACTTGCCATTTGGCAGTGGTGTCGCCTCACGGAGAAGAAAATGTCTTTGAAGGCGAGATCTTGGGTGAAATTCTTCGACAGCCACGCGGCAGTGCTGGGTTTGGCTATGATCCTGTATTTTTGCCGACGGGGAGAAACCGAACGACCGCGGAGATGAGTTCCTCGGAAAAAGCAGCCATTAGCCACCGGGGAAAGGCGATGAGACAGTTTCTGGATTGGTTTTCCAAGACTTATTCAAAGGCCAATTAGGGGCGCTTTCCTGACAATCTAGTAAGGAAACCGGACTCAGTGCCGTAATAATACATAGAGTGTAGTACCTGTTTTCCTTGAGTGGAGCGTAGATTTGAAAGAGCACTGAGGTCTGGAGAATCCCATAATAAGAAAAGAAGACAATAGATGAGCAACGACCTCAAACTAGCAATTTTCGATCTCGGACAGGTTTGTTTTAGAACTCACTTAGAGCGGTGCTATTTAGAATGGGAAGACATGGCAGGGATCCGGCCGGGTTCGGTTTCCCGAGATTTTCCTCTAGACGACCAGTATGAAGATTACGAGAGAGGCACGATGTCGGGGCGTTCCTACGGGGAGTACTTCTGTATGCTGAACGAACTCTCATTGGACTTTGAGGAATGGAAAGAGGGCTGGAATTCGATGTTTGGAGAAATAATCGAGCCAAGCCGAAAAACCATCAAGTTGATGCAGGAGGCTGGCGTTACTGTAGTCGCCCTTTCGAATACCAATGCGACTCACGTGGAGTCCTGGAAAGGTCGGTACGATGAGCTTATCGAGTCATTTGACCATCTTTATTTATCAAATGAAATCGGAATGAGAAAACCGGAACCTCGGGTTTTCGAACACGTTCTTAACGCCCATGATGCAGAGGCTTCGCAAGCGATATACTTTGATGACAAGCGGGAGAATATTAGAACCGCTGAAAGACTAGGTATTGAGTCGGTGTTGTTTGACGACGATTCGCTAGCGGCTCTTTGGTGGAAAAGGCGTCCGGTGCCAAGCCCATCATCCTAGTTCAGTTTTCAAAGCCAGGCAGATCCGCATTTTGAAATTTGACGGATCCTGGGGCATTTTTCCATGAGTGTTTAGATTTTGGGGGTGTAGTCCGCCTCGGTTAAACGCTACTGCTCCTTTCGCCTCAGCCACGCTTCCAGAGTCGATTTTCCTAGTTCGTAATTGAGGAGGAGGCAGACCTCAAGAAGGCAAATATTCTTTACATAGTTGCTGCACTGTAGAATCTGCCAGAGCCATTCGCTTTATGGATTGATGAAATCAGCATTACTTAGGATCGGGGAACAATGAACGATCGTGGTGACGATTATAAGAAAGGTGCCAAGAAGAATAGGGGCGAACCTCAGGTTGTGGCCGAGAGCAATCAGCCCGCCGCCCAAGAGCAAGATAAGTCCGCAGTCAATGGAAACGATTTTAGGGAGCGGAACCCAGCTAGGCATGAGTTTCTGTATTAGATCATCCTTTACGAGATGCTCGCCGCCGAGGGCGATGAAGTTGAGGCTGAACAGAAATAGGAAGAGTAGGTCTGCGAAGTCCTGATTGATGAGTTTTACTTTCCCCATTAGCGAATTCCTAGCAGAAAGTGGCAAAGCAACCTATGTTATAGAAATCGAGGGAGAAGGCGTCTTACGAAGTAGAAGATTCGGGCGCACGTGGTTCGGGGACTCTAAGCCGAGGACGCATTGCCCGGGCGACTTTGAATATTGCCTTCGCTACGCTTTCTGAATTGCAAGGGCTTCTTTTTATGAGCTTTTCGACGAATTGGGTTATGTTCTCATAGTGAGAAATATAGGGAGAGGAACCTTGGGTTTCTTTTCGCTTTGATTAACAGAAGACTTTGTGAAACGCGAGCGAGTTGATGAATCCGAGCCGAACGAGAGTGACCTTGTAGTTCCAAGGCTTGAGCTCGTGCCAGAGTGACTCGTTGGCTCCTTCGAGGGCAAACTTAGAAGCGGAATACGAAGCCATCGTTGGCATGGCCATCATGCCTCCTGCCGAAGAGATGTTTATTATTCGACCCGATCTCCGTTCCCGCATAGCAGGAATCCAATCTCGAATGAGATGCATGGGCCAGAAGTAGTTGATCTGCATTTGGGTTTGTTCGTCGTCGACCGTCATGTCTTCTACTACCGAACGAGAGGATATGCCCGCGTTGTTTATGATAATGTCTACCGCTCCCCATTTGTCCGTCCTTTTCGCTACGATTAGCGAGGCCTTCGGGTAGTCGACTAAATCTAGACGCCGAATCCATATGCGTTCGCTCTCTGCCGATGCCGGAGCTGCATCCGGTCATTAGTATAATCTGGCTCTTTTCAATGAGGTAGAATACGGCAAAATCTTTTTCTCCTTTTTTATAAACCGGTTTTGGTCGAGCGAAGCTCTCTTAATGTAATTAGATTACCACCACAATAAGCCAATTAAACTTCGAGATCGAGATTTGGCCGAGAATCGATTTTTTGAAGCCGAAGAAGTAGTTATCCCATATGAATGCTTTTTTTGAATCAATTTTTTCTTGTATGGCGAATTGAACGTATTTAATATATAATTACGAATTACTCATCAATAAAACGCTTCGCTTTTGATTGTTGGTTCCTGAGAGAATATCCAATGAATTCAATTACGTTCATTGAATAAAGTGGTAAGGCGGGTTGCCTAAAATTTTGAGCTATGTCGGATGACTGATCCGCTACTTTTTTATCCACCGACCTGTCGAGGTCTCCGAAGAGACGACCTAAAACGGATGATCAAAGCTTTTGGGAAGGGGATTAAGGCTCATTGGACGCCTTCTTGACGGTCTTTGGTAGCGGGCGAATAAGCATTCTAGTATGGAAATAGTCAATTGTAATTAGAGCTAGGATACGGTACGTTGGTTTAAAGACTTTTTCCTGATATGGAGGAGGTTCAGGATACTCGGCTTCGTGATCCGCATTGCCGTGACCAAGAGAAACGGGTTTCTGCTTCAAGGTAGTCCCGAATCGGTTTCGGGGCTTCCCTGCGCAATCATCAAAAAATGGGATTTGAAAAGGTCGGGAAATATTGTGGCCACCTAGTGATTTATGTGCAAGATAAGCGGGAACATTCAAATCCAAGTCTTCATGAAAAAGCTCGTTTCTATTTTTGCAGTGTTGGTGGTTGTGGTAGTTGTTCTGCTTTTCGTTTCCTCCAAAATCATTGGTTCCGGTATTAAGGCGGGGGTTGAGACCTTTGGTCCGGAAGTGACTCAGACAACAATAAATCTGGATTCCGTCGAGTTGTCTGCATTTTCGGGAGCCGGTTCGATAAAAAGCCTCGTGGTGGGAAATCCTGAAGGCTTTAATACTCCGCACGCGATCAAACTCGATGGTTTTAGCATGAAATTGCAGCCCATGTCGGTTCTGTCAGACAAGATTGTCATTAACGAGATTATCATCGACGCTCCTGAGGTTATATTTGAATCAGGACTGAACCCAACAAAAAGCAACATTAGCGCGATTCTCGCGAATATTGAGGCTTTCACGGGCGAAAGCGAAGCGGAAGCTGAAGAGGAAGTTCCCTCCAAAAATGTGCAGATTGACTTGCTTCGCATCACCGGTGGCAAGTTTAAGGTGTCGAACAAGTTACTCGGAGGACAGGCACTCATGATTCCTTTGCCGGATATCGAATTAAAGGATATCGGAGCGGATGATGATGGTAAAACGTTTGGTGAGACGATGAAGATTGTCTTTCAGGCGATCAATGAGGGGATCGTCTCCTCTGTCGGCCAGTCAGGGAGCCTCATTGGTGATCAGCTGAAGAAAATTGGTGAGGGCTCTCAAAAGGGTTTGGGCGGATTGTTGAAAGGGATCAAAGGTAAGGTGGACGGCGATAACTAATTGAGGCGTATAGTTAGACCGTTTTGGTTTGCCTCCAAGTCGGTAGGGCTGGTGCTTGCACTATGCCGCGTAGGTTACTCAAAATCAGCCAAAGCATTTTTTGAGAAGTCGCAAAGGTATGGCTCGACGGCCCGGCGAGCCGCGGAAATCGAGTGTCGCCAAGTCAAAAGCTCCAATGTATCTTGAGGTAGCGGGCGATCTCACCCCTTTGCTGAAGCTACGGCGGCACAAACCGAGTGCCCCTTTAAAATAGAACAGGTATCCTGCATGTTTTACGATTTTGTTGTGCGTGTTCGGTGATAGCCAGCTAACTCAATCTGGAGAGCCCCCGCGATGCTTCATGGTCACCGCTTCCAGCGTTTCTCCTTTTTCTTTAGCTCGACAGGCCTAGTTTGTATTACGCAGCCAACGACAGCAGTTGAACTACGAAGTTTACTCCACTCTTCCGGATTAACCTTCCAGCGAAGAGAGGAAGCGGTGGGTGCAGTGACGATCGACTCCGAATCCATTCGGAAAGCGATATCGCTCGTTGTGCTGCCGCGAGTTGTGTCCAGAGCCTCCCGATAGTCGTAGAAAAATCGTTCGGTGTCACCCTTTGGGTCGAGAATCCAGGTAATATGCTTTACCTGGTCAGCCAGGCTGGTTTCCAGCGGGTAGATTTCCGACACGCTTAAGCGAACGCCTTCTTCGTTGCGAAACACGCTCCCTTTAACGAGCACGAGTTTTTCATTCTCGAGATTTTGCCCGTACTCGCCGAATGCGTCCGCATAGCAATTCATTAGTACGGTACCTTTAAGGGTTCCCACATTGAAAAAGGCCCAAGGCCGATTGTCCTTTCGGGCCAGTTTTTTGGTTACGCCTGATGCTACCCCGCAGATTTGAAACTCAACCCGGTCGCCGAGTTGGTCCATCTTGTCGATCTCGAAACTGGTAAGGGCTTCCGCGATTCCTTTGTAGTCGTCGAGTGGATGCCCTGAAACGTAGAACCCGAGCAGCTCCTTTTCGTATGTGAGCATCTCGTGTTGCGGAAACTGTTTGCTTATGTCGATTTCGCGTGGTCCATCGGCATCCCTATTTCCGTTTTGCGTGGTGTCTTCCTGCAAGATATCGAAAAACGAGTTTTGTCCGGCCTCTTTGTCCCGCTGGCGGGCGGCAGCGTAGTTGATCGCCTCTTCCAGCCGATGGAAGATGGCTCCGCGAGGCTCGAGCGAAAAGTCAAAGGCCCCGGTTTTTACGAGGCATTCCAGAACGCGACGATTGACTGCCTTCGAATCCATGCGTTCAAGGAATTCATCGAAGTCCTGGAAGCTACCATTAGCTTCCCGCTCTTCAATGATTTTGATCGCGGCGGCATCGCCTACTCCTTTGATGGCCCCCAGTCCGAAGCGGATTGAACCGGGCCGCCCCTCTCCTGCATCTACTGGATCGTCCACTACGGGAGTGAATGATCGGAGTGAGGTGTTGATGTCGGGCGAAAGCACGCGAATGTCCATCGCCTCGGATTCGTCGATGAAGTGGGCGACTTTGTCGGCATTTCCTTGCTCGCTGGATAGGACTGCCGCCATGAACTCTACTGGGTAGTTCGCCTTTAGATACGCCGTCCGATAAGACAACATTGCGTAGGCCGCGGAGTGGGATTTGTTGAATCCGTAGGCCGCGAATTTCTCAAGGATAGTGAAAATGCCTAGTGCCATTTTGCGGCTCATTCCGTGCGTTTTTTCAGCACCCTCCACGAAGACTTCTTTTTGGGCTTCCATGACCGAAGCGATCTTTTTGCCCATCGCTCGTCGCAAAATATCTGCACCCCCTAGTGTATAGCCTGCGATGATACGGGCGGCTTCCATAACCTGTTCTTGGTAGACCATCACACCGTACGTTTCGCCGACCAGTTCCTTGAGTAGCGGGTGCGGAATCTCGATCGTGCTCGCGTCTTTCTTGCCGCGAATGAACTGAGGGATGAATTGCATGGGACCGGGACGATAGAGGGCCACGAGAGCGATAATCTCTTCAAAGGACGACAATCCAATCTGTTTGCACAAAGATTGCATGCCAGTGGACTCCAACTGGAACACTCCGACCGTTTTACCCTGATTCAAAATCTCGAAGGTCTTTTCGTCTTCGAGAGTGATCTTCTCGATGTCGAAATCGGCCATCTCTTCCAGTCGCCGGACACTGGTCTCGGCATCTGAAATAACGGTAAGCGTTTTGAGACCGAGGAAGTCCATCTTGAGCAGACCGAGATCTTCCGCCGGTCCCTTAGCGTATTGCGTGGTGAGGTCGCCTTCTTGCAGGGTGACGGGAACGAGGTTGTGGATGGGCTGGTCGCCGATGATGATACCGCACGCGTGTTTGCCCGTGTTGCGGACCATTCCCTCGATAACGTAGCCTTGTTCGACGATTTTCTTGGCGACTGGGTTTCGGCCGATCTCGTCGCGAAGCTCCTTCGATTTCTTGACGGAATCTTCGAGAGAAATGTTGAGCTCGTCGGGGATCATCTTGGCGAGCTTGTCGGCTTCGGCGAAAGGAACGTCGTTCACCCGGGCCATGTCGCGAATGACCATCTTGGCCCCGAACGTTCCGTAGGTAATGATATTCGCAACGCTGTCGGCCCCGTACTTTTCCCGCACGAAATTGACCACGTCTTCGCGGCGACGCATGCAGAAATCGATGTCGAAGTCGGGAGGGGATACCCGTTCCAGATTGAGCATGCGCTCGAAGAGAAGCCCGAACCTCAACGGATCGATGTCAGTAATTTTCAATACGTAGGCAACGATGCAACCTGCGCCCGATCCGCGGCCCGGTCCTACGGGAATGCCCTCGCTACGGGCGAAGTTGATGAAGTCCCAGACAATCAAAAAGTAGTCGATGAAGCCGGTACCGGCGATGATTGCGATCTGGTAGTCGAGCTGATCACAAAGGAAGTCAGCGAAATCTTCCCTTTGACCCTCCTTGGGCGTGTAGGCAGTGCGATTGTCGTAGTCGACGCCGTAGCGTTCGAGGAGGCCACGCTTGCAGAGTTCCAACAGGAGCGTGCCGTTTGCTTTGAGCTCCTTCCGCTGTTCCTTGTCGAGCTTGCAGACTTCGTCTTTTCCGTCCTGCTGATTGACCTTCGTCTTTTCGACTTCGTAAATGTCGAGTATGCGGTCAAACGTGTCGGGATCTTGCTTGAATGACCTCAGTTCGACTGGTGCTTCGAAGACGGGATAGTGGTTCTCGTCGAAGGGTATTTTGAGATCGCACATCTCGGCCACGTGGACCGTATTGTCGAGTGCCTCAGGCACTTCCTTGAAAATTTCGTACATCTCCTCCCGGCTCTTCATGTAAAATTCCTGAGAGGGATACTTCATCCGGTTGGGATCGGAAATCATCTTTCCAGTCTGGATACAGAGCAAGGCGTCGTGCGGGTCCGAGTCTTCTTTGTAAACGTAGTGAGAGTCGTTGGCGCAGATGGCTTTCAAGTCGAACTCTTTGGCGAGTTTCAGAAGTCCTGGAATAATGCGCCGCTGGACCGGCATGCCGTGGTCCTGTAGCTCGATGAAATAGTTATCCTTCCCGAAAATATCGACGAAGTCAGCCGTAACGCGGCGTGCATTTGCTTCGTCGCCATAAATTAGATACTGGGCTGCGACTCCATTGATGCAGCCGCTGAAGCCGATCAGACCTTTCGAGTATTGAGCAAGCTTTTCAATATCAGTACGCGGCTTGTAGTACACGCCATTGAGGTGGGCATCCGAGACGAGGTTGCAGAGGTTTTGATAACCTTCGAAATCCTTGGCGATGACCCCTTTGTGGTGGATCTGGAATTTGGGAAAATCCTCAGGGGAGGGGACGTAGTCCTCGGGGATGTCGCCAATGTCGTCGGTCCGTTTACGTTCTCGACGCGGCCGCTCGTTTTGCTTGTGGTCGTTGACGTAGTAGAGTTCGCATCCGATGAGCGGCTTGATATCCCCCTTCTTGCAGGAGCGGTAGAAGTCGATAGCCCCGAAAAGGTTGCCGTGGTCGGTCATGGCCAAGGCCGGCATGCCCAGCTCCTTCGCTCGAGCCGCCGCCCGAGCGGGCTTCGCACACCCGTCAAGGAGAGAGTAGTGCGTGTGATTGTGAAGATGAACAAACGGACCGGACGCAGACATGGGAAGACAGTCAAGACAGGTTCCTCATCAATTCAAAACAAAGAAGCGCTGATTTGTTCGCAAGTTGTTGAAGGGTTATTCGACGGTTGTTCACATAGGTGGACTCGCAATCGTTAAAATGAAAAGAATAATTTTCGATTGTGATGTGCAGGGTTTAAAGCATTGGTAGCAACACGGTTTTTGGCAGTGCCTTTATGGTGGAGTCATCCGAGTCAACCCTTGCGTTTCGAAGGAAGGAATCCAGTGTGATTGGGATGAAATCGACTTTTTTCTATCGGTTCCTGTTTACCGTTTTGCTTTTTTTCCAAGTCGACGCTTCGGAGCAACCCAACATTCTGGTTTTCCTCGTGGACGATATGGGTGTTATGGATACGTCGGTAGCATTTCTGGCGGATGAAAAGGGACGGCCAGAGCGGCATCCTTTCAACGATTTCTACCGGACGCCGAACATGGAGCGCCTAGCGAGGCAGGGGATTCGGTTTCGCCAGTTTTACGCCAACAGCGTTTGCTCGCCTTCGCGGGTTTCTCTGATGACGGGTCAAACTTCGGCCAGACATCGTTCGACTCAATTCATAAGTCCAACCGCCAACAATGCCGGTGAGTATGGACCCAAGGGCTGGCAGTGGGAGGGTATCGTTCCGGGTACGACAACGCTTCCGGCCTTGCTCCAGGAAGGGGGTTACCGGACGATCCATGTTGGAAAAGCTCATTTCGGCCCGGTAGATTCGTTTGGCTCGTTGCCCGAGAATTTCGGGTTTGATGTTAACATCGCCGGCTGTGCGTATGGGCGCCCAGGCAGTTACTATGGAAAGGATCACTTTGGAGGCAAAAATGGGAACGGCACGCGAGCGGTTCCAGGATTAGAAAAGTATCATGGAGAGGAGATTCATTTAACGGAGGTACTGACTTTGGAGATGAATGAAGCGATTAGTGGGGCAGTCGAAGACGAAGAGCCGTTTTTCGCCTACATGTCCCACTACGCGGTTCATAGTCCGTTTCAGTCCGACGATCGGTTCGCGGCGTATTACGAGGACTCAGATTTGAAGGCTCCCGCGAAAGCGTTTGCCACAATGATTGAAGGGATGGACAAGTCGTTAGGGGATATTCTCGATCAGCTGGAAAATTTAGGGGTAGCCGAGAGCACTCTCGTTCTATTTCTGGGAGACAATGGGTCGGATGCGCCAAGAGGAGATGCTCACGACGTTTCGAGTGCTGCGCCGCTCCGGGGAAAGAAGGCCACGCACTACGAAGGAGGGATGCGGGTTCCTTTTATCGCATCCTGGGCGAAGCGGAATTCTGAATCGAAGTTGCAAAAGCAGTTGGCGATTCCGAATGATAAGCTTTCCGACCAAGTGGGAACGGTCTACGATTTATTCCCAACGATTCTCAGTGTTGCCGGAATCAGGCAAGGTTCGCTCGTGGATGGCGTGGATCTCTCCTCAATGCTTAGAGGAAAGCGATCCAGACGATTACCTGAGTTTCTGATGCACTTTCCGCATAAGCACCGGAGTAGCTATTTCACCTCGTATCGTTTGGGAGACTGGAAACTGGTTTACCACTATCACAAAATAGGGGAGGAGCGTTATGAGCTGTTCAACCTCGAAGATGACTTGGACGAATCGGATAACCGAGCGTCCAGCGATCCGAAACAGCTTCAGTTGATGGTGCGAGCAATGGGAAAGGCTCTGGAAGAAGCGGATGCCCAGTATGTGACGTCACTGGAAGATCCGAGCCAAGTTCTCCGACCGGAGTAGGGCGATTGTTCAGTTGGTCATGTTAGAGGATGAGGCTGATATAGAATAGTCCAGATTCGGAGCGGAGTGTGCTTAGGCTTCGATATGCAAAAGGGCGCCAGAAAACAGTTGACGAAGGGGGAAATAGGCGTCTTCTTACGCGTTTTTCTCTGAAAACAGATGGCAATCGAAGTTAAAATCCGGAAAGGCGAGCCAGTAGAACGTGCGCTGCGTCGACTTAAGAAAAAACTTGACCGTGAAGGCGTCATTAAAGACGTGCGTGGCAACCGCTATTTTGAAAAGCCTTCGGCGACGAAGCGTCGCCAGACCAAGGTTGCGAAGTTTAACGACATGCTTCGCCACAAATGGGACAACTAAGCTGCCAAGGCTCATGGTTTAAGGAGTAAGGCTGAAAATCACCTCTCCTTGCGATTCGAACTTTCTCTGAAATCGAGGGAGTTTTTTTGTGTCTTTAGGGGAGTTGGCATGGGTATTTGATCCCAGCTACTTTTCTGAAACAATATCTATCAGCTCGGTGATCCACTTGCGGTGGGGGCCGGAGAAGGTAAGTGAAGCGATTGAATCGGGATTGGCCCAGAGAAAGTGATCGGGCAGGTCGCCATTGAAGGCCTTTTCCGCGGAAATTTCGTGGAAACGCTCGGTGATTCGGTATTTGGTGATGGAGCGTTGGCGTACGATTAGTGGGCTCGTTTTAGGGGTTTTTAGATTGAGCACTTCGAGCGAGGGTATTTCGTGCAGTCCCTTCATGCGGCTCGCGGTTTGTGGAATTCGGTAAAGGAGAACTCCTTTGGGACTTACGATCCAAGCACGCTCAACGGTTTGTTTAACGGCCTTTGTTTTGTTGAAGCGAGGAATTTTGGTTTCGATGCCCTGGGCTCTGGCTTGGCAGATTGATTGTACGGGGCACAAAAGGCACTGTGGCTTTTGGTTTTGGCAGAGTGTAGCCCCGAGTTCCATCATGGCTTGATTATGGTCGCCCGGTCGAGCGTGATTGAGAAGGGCGGTGGCCAGCGACTGGTAGGTTTTGGCCGCGTCGGTGGTGGTCTTGTATTCGGAGCGGTCCGCAACCAGACGCGATAGAATCCGGACCACGTTGCCATCGACCACGGCACTAGGATCGGAAAAGGCGATGCTGCAAACTGCGGCAGCGGCGTAGGGGCCGATGCCGGGGAGGGCGAGCCAGCTTTTGGCGTCGGTCGGAATCGAATCGAGATCCGAAACGATCCTGGCCAGTTTGTGAAGGTTTCGGGCTCGCGAGTAGTAACCGAGTCCCTCCCACTGCTTAACAACGGCCTCTTCGCTGGCGGATGCAAGCACTTCGAAACCGGGGAAGACTTGGAGCCAGTTGTGGAAGTAGGGCAAAACCGTTTTCACCTGAGTTTGCTGGAGCATGAACTCGGACACCACCGTTTTGTAGAGGCTCGGATGCGAGCGCCAGGGTAAGTCGCGAGCGCTTTGATCGTACCAATCGATTAGTTGAGCCCGAAAGTCTGCGGCGTTGGCTACGAGGGAGGAGTCGTTCATACGGATGTCGATTTGCTAGGAAAACAGAGCTTTAGAGGGAATCTAGCCAGCTGAGGATGGGTCTTTATTTTGGTTGATAGAAAGGACGGGGTCGGTAGCGTTTGAGGCACCTTGGCTAAACGCAAAAAGAAAATCGATATTCCCGAAGAGCCGAAAAAGAAGACGCTCTACACG
>Ga0213868_10004026_pt1 | contig 13562 bp, 11 predicted proteins | sample PICome_9_FD_160087 | JGI IMG/M metagenome (GOLD analysis project Ga0213868, IMG submission 160087) | Coastal seawater microbial communities near Pivers Island, North Carolina, United States - PICO127 | ecosystem: Environmental > Aquatic > Marine > Coastal | place: USA: North Carolina...
TGGGTTCTACAAGCCGCGCCGCCGCCATTCATCGCTGGGCGGCAAAAGCCCCTTGGCATTTGAGCGAAAGGCCGCATAAATGAGTTCAGAGACCGGAACATAACCGTGACAAGACCACAGACCTTTGAGCGCATGTTTGCAAACCCAGTGTCCAAGTTCGACATGTTCAAGGAGCTGAACGCAGGCAAGCTCATCTTGATCAATACCAGCAAGTCCCTGTTGAAAGAACAAGGGACCGAAATCTTTGACCGCTTCTTTATTGCACTGATTGCGCAAGCCGCCCAAGAACGGGCTACATTGCGTCAACAAGACCGTTTGCCCGCCATGATCTATATCGATGAGGCTCAAGACTACTTCGATGCCAATATCGGCGTGATCTTGTCTCAGGCCCGTAAATATCGGGTGGGTATGGTCATGGCCCACCAATACCTCGGACAGCTCTCTAGCGGCCTTTCTGAGGCCTTTGAGGCCAATACCTCAATCAAGCTGGCTGGTGGCGTATCCGCCCGCGATGCCCGCACATTGTCGAGCCAGATGCACGCCACACCCGAGCTAATCCAGCAACAGCCCAAAGGCTCATTTGCCACCTATCTGCGCGGTCTAACGGACAAAGCCGTTCCAATTGCTTTCCCGTTCTTCGAGCTGGAAAACTTGCCACGCACCACAAAAGAAGAGCGTGCGGCCATCCTGCAACACAGCCGCGATACCTATGCCCAACCATGGGAACGCAAGGCTGAACATAGCGAGCCAAAGCACGAAGAGGCTGAAATACTGCCGCCAGAAAACGACGATGATGATCCGCTGAAGCCTAGCCCAGAGTTGTGACGGTATGAATAAATGGGGGCATGAAACACACACGTTTTTCCCAACCGCGTCTCAAATTCGACGTTCAGCCGACTGCCCGTGAACTGCGTTGGTTTGCGCATATCGACCGCCACGGGCCGCAGTCGTCTGAATTTTTATATGAGTGTACGCGCGATACTCACCGGTGCCGGGATACGTCACTGCGACGTTTACAAGCTCTACGCGAAGCTGGCTATTTGCGATTACCACCGCAACAGCGCCAGATCGCAAAAGCAGACTTCAATCCCTACGTCTATGACCTGACCAAACTTGGCTGGGACATCTTGGCTGCTCATAAAGGTCTGGAAAAACATTGCCGACCCTATGGTCATTGGTGGCATGGGTATTGGGTGTCTGCGGTGTCGAGCGCGATTGAAATCAGCGCGGTCCGCGCGGGCCACACATACATCCCGGCGGCGCAGATTCTGGCGATCAAAGGTGTCGAGATGGGCATTCCGGTGTCGGGGTCCAAAGTGATCCCAGATCAGCTGTTTGCGATCAAGTATCCCGATGGGTATCGCGCATTTGCTTTGGAAGTGGATCGTGGAACAGAGCCGGTGCGGTCTGGTGCCGCAAGAAAGTCGCTGCAGCAGTCGGTGGCTCAATATCAGCAGCTCCTGCACGAAAAGCTCTATCAATCCCATTTTGGGCTCAAGTCCAAGCTGTGTGTTCTCTGGGTATTCCAAAACGAGCAACGTATGAAACAATTCAGCGGACTTCTCCGGCAAGATGAGCAGCGGTTTGCGGCAACAGTTGCATCAAAGCTCGAACCCAGATGGAAAAATCTACAGAACGCCGCGCAGCGATTGGGAATAGTCTAGTTTTGGCGGTATGCGGCATTGGCGCAGGTCGAGTTCTGTCTGGTCCGTGTCCGCTCTCCGTGCTTTCGAGCGAGACAGGGAAGGGTCATTACTTGGATGACATCTTCATCGAGCGCCTCCGGCGCACCCTGAAATACGAGTGCGTCTATCTGCATGCCTGGGAGACCGGGTCTTAGGCCCGCGCCGGTGTCGGGAAATGGATGGAGTTCAATAATTACCACCGCCCGCACTAGGCCCTTGGCGGCCGATCACCGGCAATGGTCTTCTCACTGCTAATCGAAGCCACGCAACCCGATCAGCAGGAGCAAAGAAGAGCTTAGAAAACGCCATCCCGTCCAAAGCATGGGGAGCACCTCACTAAAACTCCTGAAAGGGTGCTGGGTGGCCATCCGAATGCCGTTTCCGCACCATCAATCATGCCTCCAAAACTGTGCCAAAGCATTGGCACATCACGACCAACCACTGGCAAACTTGACGATGTTTTCTATGTCGCGTTTATCGCCGACCCAGGCAACATAATGATCCGGACGAACCAGAATGTTATGCGCATTGTATTTCAGGGCAGTTTCCTGTGACATCTGATGCACTTCGATCGGAAAATCCGACTTGAACGTTACCTGTGTCTGACTTGTTGTCAGAAAAGAAAATCCAGCGCCAAGGGCCGCAAAAATTTCCGTGTCATCCGCCAATTTTCCAGGTGCAAGATGATGCCCAGGACGTGCTTTGAACTGGTGATCCCCCCGCGCTGACGGCTGCCCGAGGCCGCCAATGATTGGAGAGCCTTCATAGTTCGGCTCGAACGCCATCACTTCGTCTGCACCTAGATTTCGGTTCTGCCAGAGTTCTTCAAAATCCGTATCGCCGGGGCGGTAGCTTGCCAGAAATTCGCGATCCTCCCTGATGAAATTTTCAATGAATTCAGCCGCTGTTGAAGCAAATACAGGTTGGCGTTCTTGCGAATAGCTTTCCAAAAGCTTGGGGCCGCCCCAACCTTGCAGGGTAGCTGCAAGTTTCCAACCAAGGTTGCGTGCATCTTCGAACCCCAGATTGATCCCATAGCCCCCGTATGGCGGATGCGAATGTGCTGCGTCCCCGGCAACAAATACACGTCCAACTTTATACGTATCTGCCACTGTGACACGTAGATCCCAGAAACCAATATAGTCGATGTCAAATTTGAAATCGGTTCCAACTGCGCGGGTAAGCATCGTGCGAAAATCAAAGTTGTCGGCCGTTGTTCCAAGCGGTACGGGTGCGTGGAAGAACCAGCTGGTTCCGTGATCCACGCGGCCGAAAAACTGCCAGTACCCTTCAAAGTCTGGATGCAAAACGTTGTAAAAGGCCTTGCCGGGATAACGCTTAAGGAGTTGGTCAAGTTCTTCAGAGCGAAACACAAGCAAGGCCATTAACTTGTCATGCTCACTGAGTGTTTCACTGATCCCACTTTGGGTCCGTATCATGGATCTACTGCCATCGCATCCGACAAGGAAGTGCCCCGTTAACGTTTTGCGACCATTGCCATCACGCTCGGCTACTTCGAGAGTCACGCCATCTTTGTCCTGACTGAATGCTTCACCTTGCCAACCGTAGAGAACGTCTACCGCATCAAGCTGCGCAACACGTGATCTCAAGACATCTTCTGTAGCGTACTGAGGCAGGCGCGCATTTGCGCAGGCATAGTAGTCACGCACTTGGGCGCGGTTCAGCCAGTCGTAATGGTAATCAGTCAATAACGTGCCATAGCATGTCATTCCGCCAATGCCGCCACCGACGGGAATTGGGTGCGCGTTGCGAAGTTCGTCTTCACAGTGCCAAGCCTTGAAATGTTCCACAGTACGTTGAGTTAGGTTCTGGCCTTTTGGCACTTGTTGGGGGCTTGGGTAGCGTTCAACAAGCGCCACATGAAGACCCCGCTGACCCAAATCAATAGCAAGGCCAGTGCCGACTGGCCCGCCACCATTTATCAAAACATCATACTTCAAAACTCAGATCCGCCCTTGTTCCATATAGATATGCTTGGTTTCAAGGAAATCGTTTAGTCCTTCAGGACCATGCAAACGCCCTAGTCCTGATTTGCCAAACCCACCAGTTTCCGCTTCGGCAAAAAGCCGAAGATGTGCATTGATCCAGACAGTACCGGATCTGATCGCACGGCTAACGCGAATGGCACGCGCACCATCACGGGTGAACACCGATGCAGCCAAACCGTAAGAGGTTGCGTTGGCTTTACTGACCGCTTCGGCTTCATCTTCAAAAGTCTCAAGCGACACAATCGGGCCGAACAATTCATCTTGGACCAAAGACGAAGCAGTGTCGTTGGTCCGAAACAATGTTGGCGTCAGAAACGCGCCTTTGCCTTCCCAACCGCCACGCAGAAGCATCGTACCCTCGTCGCCAGCCTTTTCGATTATCCTGATTAAACGGCTTTGGTTTTCGATATCAATCAACGATCCCATCGTGCTGGATGGGTGATTGCCAGGGCCGACTTTTATCGCCTTATAAGCGGCCACCATGCGGTTGCCAAAGTCCTCAGCAATACTTGAATGGACAAGAAAGCGCGCAGCGGCAACGCAGATTTGACCTGCCATATTCAGCGAACCGTAGGTCAATTCTGTCACAGCCTTGTCGATATCGGCATCTTCAAAAACGACGGCTGGAGCTTTACCACCCAATTCCAACCCAACACGTTTCAATGTGCCCGCCGCACCAGCCATAATGGCCTGTCCTGTGCGGCTTGATCCAGTAAATGAGATGACATCAATATCCGGCGAAGCAACCATGGCCTTCCCTACATCGATCCCGTTTTCATTAACTGAATTTATGACGCCTTTTGGCAAGGACGGTGACTTTTGAATACACGCCATAATTTTAGCATGCACCAAGGGTGTCTGCGCGGCAGGCTTAACGACGCAAGTACAGCCTGCAGCAAGCGCTGGTGCAAGTGAACGCATTAGCAAAGTTACCGGCGCGTTCCACGGCACAATTATTCCGGCCACACCCGCAGGTTCCCGGTGAAACAGCGACATTTGCCCCGGCAACACCTCTTGCATGGTGCCACGAATATTCCGGGCAAGTCCCGCATAATAACGCGTCTCTGAAATTGCGCCAATCGTCTCTCCAATCGCCTCCTTTCGTAGTTTGCCGTTTTCCAGCACGATCAAATCAGCAATTGAATCCTTTTCAGCTTCCATCTGGTTCGCGATTTCCGTAAGTACCTGTCCGCGCAACCGGGGGTTAGCTGCCCAATCCAGACCAAAGAAAGCTGCGCGCGCATGGCCGGCCGCCTGATCGACCAATTCCGCCGACCCGCAGTAGAATTGCCCAAGCACTGTTTGATCGGCAGGGTTTAGACTCTCGCCGACTTCGCCCTCGGCAATCAAAGCACCACCAATGAAATGCGTGGCTATCATAGCTTTAGCCCAAGCAACTCAACAGCATTGTCCTGATAAATTTTCTTGCGCAGTTCGTCCGTTAGATCCATGCGATCAAGAATGTTGATGGTGTCACGAATATACATCGGGCCGCCTTCGGGATCGAAGGGCGCATCCGAGGCAAACAAAACCCTGTCTTCGCCAAAGAACTCAATCGCGTGCTCAATCGCCTTTTGCGAACCAAAGCTGGCGGTGTCCGCGTAATACTCTTTGAAATACTCAAGATGCGGACGCTTAAGCGCACTCAGTACCTTTTTAAGATCTTTATCCGTAGTTCGCGCGCCCATTTGGTCCCAACCGGGGCCAACACGGCCTTCAAAAAACGGCACCATGCCGCCTGCGTGATGGGTGATGATTTTCAGTGCCGGATGCCTGTCGAACATACCAGAGAACACCAGTCGCGCCATCGCAGCCGAAGTTTCATAGGGCCAACCGAAGGTCCACCAAATTTCATATTCGGATTGTTCTTCCGATAGGTAATCGGTGAAGTTCGCGCCCCTAGAGGGGTGCATCCAGATCGGTTTTCCCGTGCTGGCCATATATTCAAAGAAGGGTTCAAACTCTGGACGATCCAGTGGTTTGCCCGAGACATTGGTAAATATTTGCATCCCCACTGCACCCAAGTCTTCGATGTTGCGGCGCGCGTCTTCGAGCATCGCGTCAGGGTTGGACATCACGGCGGTTCCGATAAATCCCGGGAACCTGTCTGGGTACTTCTGACAAAGTTCTGCCATGCTGTCAGAGGCGATCGTCGCCAATTCCAATGACTTCGCAGGATCTGCGTATTTCTCGTATGGTGGCGATGCGATCGACAGAATTTGGCAATAGTCAGGCCCGAACATATCCATCACCTCAAATCGGCGATCAAGGTCAGTCATCATGGGCACGGCTTCAGATCGGCGCGTGATGTCGGTCGTATGTCCCAGATGCGCAATCAAAGCGTTGTGGAATGGTTTCGGCCAAATGTGTGTGAAGACGTCGATCTTTTTCATAAACTGTCCAATCCTTTTATGCTCTTTGTCGTGTTCTTTCCGCGCCAGTAAGGTCAGCGGAAATGGCCTGCGCCAAATCGCGGACCCGCGCTGAAAGCAGGGTGATTTTCTGTGGGTCAATGTCTTTACCTGCGGCGGTAAAACATAGGGCTGCCGCAGGGCCGACCCCACCATCAAAAACGGGGGCTGCGATCCCCACAACGCCGGGAGTTACTTCTCCGTGTGCAATGGCCACGCCTTCGCGGCGAGTTCTGCGCAAGGTGGTGCGAATCTCTTCGACGGTCTCTCCCGTGCCGGCACGGGCAAATTCGGCCAGGTTCGCACCGCCGATCTCTTCTTGCTCGCTTTTGGTCAGATGGGCCAGAATTGCGCGTGAAATCGCGCCCCGCGCCAATGGCATCGGACGTCCTCGCGGATAACTCGATTGTGGGTTTGCGGCAGTAACGACCGCGGAGACGCACAGGATTTTACGTCCGTACCAGCGGACCAGAAATGCAGAACATGGATGCAGCTGTGACAACTCATGCAAAGCGCCCTGCCCTGCCGCAATCAGCGGGTCGGCGCGGTTCATCAGATAGTCAAGTTCGATCACGCGCGGGCCCAAGGCGAACGCCCCGCCAGGCATGGACGTCACCAATCCTGCTTCGCGCAGGGATTTTAGGTAGCGATATAGCGTTGGTCGTGTGAATCCCGTTGTCTGCATCATTTCTTCGGCCGTCCAGTTGGGATGCGCTTCAGAAAAAAGATCTAGGACAGTCAGCAAACGATCAGCAGAGTTCATGTCGCAACCTCACGTCTGCTTGCTATCGTGTTCTGCGCCATCAAAATGATGCCCAAGGCCACCCCAAGGATATCGGTGTAAAGTGCGCCAGAGAACGCCTCTGCGGGGATCAATGCCATAAGTCCGGATACCGCGAATAAGACACGTATTGGCATCGACAACGGGCCGCTAAAGTAACCAGCAAGTGCAGCCGATACCAACCAAACGCCAAGGACCGCCGTCAGAATTGCAAAGGCAATTTCCAACGGTGCCCCGATCAATAAGAGTGACGGTGAAAAGACGAACAGAACCGGGATCACATAGGCTGTCCATCCAAAGCGCATTGAGGCCAAGCCTGTCGCCATAGATGGCGCTTTGGCGATTGAGGCCGCCGCAAAGGCCGCAAGTGCGATAGGCGGCGTGATCATCGACATCATTCCGAAATATAGCACGTAGAGGTGGGCCGCGATCGGCTCGACCCCCAATTGGATGAGCGCGGGGGCAACAAGAGCCGCGAGCAAAACATAGACTCCGAGAGTCGGCAGTCCCATGCCAAGCACAATGCAAACCAAGGCCGACAAGAACAGCAACAAGATCAGGGAGGTTCCCCCGACCTGCACCAACAGATAGGTAAGGTTGAAGCTGAGGCCGGTAATGTTCAGCACCCCGATCACAAATCCGCTGGCTGCAGAAATCAGCAGGATTTCGACTACAGAATGCCCCGTCTTGGACAGCGACCCTATGATGTGGCGCACCGTAGGGCGCACGCCACCATAGCCCAGGACAAGTGCCGTCAAGATCAGCACGACGGCTGCCCAAAGTGCCGCACGTTCGGGTTGGTAGCGTTGCCAAAACAAAAGATAAATCAGCACAGCAAAGGCCACAACAAAGTGCAAACCGCCCAGCACTCGACTGGCAGAAGGTATTTTGTCTTTAGCCACGGCTCGGATGCCCAGCCGTGCAGCTTCCAAGTCGGCCTGAATGAACAAAGCGACATAGTACAAAAGCGCAGGTACAAGCGCCGCGCTTACAATTTGGGAATAGGGCACAGCTAAAAACTCGGCCATCAAGAACGCGCTGGCGCCCATCACGGGCGGCATGAGTTGCCCTCCAGTTGAGGCGACCGCCTCAATCGCGCCAGCCTTATGGGCTGGATAGCCGTCATTCTTGATCATCGGAATCGTCACAACGCCCGTGCCGACGACATTGGCCACGGCAGAGCCAGAAATAGACCCGAATAGCCCCGATGCGAGCACCGCAATCTTCATTGATCCACCGCGATATCGCCCCATACCAATCATCGCCGCATCAGTAAAAAAAGACGTCCCTCCAGTAATCCCGAGCAAGACCCCGAAGAAGATGAATGCTACAACGATTGTAGAAGCCACCGACATCGGCAGTCCCAAAATACCGTTTGAGTCGACTGCCATATAGCCGGCCAGAAGCTGCCAGTTTTGCGCCCGTCCCTGAAGCCGTCCAGGAAACATGTCGCCAAAAAGCGCATAGAGTATGAAGGCAGAGATGATGATCACGAGCGCCCAGCCAGAGGCCCGCCGCAACGCCTCTAGCGTGAGAATGACGATGAGGACACTCGGGATCCAAAGTTCTGCTGGACGGACAAAAATCATTAAGATGAGTTCGGGATAACGGACCGCCACGTATCCAACAGCAATCAAGCTGGTCAGTGCGAGGGCGGCATCGAACCACGGCACACTTTGGCGGGGCCGGTTGCGCCTTGCGGGGAGCGTCAGGAACGCAAGTGCAAGCGTCAGGGCCAACATCGCCGCAAAGAATTGTTGTGGGTATAAATCAAGGCCGATTGTCCGCTGAAACGACAGCGCCCACCCGATTCCAAGCAGAGTCAGCAGCGCCGCCAGCACGTCGCTGACAAGCCGCCACCTACTATTCAAGAGGCCCGAATCGACCTCTTGAGATGTTGGTTCATCATTCAAGGCGTGCTTATTTCAAACCGACTTCTTCATAGAATCGAAGTGCGCCAGAGTGAAATTCTGCAATGCCTGAATCGCTCATCATATCGGCGGGTTTGAAGGCGCGCATTGGCGGGAACGTCTCGCCCATGACGGCCGATTGTTCATACATCGCTTTTGTCATCTGATACACCGCTTCGTCTGATGCACCGGCATGTGTAAACACGACCTGTGGAAAGGCGATATATGTGGTGTCTTCCAAGACTCCGGGCATCGCTCCGGATGGTAATTCCGTAAAGAAGGCAGTTGGCCAATGTTCCCGCGCCGCGGCCAATGAAGCATCGCTTGAGTCATCGACACCCAATGCGCGCAGTCCACCCACGGCAGCATCCGCTTCGCGGACCTTCCCTGCACCATGTGCAAAAATGAAGCCAACCGTGTCACCGGCCATAAAAGCGTCGGCGCCGGCGACAACCGACGCAACGGAGATTTGCTCGACATCATCACGGGTCATACCGGCCGTTGCATAAAACGCAGAGAGCTGCGGCAGGATGGTATTCTGCGCCGTATAGCCATCAGTCATGGCCAGGCCTCTCAGATCGGCGACTGACATAATATCGCTGTCAGCACGAACGAAAATCGCTTCGACAAGCGGCTGTAAGTGACCGACAACACGGAGGTTTTCGTTCTTTACGCCGTTCCACCACGCCTCGCCGGTGATCGCGTAGTTGACCTCTTGCAAGTTCGCCACGCCGAATTCGATACCACCAGTATTGATGAAAGGAATGAATTGGTTCGGACTAGTTGCAGGCTGAATAGTTGTGTCCAGTCCGTTTGCATTGGCCGCATTTGCAACTGCAGTGCCAATGTTGTGAAACAGCGACCCCGGATTAGATGTCGCAATCCCAACGCTTTCAGCGCTGGCTGTCGTCCCGACAATAGCCGCAAAGCCAAATACGGCAGCTGTAAGCACATGTTTCATAAATATTCCTCCCAGAATTCAATCGGTCAGCCCGATTCTTTTTAGTCTCAAATCCCACTATATGAGAATTATACCAAAAAGCTTGTGAAATTTTTGCAATCGAGGCCTACTGGCAAAAACTATCGTCCAGCGAGGGGCCATGATGAGTGAACAAGGCGAGGTGTCCGGCGCAGAAATGCTGCTGCAAAGCATGAGGGGCGCTGGAATCGACTATCTGTTTGCTAACGCGGGCACAGATTTTCCTCCGGTTATTGAAGCCTTTTCTCGGCTTGATCCGGCAAGCGTGCCAGTTCCTATCACGGTTCCGCATGAAACCGCTGCGGTTGCTATGGCCCATGGTGCCTATCTTGTCAGCGGTAAGCCTCAGGCAGTCATGGTCCATGTGAATGTGGGCTTGGCGAATGCGGTGATGGGGGTGATCAATGCTGCCTCTGACAATATCCCGATGCTGGTGATGTCAGGGCGCACGCCGATCACGGAAAGTGGGCGCAAGGGGTCGCGCATGACTCCGATCCAATACGGACAAGAGATGTTTGATCAGACGTCGCTGGTACGAGATGTGGTGAAATACAACTATGAAATGCGCTATCCAGAGCAAGGCGCGCCGCTTGTTGCCCGCGCGATGGCCATTGCGAATTCTGAGCCAAAAGGCCCCGTCTATCTTTCCCTTCCGAAAGAGCCGCTGTCGGATACTGTTCCAGCAGAGGCGCGCGCTGCGTACCCGCAACCACCCGCGATGACGCAATCCCAACCCGACCCAGCGGCCATTTCACAAGCGGCACAGTTGCTTGAGTCTGCAACGCATCCTGTGATCATTTGTCAACGTGGTGATACGGGCGGAGTTTTGTCCAAAGCATTGTCCGAATTTGCTAAGGCCCATGGTATCGCCGTTTTTGAGCCATTCAGCCTGCGCAACGTCCTTTCCTCGTCTGACCCGGTGCTGAAAGGTTATGCGCCGACCGGTACCCTAGGCGCTGATCTTATTATTGTTTTGGACAGTGACACCCCTTGGATCGAGGCGACACATGCCCCTGCATCTGAAACATGTGTGATCCATATTGGCCCCGATCCGCATTTTGCGCGTATGCCGATACGTGGATTTCGCACTGATCTTGCAATTGCGTCAGATCCGCTGGCCGCTTTGCTTGCATTGCATGCAGCGGCAAAGCCTAATAATGGTGCAAAGGCCAGACTTGAGACGCTGACCAAAGCTGCAGAAACCCGTCGCGCTGCTGCGCAAGCGCGCGCAACTTCGGGTAAGTCATCCCCGATGACTGCCGAATGGATCAGCGCCTGCGTCTCAGACATTATGGATGAAGACACTGTTGCGTTTTCCGAACTGGGGCTCCTGCCAGGTTTCATGAAGCTGCGCGGCCCTAACCAATTGTTCAGCAATGTGCATGCGGGCGGGCTTGGCTGGGCGATGCCTGCCGCTCTTGGTGCACAACTGATGCGTCCCGGCAAGCTGACAGTCGCTGCGATGGGTGATGGCAGCTATATGTTCGCCAACCCGGTCGCTTGCCACCAGATTGCCGAGGCTTTGGACCTCCCGATCCTGACCATCGTCAAGAACAATGCGATGTGGAACGCCGTACGCCGATCAGTCGTCAACAGCTATCCTGATGGGGCAGCGGCCAAATCAAACAAGGTTCCTCTCACCTCGCTTGAACCTTCGCCTGATTTTGCGGCTGTCGCGAAAGCATCTCGCGCGCATGCCGAGCGGATCGAGGATGGGGCCGACCTGCCCGCCGCCCTAGCCCGGGCTGTCGAAGTGATCCGCACTAAGAAACGCCAGGTCCTGCTGGACTTGCGTTGCGCTGTGTCGGACGCACATTGATGGATCCTTACGGCGCAGCACTTGCCGCTATTGCATTTCTGTTGGGCGGCATCCTGAAAGGGGCGGTAGGCGCCGGCAGTCCCGTTATTGCGGTGCCAATTCTGTCAATGCTCTACGGCGTGCCTTTCGCGGTTTCGGTCTTTGTGCTGCCCAATCTGGTTTCGAATCTGTGGCAGGGCTGGCAATATCGCAACTATTTGGTGTCGCCAAAATTCGCAGCGGTTTTTGCCTTGTCGGGTGCCGCTGGCGCTGGCGTCGGGTCAGTTTTGCTATCAGCGTTACCTGCGGATTTCCTGATGCGAATTGTTGCGTTTGTCGTCTTAGGATATGTGGCGTTCCGGCTGACGCGACCGAATTGGCGTTTGTCAGACGGGCTTGCAAATCGCCTTGTAGCTCCTGCGGGATTTATCGGGGGAATATTGCAGGGCGCTGGCGGTATATCCGCGCCAGTGTCCGTGACGTTCCTGAATGCGCTCAAGATGGAAAGGGCCGCATTTATTGCCACGATATCGATCTTCTTTGTCGCCATGTCAGCGGTTCAAATCCCCACTTTGATCAGCTTGGGTATCCTGACCCAAGACCGGCTTTTGTTTAGCGTTTTTGCTTTGATCCCCCTGCTTGGCGGCATGCCAATTGGGGCATGGATCGCAAGGCACGTGGATGCTGCTGTCTTTGACAAGGTGGTACTGGCGCTTTTGTTTGTCGTTGCGCTGAAGTTGATCTTCTTTCCAAATAGCTAGGCTTGTCCTGTTACGTGTGCCGCAAGTTGTGCAGGATCACTCGGCGCAGCATTTGAACGCCAAGCGATATGTAAATCAGGGCGTAACAAGAACAGATCGCGCCCATAAAGTGCACGCAGGCGCGGATCGTCAATGATCTCTTCCTGCACTGGCGCGCCGATGTCATGCAGCGCAGAGGTAATCGCGTGGCCTGCAGATACATCCTGCCCAAAGTTCAACACTGTATAACTGCGCCCGAACCCGTCTAAGATCGACACGTCCGGTGCGACCCAAGCATGCGGCATGCGCACACCAGTCCAAGCGGTTGGATCGTAAGTGCGAAACAACTGTTCGGGGCCGCCAGGCTCTTCGGTGATGACAGGGCTGCCAACATAGCGATAGCCAAGTTCGGCACCGATCATTTCGTTGGTCTTGCGTTGTTCTTCGTCTGCAACCCGGACAAATTCGGCGCGGGCCACGTCCTGTTCCGCACCGCCGCTGTCCAACTCTGGCCGCCACAACGACCGCCATTTTCGCCGACCGGTCGAGGCATACCGTGAAGCGCCGATGTTGCGGTCGCCAACTTGCCTGCGCTCAACCTCGTAGGATGCCAAAAGTGCCGGTCCACCCCAGCCTTGCAGCGATGCGGCAATTTTCCATGACAGATCAATAGCGTCTCCAATGCCGGTGTTCATACCCAACCCACCAGTTGGGATCACCAGATGGGCAGAGTCTCCAGCAAGGAAAACCCGACCGGTTCCATATCTATCGGCCAGCAAGAGGTTCTGTTTCCATTCGCCAACGTACAGCATTTCATAGTCAATCGGCTGGCCAACTACCTTTTCAAACTGCGCCGCCATCGCCGCGTCGCTATCGACCACAGCATGTAAGGTCCAATGACGGGTGGAATCCTGCATGATCAGGAAAGAGCTTGCAGCATCTGCGACATGATAATGACGCCCCTGCCCCGGTCCGGGCCCCATCGGCAAGCGGTCAAACAGATCATCGCAACGATAAAGCGCTTGGCGCATCCGCGCGATGTTCCCCTCGCCCGTCAGACTAATTCCAAGCGCGCGGCGAACGGGGCTGCCGCCACCATCGCATCCAACAAGGTAGTCCGCGCGGATGTCTTGTGCTTGCCCCGCGATATGAACTGTTGCCGTCACACCACCGGCATCTTGGGTGAGGTTTTCATATTCACAGCCGTAGATGACTTCGATAGTCGGAAGGCTCTCGGCAACTTCGCGCA
>Ga0213868_10004029_pt1 | contig 13557 bp, 5 predicted proteins | sample PICome_9_FD_160087 | JGI IMG/M metagenome (GOLD analysis project Ga0213868, IMG submission 160087) | Coastal seawater microbial communities near Pivers Island, North Carolina, United States - PICO127 | ecosystem: Environmental > Aquatic > Marine > Coastal | place: USA: North Carolina | collected...
GCAAAGTCGAAAGAAGCGGTGGAGCTTTTGAAAGCGCACGCGAGAGACGGGAAGACGAAAGACGAGTTGGTAGAGACATTGTTCGAGAGAATAGACGAGTTGACGGATAGGTTAGAGGAGACGGAAGGGGGTGATCGGACGAGAACAGCTGCTTCGACGACGAACAGAGCGGAGGAAACGCGGGAAGAGTTGAACGCAGTCCGAGAGGAGATGGAGCAGCAAAAACGGTTAGCGAATCGCTACGCAGCAGAGAGAGATCATCTTATGCGAGCAAATGAACAGTTGACGATGACGCTAGAGTCGAGAGAAGCATTTGATGCGCACGGAGATGTAGAAGGGTACGAGATTGCGCTGAAAACGTCCAGGGAAGAGAATAAATCTTTACGAGAAGACGTCGACCGCTTGAAGGCGACGATCGACGGGTTGGACGCGCAGCGCTTGGATTTAGGTGAAAAATTTAAACGATCGCACGAAACGTTGAAAGAGGCGGAGACGAGAGCGAAAAAAGCGGAAGAGGAGTTGCAAATGATCGCAGAGGCACAACAAAACGGACAAACTACGCCGAGAACGTCTTTCCTTTCTTCTGAACTTTTACGAAAGAATGGGAAGAACACGGATGCGGATCATCTCGCCAAGGCGCTCGAAATCGAACGCGATCGCTTACAACAAGAGTGCGACGCGTTAACGGAAACCTTGGCAGAATCCGAGGCGCGACTTCAAGCCGTTGTAAACGAATGCCAAATGGCGAAATCGTCCGAAGCGAAAGCCGTCCGCGAAAGGAGTGCGGTTGAAAAGCTGCGTCAACAAGAAATCGATAAGGCACATCAATTAGATCGTTCGCTCGCGGATGCTTTAGAGGATGCGAAGAGTGCGAGAGAGGAAACCAAACAACATAGAGAAGAGTTGCGCTTTGTCGCGGAGGATTTAGTCGCAATGACGAGAGAACAACAAAGCGTAAACGACGATTACCTTCGAGCGTGCGCGGAACGTGATCGCGCGTGGAAAGATTTGCGGCACGCCGAAAGAGCTTTAGAAAACGTAGAGGTAAATTCAGTGTCAACTGCAAAAGAACTCGAAGATGTTGCCAGGGCGTATAGAGAACTTGAAGGAGAACATAAATTAGCCGTGAGAGAGTTATCGGCGACGTCCAGCGATAACCAAAAGTTAGAGAAGGCGTTGCAACAAACTGAAGATGGTTTGAGAGCAGCGAAAGAGCGATCGAGAGTTTTAGATTCCGAAAACAGAGCTTTGAGCTCGGAAGCGAGAAATTTGGAACGCAGAGTTTCGCAGCTCACGAAAGAACTCGAGGAGATGTCATCTTCTACCGCTTCGACGCAAACGCGAAAAGGAGGGAAAAGTGGAGAAGATTTCGCACCGAATGGGTTAGGATCTCTTTCAGAGCAACTTGAAGAAGTTACAAAGACGTGCGAAGACTTGAAGCGTCAAAACGAAAGATACCGCAAGCAGCACGCGGAAGTTGAATCCGAATTCCGCACGTTGCGCAACAAGTTGGAGGAGTCCTCGCAAGAACGGGATCGGTTGAAATTAAGGACAAAGTTAGAATCAAATCGCGCGGAGGAACTCGAAGGTTTGTTAGCATCCACGCGCGCGAGAGAGTACGACTTTTCTATGACAAATGAAGATGACTCTAAACGCTTAAAGCTTTTAAAAGAGCGAGTCGATGCGCTTAGTGAAGATAACGAACGATTGACGAGTCGTTTGGAGGCGGCTAACGCGACGAACGCGCAGCTCTCGAACGAGCTGGAAAATATCAAACCGAACAGTAGTGTGAACCCGAAGAACACAAAAGATTCAGAGTCACAAACACTCAACGCGGCGAGAAATTTGGCAAAATCGCTCGCACACTCAGAATCAGTCGTCGTCGAGCAGCAACGCCGTATGCGAGAAATCATGGAGGAGACGAAAGATTTGCGAGAACGCGTGGAAGAAGCGGAGAATCGGGCAGCTTCGGCAGCCTCGTTCGCCAAGCAAGCCGAAAACAAGTCCAAGCGATCCGCGGCGAGAGAATCAGAGTTGCGCGTGCAGTTACAAGGCGCATTTGAAGACTTGCGTCTCGCGAGAGAAGCATCCAAAAGATTTGCGGATGAAAACAGTGGTTTCGCGGCCAACGGCGAGGAATTTGAAACGCTCAAGCGATCTCTTGAAGAGGCACTCGAGGAGAAAGAAAAGTTGGAGAAAGCGTTGTCTGCTCACGTGAGAAGGTCAAACGACCTCGGCGTGATGCATGATGCGAACTCGAAACAAATGAGCGACTTGAGAACGCACGTCGATCGATTGGATGCGCTCCTGAGAGAACGAGACCGAGAGTTACTCGAGGCGCGAGCGAGACAGAGCGAACTACTCGAGGAATTCAACCAATCCAAACTGTTTAGTAACAAATCATCCTCTCCATTTCAGGATTTTGGCAGTTCGGATGATCTCGTGAATCAAGGCATCGATGATGATACAAAACGTGCGGCGTTCGAAGCGCTCGCGCGTTCGGTCCGAGAACCGGTGGACCAGTCGCCATTAGGTGTCCGAGACTTTGTCCAAGCTAAATTAAACATGGACAATGATGATAGTAACACCGCAACCAATATCAATAAGAACGACGAAGACTTAGAGCACCTCGAAGAACTTCGATTAGAGAATGAACTGTTGCGTCAAGAGAACGATAAGCTTTCTCGAGAGCTCGATGGCACCGAAGAAGCCACGGAGGAGATGCACGCGCAGCTGCAAAAAATAAGCGACGATTACAACGCGTTAGCAAAGACTTTAAACGAAACTTTGAACGTAGTCCCTTAGTAAACGAAGATAATTTATAGCATGTAGTGCTTTAAATATAAAGCATTGTAACAATACGCGTACTATGATAACGAAAGCTTTTCCTAACGCATAGCTGAAATGAGCGTTCTCGAAGGGGTTCTTAAGATGTGAACTAATCCAACTTGCTGCACAACTACTTGCATGCGCTTCAACGTCGTCTCTTGGAATTTTAGCGCCTCTTCGCGCGCTCTGCGCTCTTCCATCTCTGTCCGAATACGCTCGCGGTCTTCACATGTGATTTTGATACCATCGAGAAACTCTAACGTTTCCAGCGCGAATACGGCTTCGTCGAAATACGACGACGCAAACTTACAGCCCCGTAAACTCAATTTTTTTAATCCATTCACCCCTGCGAGCTGCTTAAGCGCTAACGCCTTATCCTTCACTCGGTTACCATCTAATCGCAAAGAGTTAACGTGCGGCAACGCGTTCAAATGTGCAAACGAACGCACGCCACATCGTTTCATCGAGAGTGATTCGAGCGCGCCAAAACCGAGGAACGTGTTTTCGTTAAACTGTCGCAACGGGTTCTCGTCGGCTCGTATTTTTCGAAGGTTGCGCAGATTTTTCAATCCATCCAGATTCTGCAAGCGATTGTTTGAGACATCAACAAAAGATAGAAGTTGGAGCTTTTGGAGCTGTAATCGTACGAGTCGGCGCGAGTCTATGCGATTATACCGCACGTCCAGCTCTTTCAGCTGAGGGAAGAACTGTTCATAGAAACACCTACTGCTTTCTTCGTTTCTTTCATCGACAGAGGAGTCGTCGCCTGTGTTTCCATTTACAAACGGTTCTCGAACGAGCGCAAATCGAAGCGCATTTTTAGGCATCGAGAGTCTTCGCAGATGTTTTAAACTGCCAAGCGCCGATACATCTGAGAGCTGGTTTTTCTCAAAATTTAATATTTTTGCCGACGCCATGGCGACGCCAGAGACGGATTCCTCGTCCAATCTTCGCACGCGCATTTCTGATAAATTCAAGGTGAAGTTATCATCATCATCATCATTATTATTCATATTCTCTGCTAATTTTTGCTCGATCATTTCCGTCGTTAGGCGACCTTGAAACAGAAATCGTCCTTTGCGTCTCCAAATCTCTCGAACCTCCTCGCCGTCGAGCAACACGAGGGAAGGCGCAAAATACGCCGCACACTCGCGATAGTTTTCAAGGTTTGTGACTGCGTTTCCACGCAAATCTATGTATTTTAAAATGAATACACGAAGTACATCAGCATAGCACGTCGATTTGTTGTTTATTTGCGTTTTCGAAGACGTCTCATCTGTGTTCCTCTCGAGGAGATTTTGTACTTCGAGCAGCGTTCGTATTTGATTTCGAGCCAAGCGAAGATGGCGTAAATTTGGGCACTTGTCGTGGACACAAAGCATGGCATCGCGATCTATATTTGTTATTTCATTGTCGGATAAGTCCAAATATATCAACCGATTGAGTCCAATAAACCAAGCGGAGTCGAGCTTACTTATCCTGTTCGAACTAGCATCCAAACTGTGTAGATTAGTGCACGACTGTAAACCTTCGAGAGAGGCGAGAGAACAGTTTTGTATTTTCAAAGACACGAGCGTTTTCGAATGAACGCGGGATGGAAGGTCGAGAAAAGTAACGTCACAAAACGTCATTCCCTCCAACATCGAGATAAGCGCCATGTCTTCTTCAATCACGACGCGAATCTCTGCGTTCCTCTTCTCCGTTTCGTCGTGCGCAAACTCTTCCGCCTCCGAATGGATAATTATTGCGCGTTCGTCCAAGAAAAGAGGCGTTATGGCAGCTTCTCGAAATAGATCGCTTACCCTTTCGTCACTCGGTGCATAATATAGCGCGCGGCGATTATCGTGTTGCTCGAGTAATCTTTCACGAAGTGAAGGCGTCAGCTCGTACCCGTCCAGGAACCGTAAGCTCTCTCCAAATGCCGCCACGCACTTCGAGGCGTATCTCGAATACGCCGCATCGCTTGATTCCAACGTGTTCGTATCACAGATTCCACACGCGATGGGAGACGCGCCAGATATGTCGTCTCGAAAACGAATATCAACGATATTCTTAGCGTATTTAGCGATGACATGGACGACAGCGTCGTTACTCATTGGGTTTGCAGCCAAGTTGAGCACGGCGACGCTTCGTAACCACTCCATTTCTACGTCAGTCGCGTTCCCACTCTTTTCCAAAAACAACGCTTCTCCAGTGATCAAGTTTTCGCTCAAATCGACGCACTCCAACGACTTCATGTGCGTGAAACTCTTACCAATCTCCCGTATTTTGTTTTCGTTCAGCATTAAACGCTTCAAGTTCTGAAACGGCGGCTTTTTCCTCGCCTCTTTTTTCCCGCCGTCTTCTTCTTCTTCTTCGTCGTCAGAACGACAACACATGAACGTACTCTCCACCTCTTCAATCTCATTCCCATACAAAACCAAAACTTCCAAACTCTCAAATTCAAACCCTTTCAACCCGTCCAACGTTTCTAATCCGCACTCGCACACCCACAACTCTCTCAGCGTCTTCTCGCATCTCTCGAAACACCCGCTCGGTATTCGTTTCACGTTCGGGCAGTTGATGATCTTTACGCACACCAACGGCGGATAATTCGTTCCCGAGAACGCGCGAATCGCGGATAAATCTCTTAAACTTATCGTCATGAACGCGTCGATGATCATCGCAGTCTTTTCATCTCCATCTCCCGTCGTCGTCGTCGTCACCACCACCTTATTCTCCTCCAAAACCTTCCAGTCTTCCCCTTTTTCCTCGTCAAAAAAGTTTGATGATACCGACGCTCGATCCGCGTGCGCGCGTTCCAATCGCCGCAACGCTTCGCGCATTATATTCTCACGTGTAAAACTTCCCTCTCTCTTCTCTTTCTCTCGCCTTCATTAACATACTAAAGCGGGAAAGAGGGTGGTGGTGGTCAAACGCTCTTTTTTAAGAGAGACAGAAACGAAAAGACGTTTTTTTCCTTTTTTTAGCCATTTTCAAAAACCCTAAACTGAAGTGCTTTTGACACGACCCTCAAAATAACAAACTTTTTGTTTGTTGGGAAAACGGCATATTATATATCGTCGTCACCTCGTCGTCATCATGCTTCAATCATCCGCGCGAAAAGTACGCGCGATGAGCGGTCTCAAAGCGTCCTGCAGTAGGAGCGTTACTTTTGCCACGGGGCGTTCTCTCTCTTCTTCTTCTTTTCAACGCATTAAAGACAAAGAGGACGGTTTGGAGAAGAATGTTTGGAATGTTCCTCTTATTAGGGGAAATTGCGCGGACTACTGTTGTGACGACGAGAGGAAGAAGAGGAAGAAGATTGGAGATCTGAGAAGGACGATGACGACAACAAAAATCGCGATGAGAGGGTTCGCGTCCTCGTCGTCGAAATCTTATTCCAAGGACGACGAGACTTCAAATGTCCCCGAGACGGCGACGATTTTGTCAACCAATGTCACAAAATCAAACGTGGAAACCAAATCCAAGCGAAGAGCGTTTCGGAAAAAAGGCGTCTCGGACAAGACGTTTGATTTAAACGACCAAGAGTTGTTCGAAGACGCACCTCCTACGGAGTTAAAACCGAACGTGCAAGTAGCGCAGTACGAATCGAGAAACGACGAGCGGTCGTTGAAAGCGGTATCGACGGCGATTAGCGCGAATACGGCTATTTTGTTTTGTAAGTTGGGCGGGTACGCGGTTTCCGGGTCGCCGTCGATGTTGGCAGAGAGCGTGCACTCGGTGGCGGATATCGCGAATCAGGCGTTGTTGAGGTATGGGATTGTATCGTCGAAGAGGAAACCGGACGCGACGCATAATTACGGATATCACCGGGAACGGTTCGTGTGGTCGTTGATTTCCGCGACTGGGGTGTTTTTCTTGGGATCCGGGTTGTCCATATCGCACGGCGTGAACGCGCTGACCGCAACCGGAGGGCCGCAAGCGGCGGAGAAACCCGAAATTTCTTTGGCTATTTTAGGTGCGAGTCTAGCGTTGGAAGCGTATTCCGCATACGTCGCGTACGACGCGTTGAAGCTAAACGCCATGGACAGAGGGATGACCGTCACGCAGTTTATCAAATCCGGGAGGGATCCGACGTCGGTGTCCGTTTTAGCCGAAGATGCCGCGGCGGTTGCCGGATGCGCCGTCGCCGGCGCCGCGATTCTTGCGGCTAATATTACCGGCATTCACGCGTTCGATGCCGCTGGTTCCATCTGTATTGGCGGTTTACTCGGCGTCACCGCGATGTACTTGATCAACTCCAACAGACTCATGCTTCTGGGTAAATCCTTGGGCCAAGACAAAATGTCTCTCCTGAACGAAAAGATGCGCAAAGACCCCGTCGTTTCCGAAGTCTACCTCGCCAAATCCGAAGAACTCGGCCCGGGTACCTTTCGCTACGCCGCCGAACTCGAGTTCGACGGTACCGCCATCGTCAACCGCTTCTTGGATAAAGACAATAACCGCGAGGCTTTCCGCGAGGAGTTCAAACGAGGCGTCTTGGAAAACGACTCCAAAGTCATCGACGACGCTTTAGTCGGGTACGGGAGAAGAGTCATAATATCCGTAGGCGACGAAGTCGATCGCATAGAGAGAGAAATAGTCGAACTCGAGCCGACGATTAAATACGTCGATTTAGAAACGAACTAGTTTTGCGTCTTGTAGAATATGTTTGTACTTTGTATTTGCGTACCCAGCAGCAAGAGAGAAAAATGACTTCTTATTTTCTTGTCGCATGTCCACATGCGCTTTTTTTAATCGCAAAAACAATAGCACATGCGCGCGCTTTAAACTCAGCACGCGCAGATAACACCATAACTACTCATGCGTGCGAGTGATTTCTCGTCATCTTTGGAGAGCGAAACCGACTCATCGTTGGTGTTCGATGCAGACGCTGCGGTGCTTCGCGAGTTGGTAAACGCTTATTTTTTTTTCCCAAGAAAATGTTTGACCACCATAAAAACACAACAGGAAGACCTCGAGCGCGATGTTTGCGACGACGGAGAAGGCGCGCTCTTTTCATCTTTTGCGTACTCGGAGGACGAGAGCGAAGAAGACTTGAGAACGACGGTCGACGAAGAATTGCGCCTGTTTCGTGAGAAATGGTCGACGGTGTTTGCAGCCGAAGAAAAGGAAGAAGACAAAGAAGAAGAAGAAGAAATGTTGGAGCGAGATCATCATCTGGTATGCGACGAGAGGACGAAGAGATCTTTCATAAAAAGAACGGATGAAGAAGACGGTGTGAAAAACGAAGAGTGCGGGACAGTTGATGCAACGGCGGCAGACGAGGGAACGACGGGTAAATGTGACGACCAACAAAGCCTCGCGAGCGACGAGCTTTCCGCGCTCGGCGCGATTGTGCGTAAAGAGCGCGAGGAGAGAGTGAAGCGAGAAGTGATGAGCGCGTTGAGAAAGAACGAGCGAGAGTTGGAATATGTACGAGCAAAAGCGAGAAATGACGCGCAAAGGGTGATTGCAAAGCATGCACGAATATGGTTTTATCGGCGAACGGACGCGTCGTTGACGATGCAACGACACGCGAGGGGTTTCTTGGCGAGAGTGCGACTCAAGCACAAAACGACGATGGTCGTCCGAATACAACGTCGATGGAAGTTCGTACTCTTCGTGCGGTTGCGAACGGACGCGTGCGTGATCGTTCAAACTGCATTTCGTGCGCACATAAGCAGGAAAAAACTCGAGAAGGAGAAAATGGAAAACGCGGCGGCGACTCGCATCCAAACGCACGTCAAACGACTCATCGCGATGCGCCGTTACGCCATTCTCGAGCGAAAGATTCGCACAGTCCAAGCGTGCGCCGCGCGATGGATACGCAAGCGCAAAAGAGCGAGTCAAATAATCCAAAAATCCTTCCGCTCGTACGTCGAGACAAAACGACTCGGAAAATACGCGACTCGCGTTCAAGCGGCGTTCCGAGGCTATCGCGTGCGACGCCGTTTCGCCGCCATCCTCGATTCGAACGCGTACGGAGCAGACGACGATGTACTCCCGACGCTTTCCGAGTACGACTCTGACACAGAGAACAACGCTTTCGTCGACAAAAACGACGACAAAGAAAACGAGATAGAAATGATATCCGACGACGCCTTCTACTTCGCCCGCCTCTCCGCTCCACTTCCGCGAAATGCCGATAACGCTCGCCACGACGAACTCCACGCCGATATCCTCGCTCTGCGAACGAAACGCATTCGCGACCAAAACATGCAAACAAAAATGAACGAAGCAAATTTGCGCTCATTATACGAGACCAGGTTCAAAAAGAACGCGCAAAATCGGAAAGAGTTTCGAAGGGTTCGAGCGCTCAGAATGACGTGACGTGACATTGACGTGACATTATGAAGTGACATTTTTTGATGAGTTCGTTGCAAAATTCTTCATTTTTTGTGTTTCGTCTGCACAAAACTTTTGGATACGATGGTACAAATTGGTTCCTTTTTGTCGATGTCATCAACTCTTCTCTCTTTGCGTTGTTTTTGCATTTCGAAGAAGGAGCAGCAACGAGAGCGCGCAGAAGTAGTCTCGCCGTCCTCCTGTGCGTCGAAAAGCCGAACGACGCGACGAAAACGGGACGAGAACGCGGCGACTGCTCTCGCAACCAATTCCGTTACCGTCGTCGCTTTCCCCAAAGATGGAATTAATGTTGACGACGCGACGACGATTCAGACGACGACGCGATATCGAAAACAACGTCACGAGCATCATCATCGAAGACGGGAGTTCTTTTTCTCTTCTTTTGCGCTCGTATTGGCGACATCATTCATGTCGCCGAGAGCGATGATGAATGCAGAAGCTGACGAGGAGAAAGAAGGAGGAAATCCGAGCGAAACGTTACAACCGCTCCAAACGTATAAGAATCGATTGCGACGAGTAGAGAGAGAGTTGAGCGCGATCGTTTCGAGTTTACGAGACGACGCAGAAGGGACGACAGGAGGAATTGAAGAAGCGGCGGCCGTCACCGAAGATGAATTCGACTTGCGGCAGTTTTCTGGCGTCGTATCGAAAGCCGACCTCGACGCCATCCGCAAAGCGTTACACGAGAACGAACTCGGGAACTTCTGGGAAATCGCGCTCGGCGCGAACCGGTACTTGAACGGCGGCATTAAATCCGACTTCGCGCGAGGCGAGGAGGATTTATGGAAGCTCGCGCCAAAGAAATCGGAAGCTATTTCGAACTTTTTAACCCCCGATTTCAACAACGCGGACGACAAGTTGTGTCTGATATACTCCTGCGTGAACGACCCGAGCGCGCCGCCGAGCATAGACGTGTTATACGCGCTGAAATTATTCGACGAAGGTTTGAAGGAAGCGAGCAAGAAAGGTAAAAAAAACGTCACGAGGGACGGTTTACGCGAAGTCGCCAAAGACGCTTTAGAGAAGTTGCTCACGTACGAGCGGTTGATCGAGCGAGAGGCGGAAGACGGGAAGAGCGACGCGTCGTGGAAGAATCCAGCTTTCGGTAAAGGGTGGCACGGGACCGGCATTTAAGAAAAGTCAAAAGAGAAAGATAGAGAGGTAGATCGATATATATATCTATAGAGAGAGAGAGAAAGAGTTGTGTATAAGAGAGTTGTTTGCGCTGCGATATGTACAATAAGTCATGGAAAAAAATGCTTCAACAAACGACTCCAATTCCCTTCATTAAAAACACACAAACGAACGAACACAAACGGTCTCTTTTGCACGACGCAATACTACTAATTTAATGTTTGCCTCGCTGCTCAAAAGTACTTCTTTCGCGACGTCTTCGTTCTCGCCGAGAAGACGACATCATCATCATAAAAAACAAGCGCTTCGGATTCGCCACCTGTCAGCAGCCGCCAACGACGACGACGACGACGATTTCCCGAACGACAACAACGAGTTCGATTACGACGTCGTCTCGGTCCCGAGAAACCCGGGGATTAAATCCGGAAAGTGGAACCAAAACGACATGGAAATTGTGAAAACGGCGCAAAAAGACGCGAACGAGAAAGCGTCTTTAACGACTTCGAACTCGCTCGCATCTCCGTCGAACGATTTGACTTTATTGGGCTTAACGGAAAACGAATTGAAAGTCTTCGCCGAGCGCAACGGGACGCAAAAGTTTCGAGGGAAACAAATCAAAGATTTCATATACAAACACCGAGTGAAATCAATCATGGAGATGACGCAGTTACCGAAAGATTTACGAGAGAGTTGGGATGGGCTCGGAGTGACGATTGGGAGGAACGAGGTGTACGCGAAGAAATCCGCGCCGGACGGGACGACGAAACTGTTGATGAAGTTGGACGATAACAGGATCGTCGAGACGGTTGGGATTCCGAGTAACGAGTACGGAAAGAGTCGTTTGACGTGTTGCGTGAGCAGTCAGGTTGGATGTCCGATGAGATGCGAATTTTGCGCGACTGGGAAAGGTGGATTTTATAGAAATTTGACCGCGAGGGAGATTGTCGATCAGGTCATGGCCATCGAGGAGGAGTTTGGCGGGAGGAGGGTGAGTAATGTCGTGTTCATGGGGATGGGAGAGCCTATGTTGAACGTGCCAAACGTGGTTAAAGCGACGGAACTTTTGAACAAAGAGATTGGGATTGGGATGCGACACATATCGATATCGACCGTGGGTGTTTTTGGCGCTTTGGAGAAACTGGCGAGTTACGAGATGCAGTGCGTGTTGGCGGTGAGTTTACACGCGCCGAATCAAAAAATCAGGGAGGAAATCATCCCAAGCGCGAGAGCGTATTCGTTCGATGATATTTTGAATGATTGCGTGGCGTATTTTAACGCCACTGGGAGGAGAGTTACGTTTGAATACACGCTGTTAGCCGGCGTGAACGATCAAAAAGAACACGCCAAAGAGTTGGCTCAGGTGTTGTTTAAGAAGAACTTAGCCAGTCACGTGAATTTGATTCCGTATAATCCGGTAGATGATTCCGATTTCAAAAGGCCAACGAAACAAGCGATCGATCAGTTTCGAAGAATATTGGAGGAGAATAACGTGCCGACGAGTGTGAGACAAACGAGAGGTTTGGAGGCGGCGGCTGCGTGTGGGCAGTTACGAAATATGTATCAAAAGGAAGCGCTGGTTGCGTAATTTTAAAAAAATGTGTTGTATATGCTGTATGATCATGAATATTGATGTCATTATATTCGATTAAACAATCACGCCTTTTTCGTCGTCGTAGTGCAAAATCGCCGCGCCGGCGCTCGGTGCAGTTTTGAACAGTAAATTCGTCTCGTCCGCTATGTTCGCTACTCCGGATTGGAATCGTTTTTCGTAAAAACTCTTCTTCACGTCGGCTAAAATTTCCTCGGCGATATCGCTCTCGCACACCGCGACGACGCACCCGCCCCATCCGGCGCCGGTCAATCGCGCGCCGAGCGCGCCTGCACTCATGAACGCATCCACCAACTCGTCCAGCTCGTCGCACGAGCACTCGTACTGCGTTTTACAACTCTCGTGGGAAAGATGCATAAGTTTTGCGAGAGCGTCTTCTTTGCCTATCCCGTACATCGGGTGGCCGAAATCTTTAGTTGGATCGTCCGAAGCGACGCCGACGTCGGGTTCTAAGCCGATCACTTTGCACCAATGCTCGTATATCGGACCCGACACTGCATACCTTGGCGATTGACCTTCACAAATCTTTTGGAATTCGTGCACTCTTCTCGCTTCGGAAAATACGTGTCGAGCTCGGTCTCTGAGTTTAAACGTGTCGTTCTTTTGCAACACGACGTTAAACGCTTCGTTGTTTTCGCAATCGAAAATTTTCCGTAAATCGCCAAGACCTTCGTCATTTTCCAACTGTTTCTTCGTGTAACTCCCCTCGTTTAACGCTTTTCTAACCGCGCCCAAAGCAGTCCACAAATCGCCTTTGTTGCAATACAAATCCGCGACTTCTCTCAGCGTCACTCTCGTCTTGGCCTTCTCGATATCTTCGCCGTAATGTTTTGCCATCAATATCGCCGCCAATCGGCACTCGACGACGCGCAAGTTGTAATGTTTGTGTGCTGATTCGGCTTTCTTACTCACCGCGCAACTATTCCCAATCAAAAACGTCAAATTTGTCGGTAACGGTACATCCATCGCACCAATCGGGTTGAAATCGATCCTCTTTGCCAAATCTTTCTCGCCCATGATGGAAATCGCTTGATCCATTCCGCCGCTTTGCGTCCCGGAATACCGCTCGGATAAACACGTCAGCTCGGACAACTCCCCTTTCGTGAAACTTAACTCGAACGCATCCATTAATGCCACAGTCACGGCACAATTCAGCGCGGACGAAGAGGATAGACCGCTCCCTAGCGGAACCTTCCCGTCCACCATCACCATCACCTTCTTCACTCTCTTCATAAACGCGCTTTCCAGAACCGACTCTAACTTATTCTGTTTCTTCAGCTGATCAAAAATACCTTTAAACCCACACAACACGTAGTTTGTCCAGTGGTGACTTTTCACGTCCACCTCTTGCTCGTGATCGAACGGAAACTCTTTCGGCGTATACTTCTCGCCGTCCACGTTCGCAATCGAGAGCGTCGCTTCCGCCTCGTCCTCTTCAACGTTTCCTTCTTCTTTCAAAGCGACCGATACCGCAACGATGACGTCCAAACCAATCGCCATCGGTAACACCGAGTACCCTTCGTAATCGATGTGCTCGCCGATTAAATTCACCCGACCGGGCGACCGCGCGATGGTTTTCGGCTTTTCTCCCTCGAATTGCGTTTTGAAGGCACTCACGAGTGTGTCATATCTCG
>Ga0213868_10004030_pt1 | contig 13551 bp, 14 predicted proteins | sample PICome_9_FD_160087 | JGI IMG/M metagenome (GOLD analysis project Ga0213868, IMG submission 160087) | Coastal seawater microbial communities near Pivers Island, North Carolina, United States - PICO127 | ecosystem: Environmental > Aquatic > Marine > Coastal | place: USA: North Carolina...
ACGTCTTTACTAGAATGGGGCGGTGGACAAGATTGGAACTCCGCCGCGAGCGTAAAGCTTCTCACTTCGAATCGTTTCTAAACCTCTGGGCTATAAGCACTTGGGTAAAAATCTGAATTCATGGATTAGCCCTAATCACAATACTGAACCAATTTACTCCGGAGGAGCAGAAGGAGGCATTTTACGGCGAAAACTAGGATTACCTCGCCTGGAGCCTCGTCGCTAGAACGATCCCAATTGCAGCACCTAACCAATCTGCTAATCCGTCGGCGACATCACATGAACGTCCTACGGGAATCTGTAGAAGTTCATCGATCATCGCGAAGACAGCAATGATGGCGAAGCTACTCGCCCATTTCTGTATACCGCGAAACAGGCCTAATAAACAGGCCAATCCGAAGTAGGCCACGAAATGAATCAGTTTGTCTGAACCCTCTGGGAGAGCAGCCTCCGACGGCGGCACCGGGATGTGTGTGCCCATGAAGAGGGCAATCCAATAGAGCGCGAGCAGCCAGCCAAGTAATTAACGGCGGCGAGGCGTGTTCATATTAAGACGCACAATGCAAGGTTCTGCCGAAACCCAATTTTTCAAGCTGGTTGGCGAACAAGGTTGCTCTGAAATCCCGATCTCCCCTAGACTGCCTCATGGCCCTAACCCCATCTTCTATGGACCGTCGTCGGTTTCTCACGCGTTCAAGTGGCAGCGCCGCTTGCCTATTGGGTAATTTTTCCTTCCTGCAGGGTCTCCAGCCCATCACCGCTGCCGATACCCTGATCACTCCAAACATGGTCCGGGTCGGTGGAGAAATAGAACCCGTCGTGCGCATGTTAGAAACGACTCCTCGGAAGCGCCTCTTGGAACATGTCGGTGCAAGGGTGAAATCCGGTCAGCTGAATTACCAGCAGATCTTGGCCGCACTTCTGTTAGCAGGGGTGCGCAATGTCCAACCGAGACCAGTCGGTTTCAAGTTCCACGCCGTTCTCGTGGTGAATTCCGCGCATCTCGCCAGTATGGCGTCACCAGATCGTGACCGTTGGCTGCCGATCTTCTGGGCCTTGGACTACTACAAGAAGTCTGAGGCCGAGGATGTCGCGCAGAACAACTGGACCATGGCTCCTGTCAACGAATCACACGTCCCCGCCGCACATCATGCCCGCCAAGCGTTTATCCGTGCGATGGACAACTGGGATGAATCCGCCGCCGATGCCGCCATTGCTGGCCTCGTCCGCTCAAGCAGTGCTGGTGAACTCTTTGAACTCTTTGAACTCTTTGCTAGGTATGGCTCCAGGGATTTCCGTGACATCGGTCACAAAGCTATCTTTGTCGCCAACAGCTTCCGCGTCCTCCAGACCATCGGCTGGCAACACGCCGAGCCCGTTCTACGCTCCCTCACCTACGCCTTGCTCGCCCATGAAGGCACCAATCCTGCGGAGCGCGACTCTGGTGCAGATCGACCTTGGCGGCAGAACCAGTCCTTGCAGAAACAGATCCCCAAAGACTGGCAAGATGGCAAACGCAGCAATGAATCCGTCGCTGCTCTGTTAGAAATATTCCGACAGGCCTCGCCAGAGGATGCCTGCAAAGCTGTGGTGTCCCATCTCCAGAACGGACTCGCTCCCGCTTCCGTCTGGGATGCGGGCTTCCAGTTTTCCAGCGAGCTGCTCATGCGGAACCCTGGTATTGTCTCACTCCACGCCGTCACGTCGGCCAATGCCATGCACTTCGCCTATCAAGCGTGTAGCGAGGACGAAACCCGACGCCTGCTCGTGTTGCAATTTGCTGCCTTCCTCACAAAGTTTCGGAGCAATCCTAAGAATCTCGAAGATCGGAAAGAACGCATTCATTTGTTGGAGCCTATCGACCTCCCTGCGACATCGCCCGAAGCCCTCGAAAGCATCTTCACCGACATTACCGAGAATCGTTATGTCGCCGCACGCAAGATCCTCACGTTCTGTCGGAAGGATGCCGCACACGCCACCCAATTCATTGACAATGCCAGGCGCATGCTCTTCATGAAAGGCAACAACGCGCACGACTACAAATTCACCTCCGCCGTGCTCGAAGACTACTATCAAATTTCCCCCGGCCTGCGTGATTCGTTCCTCGCCGCCAGCGTCTACAATCTGAGAGGCTCCAAGGAACCTGACAATAAGCTCATCCAGCGCACACGCGCCGCGCTAGTCTAGGGCTGCTGGCTGGCCACGAGCGGGTCCAGAAACTGGTAGAGGGCTTCCGTCGCCGGATCCTCAGGTTTCCCCAAGTCGTTGTTCAACGCTCTGTGGTTGCTATCTCGTTTCCCAAAGGCCCGCGCAGGAATTTCTGCTGATTTCAACGTTGCTTCAAAAATCTTTGCTTGTGCTGCTGCGTCAGGATTCTCCGGAAAGTAGAGCAACAGAAAGGGAGGAATCCCTTTGTCTCCGGCCACGTGCGTCACGGCGGAGAACTCAACATGTTTCACGGGGTCATTACCAAACTTCTGCCGGTGACCAAAGGTGAACATCTTCCATCCGTAGAGCATCTGCCGATGTTCTGCCGTGGAGATGATTTTAGGGATATCGTAAGTGTCTCCATCGACCGGCACACAGCCCTTGAGGACGTCGAAGCTCACGCCTTCCTTCTTCAGATAACGGTCATCCGTGCAAAGAATCGCGGCGAGCTGGGCTGCGGCAGAATGCCCACCGACAAAGAGCCGTTTCGGATCGCCTCCATGCTTCGAGATATTGCGATGAACCCAGCCTAGCGCTTTGGCAACATCAGCGATCAGCACACCCATCTCAACCTCCGGCAAGAGTCGGTAGTTGGTCGAGACAAAGACGAATCCTCGTTCTACAAGCACCTTAGGTTTCAGACCCACATTGCTCTTATCACCCATGTGCCAGCCGCCGCCATGAATCCAGAACATCACTGGCAGATCCTTCGCCTCCGAACCTGCATAAATGTCTAGCACTTGACGCTCATGCCCATTCTCGACGTAGGGAATGTTGCTCTTCGTGGGAGCGATCGTTTGAGCCGAAACTTGTGATACAACCGTAGCCGCTGTGATAATTGCGAAGATGACTTTCATAATTGAGATGATGTCATTCTCTCATTGTCCATCAATATTGTGAAGCGTTTTGGATTGGCCGCGCCCACACCGAGAAGATTACTCTTAGCCATAACAAACCTGATCCTCCTCAGCACTGCCCTTCTTCTGACCACAAGTCTCGGGTTCGGCGAAGATTTCGTCCGCAATGACATCGCCTATGATGATGATCACAAGAGTCAACTGCTAGACTTCTATCCGGCGAAAACGAAAGAACCTGCCCCGGTGATGGTTCACATTCATGGCGGCGGATGGCAAGCTGGCTCGAAGCCTTACTACATCTGGACGATATCATCGCTCAACTCCAACCCACGGCCGTGAGACGGTGATTCTAAGAGAAAACCAGCTTTAAGGAACTTGCCAGGGGACACGGCATGTCTGAGGACGCTTGCCGAGAGCGTGTCTATCGTTCCCTTGAGAAACTGGCTTCTCTACTTACGAAGCGGGGCATCCTGATCCCACCCGCCACCCTTGGCACTGGCATGGGCGCTTGTCTAAATCAAGACGCTCTTCTCATCGCATCGGAATCAATCGCCAAGCTCGCGCTCACCTCAACGCCTGCGACAGAGACTTGTATCCTAGCCAAAATCTTACCCGGCATGGATGGACGCTCAATCGATCGAAGTTCTCCGAGCCAAGATGAGAGCAGAAGTCCGAGAAGCAGTATCTCGCTAGATCAACAGCTCCTTCCAGGTTTTGTTTGAAACTTTGCTTAACATGTCACTAAATAGCGATATGTTTCCAACGGCTACAGATCTCGTTTGGAAGGCTCTGGCCGACCCGTTCCGCAGGCAGATCTTGGAAGCGATCGATCTAGGATGACAATCTCGGTTTCATCTTGTAGGCCTAGAGCCTCAGCATGGATGGGCATAGCCCCGATCAAGATGCTAATCCCTTTCCGTTTCTAATGAACATTCTTGGAGTCTCCGCTTTCTACCACGATGCGGCAGCGGCCCTTCTCGTCGATGGCAAGATCATCGCGGCAGCCCAAGAAGAACGCTTCACCAGGTTGAAACACGATTCGGCCTTTCCGGTGAAAGCGGTTGAGTATTGCCTCCAAGAAGCAGGAATCAGCGCGTCGGATCTCGACTTTGTCGCGTTCTACGAGAAGCCCCTGCTGAAGTTCGATCGCCTTCTGGAGACGTACCTGTCCTTTGCCCCATCCGGTTTCCGCAGTTTCAAGATGGCACTCCCCGTGTGGCTCAAGCAGAAGCTGTATCTCCGACGCGAGATGAATCGCGGGCTACAAGGAAAGTATAAGGGTCGTTATGTATTCACGGAACATCATGAGTCCCATGCCGCGAGTGCGTTCTTTCCATGCCCATTTAAAGAAGCCGCCATTCTCACCGTCGATGGCGTGGGAGAATGGGCAACGACGACCTACGGCGTGGGGAAAGACAGTAAGATCGAGTTGCATGAAGAGATCCGCTTCCCTCACTCGCTCGGATTACTCTACTCGGCTTTCACCTACTATTGTGGATTCAAAGTGAACAGTGGTGAGTACAAACTGATGGGACTCGCCCCCTATGGTGATCCCAAATACGTCGATCAGATCTATCAACTGATTGATGTTAGAGACGATGGCTCTTTCCACCTTGATATGAAGTACTTCAACTTCTGTCAGGGGCTCACCATGACCAATGACGCCTTTGCAGATCTACTCGGCAAACCCCGGCGAGAGTCCGAGACGGAACTCACCGCCTTTTACATGGACGTCGCCGCGAGTATACAAGAGGTGACGGAAGAGATCATGCTCAAACTTGGGCGTCATGTCCATGCACAGACGGGTCGAAAGAATCTCTGTCTCGCCGGTGGAGTCGCTTTGAACTGTGTCGCCAATGGGCGCCTACTCCGTGAAGGTCCGTTTGAAAACGTCTGGATCCAACCGGCAGCAGGGGATGCCGGAGGTGCCCTGGGTGCCGCACAATTTGTTTGGCATCAACTGTTAGAGAATCCTCGAACCCATCTGGATAATCAGGGTCCGAGTTATCTCGGACCCGCTTTTCCAGACGGCGAGGTCGCCACCATTCTCGATGCCAAGAAGGCCGTCTATGAAACCGCCAACGATGACGACGATCTTTGCGTGAAAGTCTCTGACTTGTTGGTCAGCGAGAACGTGGTCGGGTGGTTCCAGGGACGCATGGAATTTGGCCCTCGTGCCCTCGGCGCCCGTAGCATCTTGGGGGATGCTCGATCTGGGGACATGCAGAAGACGATGAATCTCAAGATCAAGTTCCGCGAATCGTTCAGGCCGTTTGCTCCAGTGGTCCTGCGAGAACGCGTCGATGAGTACTTCGAGACCCGTTCGGAAGAGGATAGCCCTTACATGCTGTTGGTAGCACCTGTGCAGGAGTCAAAACGGGTCGCAGCCAGCGGTGATGCCGCGGGCCTGGACAAATTGAAGGTGAAACGATCCGTGATTCCAGCCGTGACACACGTCGACAACTCAGCGCGAGTGCAAACGACGGATGCAGACCGCCATGGCGTCTACCACAAGCTACTTCAAACGTTCGCCAAGAACACGGGCTCACCCGTTCTCATCAACACGAGTTTCAACGTGCGCGGGGAACCCATTGTCTGTACCCCAGACGAAGCCTACCATTGCTTCATGTGCACAGATATGGACGTCCTCGTCCTCGGACGCCACATCTTGCGAAAGAGCGATCAACCTAAAGAGAATCTACCCAAGAGAGAAGAATACCTTGCCCAGTTCTCACTCGACTAAACTGATACAGTGCCATGATCGACATCGATTGGAATCCAAATGCCCAGAAACTGCGTCAGTTCGCCATCGCCTCCGTTGTGGGGTTCCCGCTTATTGCTCTACTACTGAGAAAGTTACTACCTTTGGTCAACGTTAACCCTCCATCAAATATCGTGATGATAGGGTTGATTCTCGGTGGGACAGTTTGTCTTCTAGGGCTTCTCACACCTCGTCTAGCTCTCCCATTCTATTGGATGCTGATCACGCTAACCTTTCCGATTGGCCTGGCCATTGGGTGGATCGCCCTGCCGTTAATCTACCTTGGACTGTTCACGCCAATCGCAATTGGATTGAAAGTGCTAGGAAAGGACCCCATGACCCGCGACGCGGGTGATCGTAGCAGTCACTGGATCAAGCGGAAGCCCATGCCCCCTGCTGTTCAGTACTACAAACAATACTAAGTTTGTGTCAGACGAGAATTCTTAAAAGGACACTTTCCTCAAAACCAGCCAAGACAAAGATAGCAACCCTGTGCCGAGCTGATCGCCACCATGAGCGACGATAAGGAGTGGGGGTTGGCGCCATCATCATGGTTCGGTTGATTTTAGGTATCGTGATCTTTGGCAGTGGCAGCGGTGACGTATCCGTTAGCTATAACCTGTTCTAGATCATGCTCTTCAGGATTGGGACAACGACGCCTGCCAAGCTAGGGCAGCAGCAGGATCCATGGGCTCTATCGCCTTCATCAAAGCCTCAACCACATCGGCTTTCCAATGGGCGGTTTGCCGGCCAAGCCACTGAGCTGCGGCAGGCAGGTCGTGGGTGGCCCATTGTTGAATAAACTTGCGCAAAGTCCGAGAGTGCTGCTCTGCAGGCAGGCGATTCACTATCCACGCCACCTGCTCCGAACGCGCTTCTTACAAAGGCGTCATTGCCACCTTCTCTAACGCTTCCTTGGCAGAAAGCCCTTCCTGGGATCCAGCTCCACAAAGAAGGACAAATGACAGGCAGCAGCCCCCCAGGAAACACTGCATTGGCGTGGATATTCCTTCCATGGAGGCTCGCTAACACTTCTTTCCAGGAACGTAAGTCCGCGCAACATTCCAGCCGCCACGCCTTCCTGATTCACCATGCTTTCCTCCCTTCGTCGCTTAGCCTTTTCCGTGGTTCCTCCCTTCATGGCAATCAACGGTTCCATTCGTTTTCATTCGCAGTTCTTCGTTCCGAACTTGCTGGCAGCGGGTAGACCGGTGTTAATTGGAGTTACATGCGCGCCCTTCTATTTCTCCTGGCTTCGCCAAGCTTGTTAGTAGCAGAGACGCATTGGGCTTTTGTGCCGCCCGTGGACGCTGCGGTTCCGGCTGCGCCTGAGTGGGCACGGTCTCCAGTGGATGCGTTTCTACATGAGGCTAGCGATCTTGCTGATCAGCGGCAGCTTATGCGGCGATTGAGTTTGGATTTACGCGGATTGCCGGTGTCCTTAATGGAGCAGGAGGCCTTTCTAAAGGACGACCAACCTGATGCGTTGAGCCGCCTGACAGATCGGTTCCTGGCATCGCCGCTGTATGGCGAACGCATGGCGCAAGATTGGTTAGACTTAGCGAGGTATGCCGATACGACCGGGCACGCGGCGGATCAACCCAGGACGATGTGGTTGTATCGAGATTGGGTGATCGACGCGCTGAATACGGACATGCCCTATGATCAGTTCACGGTAGAGCAGCTGGCCGGCGATCGCCTCGCAAACGCTACCGAGAGCCAGCGCATTGCAACGGGGTTTCATCGCAACTCCATGCAAGCGTTAGGGAACAACCCGCGAAAGGAAGAGTTTCGTGTCCGTGGGGTGGTGGATCGGATGGATGTGACAGGACAGGTTTGGTTAGGCCTGAGCTTGGCCTGCGCAGAATGCCACGATCACACGCACGATCCTATTTCGCAGAAGGAGTACTTTCAATTGTACGCGATCTTCAATCAGACGCCGCACTACGGAGAGAAGTTTAAAGTGCGTGGGCCACGCCTAACGGTAAAGCGAGATGGGAAAGAAGTCGAAGCCCAGATCATGAACACCCTCGAGACGCCACGCCCAACTTACATTCATGTCCGCGGGAACTTTGAGACTCGTGGTGAGCAGGTTTCGGCAAAGCTTCCTGCCCTGTTTGGTGGGAGTGAAGTCGATCGATTAGGTTTCGCCCGATGGCTAGTCTCGGCGGAGCAGCCCCTAACCGCCCGGGTAGCGGTGAATCGCGCGTGGGAGTGCTTCTTCGGCGTGGGACTTGTGAGGACAGCCAATGACTTCGGAGTGAATGGAGAGCACCCCACCCAACCCAAGTTGTTAGACTGGCTGGCGTTGCGTTTCTCTCGCGAGGGATGGTCGATGAAGCGACTTCACCGAGATTTGGTGACCTCCGCAGCCTACCTGCAGTCATCCGTTCGGTTTCGCATGTCGGCGGAAGCTTTGCGTGATCAAGCGTTGGCTGTGAGTGGATTGCTAGTTGATGTCCAAGGAGGCCCGAGCGTATTTCCACAGCAGCCGGAGGGCGTGGGCGAGTTTCGCGATGCCACGGCTGGCGAGTGGACGGTGAGTGAAGATGGAGATCAATACCGGCGATCGCTCTACACCTTCTGGCAGCGGATGGCGCCTCATCCTGCCATGACCACCTTTGATGCGCCGTCTCGTGAATGGTGCACGGTGACACGTTCTCGAACAAACACACCGATGCAGGCACTCGCCATGCTGAATGATCCGGCAATGGTCGAGGCCCAAACAGCGTTTGCAGAGCACCTGGACGAGCTGCCAGAATCCAGCAGGCTAACCCACGCCTTCTGCCTGGCTTTGGCTCGTCAACCTTCTGCGGTCGAGCGCGAGCGGTGGGAATCGGTGCCGGTTTCTGAACTCTCACAAACGTTGGCCACCGTGCTCTTCAACCTCGACGAGTTTCTTACCCGCGAATGAACTATCCTGACAGACACCTATTCTTGTCTCGTCGTCATTTCCTCGGGACTACCGCCTTGGGCTCTCTATTGAGCCCCCAACTCATCGCCAAGGCACAGCGGGCGGCAAAGGCCAAACATGTCATTGTGCTCTTTATGTCAGGAGGGCCGTCCCATGTCGACCTGTTTGACTACAAACCTGATCTGGTGAAATGGGATGGGGAACCCATTCCTGACAGTATCGCGAAAGGGATTCATTTCGCACAAATCAGCAGGCAAAGCGGTCGGCCAAAGTTGAAAGCCTCGCCATATCAGTTTCGCCAGCATGGGCAGGCCGGAACCTGGGTATCAGATCTCCTCCCGCATACTGCGGATGTGGTGGATGAGATCGCCGTTGTGAAGTCCTTGCACAGCCACGTCTTCAACCACGATCCTGCGGTGACTTTGCTCAATACTGGCCATGAACGGGTAGGGAGACCGACAATGGGCGCATGGATGAGTTATGGCTTGGGGGCCGTTAATGAAGATCTGCCTGCCTTTGTCGTGCTGACTTCGGGTGTCAAGTTACAGCCTTTGTTAGATAGTTACTGGAGCAGCGGCTTTTTACCCACCCAGCACCAGGGCGTGGAATTCCGTCCTTCAGGCGATCCCATCTTGCATTTGCGTTCGCCCAGGAGCGTGTCCCGAGAACGGCGGCGACGGGATCTCGATATGCTACGATGGATGAACGAGAGGCACCATGCGCAGACGCAAGATCCGGAGATTCTCACTAGGATCAAGCAGTACGAACTCGCGTTTCGTATGCAGGCTTCAGTACCAGAGTTGATCGATCTCGGTCAAGAAACGGACGAGACTTTAGCTTTGTATGGAGCGCGGCCTGGCGAGCGCTCGTTTGCTAACAACTGCCTCATGGCCAGGCGGTTAGTGGAACGCGGTACTCGCTTTGTCCAGCTCTATGACATGGGCTGGGACTCGCATGGCTCCCTCATCAAGGATCACCCGCGCCAGTGTCGTGGTATTGATAGGCCGACAGCTGGATTAATCAAGGATCTGAAGCGTCGGGGTTTGTTAGACGACACCCTTATCATTTGGGGAGGTGAATTTGGCAGAACGCCAGTCGTCGAGGGAGCGGGCCGATTGTGGGGTCGTGATCATCACCCTCACGGATTCACCATGTGGATGGCCGGTGGTGGGATTCAAGGAGGCACCACCTATGGGGAAACCGATGCCTTTGGATTCCATGCAGCGAAAGACAAGGTGGCCGTGCCAGATCTCCATGCCACGGCGTTGCACTGTTTGGGAATTGACCATGAGGATCTCACTTTCCGATTCCAAGGACGTGATTTCCGGCTCACCGATGTGGCTGGCCGAGTCATTCCGGAACTTTCGGTGTAGAATTACTGACGTCTTTTGTAAAACCTCCAATGGCCATTCCTGTTGAATCCCGTGGGATGACTGCTAACGGTGGTCGTCCGTCAGAAGACGCCCGGCTCAGGCCAACCTCATTTCTATATCATGACAGAAGAACACGCTCATTCAGACGCCGCTCCTGCTTCCACCCCTGATCCTCAACCGGCCGCCGCTAAACCAGCCCCGCCAAAAGACCGCAAGATCATCATTCGCATGTGGCCGAAGACGCCTGTTCTCTATCCCATGGCGCTGGTAGCACTCATCTGCTGTCTCGTGGCGCACTTCGCTGGGAGTAGTGATCTCAGCAATTACCCACTTGGCACGAACGATCCGGTGGCTGAAGAATCAGGAGCACCAGGAAATGCCGATGCTCCTGCGGAAGAGGCGCCGACAGAAGGCACCTCCGCCAATCCACAGGCCAGCACGGGACAGGCCACCGTATTGGTAGCCCAGGCACCAGCGCCCGATACTCCTCAGGCAGACGACGCTGAGAAGGAACTGGAAAAGAAACGCGTTGATCGAACCCTCGCCGTGATCTTCCTCCTGACTTTGTTCTTCTCGCTTTTCGCCATCTGTGTCGATCTCGATGTGCGCTGGGCCATCATCTACGCGTCAGCGCTTGTCATCCTAGCATTACTCTTGTGGATACTTGATATCACCGTGGGTTTCTTCCCCATGGTCACGCCAATCCTCGATCACATCACACCGATGGCGAACGCGCAGTTCTTCCTGGGAGTCTTCCTGGTCTGGTTTTTCCTGATGTGTGTTTCTTTCTTCATCACCCGCTTCCACTATGTAAAGGTAGAAGCCTCAGAAGTCATGGTCGTGGGTGGCATGCTAGAGCGGCAGCAACGCTATGACACCATGCGCATGCGCTACACGAAAGAAATCCACGATGTGATGGAATACTACCTTCCGTTCGTGCGCTCCGGCCGATTGATCTTCAGTTTCCCGGAACAGAATGAAGCCGTAATCATTGATAACGTAATCAATATCAAGAAAGTCACTAGGCAGCTTGACGAGATCGTGGGTTCTGGTGGCCACACGCATTAGGTCCCTGTTCAATGGGCCTAGATGTTAGGGCGGTTGCGAACGATGACCGTGCCAGGCAAGGAGTCCTTTGGAAAAACTACCTGGGCTTCTACGCAGTCGATCTCGCTCCAGAAGTCGCCGACAATGTCTAGCTGCGGGCGTGGGATCCTGCCCCATCCATTCGCGCACTACTCGCAGTCGATAACGGCGGCAACCTTCTAGGATTTACTCACGATCACTTTCAGGAGCCCCTTGGAAGGTGAAGGAACGCTGCTACCTTGAAGATATGATTGGCGCTCAGGACGCACGAGGCAACGGCGCCGCCTGAACCTTGATCGATGCTGTGAAGAAAGCTGCGAGAGATCATAGAACTGACCAAGTCTTCTGGGTCACGTAGGAAACGGACTACCGAGCACCCACCCTCTATGATCGAGTGGCCAAGAAAGCGGGCTTGATTCAATAGTCGATTCCGTTGGATTGAATCGCTTCCACCATCGCCAAGACTGGGTTAAAGTCTTGGCATGAAATCGGCGGCCATACTGCTTCTGCTGGGATTTATCGGCTTGGCTCAGGGAGGTGAACTCGATTGGGGCCAGTGGCGGGGTCCACTGGGCACCGGCGAGTCTTCTACCGCTGACCCGCCCAAAGCTTGGAGTGAAACAGAGAATGTCCTTTGGAAGACGCCTATCCCCGGGGTTGGCCATGCCTCTCCGATCGTGTGGGGTGATCGTGTCTATCTGACGACCGCCGTGCCTTTTGGCAAATCCCGCTTGCCCATCTTCGACAATGCACCTGGATCGCATGACAACCTGCCCGTGACCAAATCCCATCGCTTTGTCGTGCTCGCCGTTGATCGAGCCAACGGGAAGATCGTGTGGGACACCACCGTCAACGAAGCCTTTCCCCACCATGGCGGCCACAAATCGGGAACCCTCGCATCGAATTCGCCGGTGACCGATGGCCAGGTCATCATCGCCTTCTTCGGTTCGCACGGGCTTCACGGATTAGATCCGAATGGAAAGGTGCTTTGGAAGAAGGACCTCGGAAAGATGGAGACCAAACACGCTCACGGCGAGGGCGCCTCTCCCGTCTTGCATGGGAACACTGTGGTGGTGAATTGGGATCACGAAGGTGAATCCTTGATCTATGCTTTCGACAAGCAAACGGGGGTTGAGAAATGGAAAGTGACACGCGATGAGAAGACCTCATGGGCAACCCCGATCGTCGTCGCACACAAGGAGACAATCCAGGTCATTGTCAGTGCCACCAAACGCATTCGCAGCTACGACCTTGAAACAGGGACGCTGATTTGGGAGTGCGGCGGCTTATCTAACAATGTGGTCGCGTCGCCAGTCGCGACAAACGGCATCGTCATCGCCGGCTCAAGTTATGAGAAAAAGGCCATGGTCGCCATTAAGCTCGACGGCGCCACAGCCGACATCACGGACACCGATCAGGTCCTTTGGAAGACGAATCAGCGCACGCCCTACGTGCCGTCGCCCCTACTCTACGACAACACCCTCTATTTCCTAAATCACTATCAAGGCATTCTTTCATGCCTACACAGCGCTACTGGTGAGAAACGGGCCGGCCCCTTTCGCTTAGGCGCCCTATCAAACATCTACGCCTCACCTGTCGCTGCGGCTGGACGCCTTTACCTAACCGATCTCGATGGCGCCACTATGGTTCTCGAGCACGGTGACACGCCAAAGCCAATTGGTGTCAACCAGCTCGACGAGTCGATCAGTGCATCTGCCGCGTTATCCGGCAAAGACCTCTTCTTGCGTGGGAAGAAACACCTCTACGCCATCCGAGAGTAGGAATATTCGAACGTTAGCAGGAGCATCCGGCCGATGGCACCCGCTCCATCCGCTACCGACCCGACATTCCATGAGGACGAGTGAGCCAGCTTCTGAATGAGCGGTGGCCATTCGTCCTTGGACAACACCTTGCCACTCTAGCTTTCGAACATCCAATCTTCAGAACGACACTTGGCTTCTAAGGCCCCGCTGATTTGGTGAGCGTCGTGGCTTTTACTGCGCCACTCGTTCGCCGCTCAATTCGTTTCTAGCATTGCCATTATCTACTCAACAACCCCCACCCACTCTTTGGAAACCTCGTCGTCTTCGTTGTTGGCGTAGGACCAAGAGCTCCCAATAGCAATAACGGATAGAATGATAGAGAAGATCTTCACAGAAATCGCGGACATAAAGGGCCTGTGGCTATTCTGGCAGAGGGCTTCAGCTTCATGGTTTATGTTTTAAGCCTCGTCAGCAGTATTTGTGGGTGGCTGGAGGCTCTGGAAGGCCTCCAAGAGTGTGAAATAGCGCAATTCGGTAGACTTCTTCACTACGAAAGCCGTAGGCCTTTCTTGTGACAACATTCACTTTC
>Ga0213868_10004032_pt1 | contig 13549 bp, 16 predicted proteins | sample PICome_9_FD_160087 | JGI IMG/M metagenome (GOLD analysis project Ga0213868, IMG submission 160087) | Coastal seawater microbial communities near Pivers Island, North Carolina, United States - PICO127 | ecosystem: Environmental > Aquatic > Marine > Coastal | place: USA: North Carolina...
AAGCTTGGAATAAATTAGAGAAAATTGAAAGCAAAGAAGACCATAATAAATTAATTGGTTTTATAAAAGCTTCGTATGAAAGAATACCTAAAAATCAAATAACAGAAATAGAAAAATATATACCAAGTAAAAATAATATTATAGAAAATATTACATATTTTCTCAAATACGTTGATATCTTAGATTACTGTCCTATCATTTTAAATAATAATAATAATAAACATATGTTATATGATGTTATAAAACAATCTATTAAAAATAATCATTTTAACTCTATTCAAATTTCCTTATCTGGTGGTGTTGATTCTATGGTATGTTCTTATATCATTAAGAAACTCGAAAATGAACTACATATTAATGCTAATTGTGTATTTATTAATTACTGTAATCGGAGTAACAAAGAGTTTGAGTTTGTAAGAGATTGGTGTAATTATATAGGATTACCTTTATATGTAAGACATATAAATGAGATTACAAGAGATTTAAGTATGAAATATTCTTTAAGAGATACTTATGAAAAATATACAAAAGATGTTAGATTTAATACTTATTCTACAGTATGGAATAAACTTGGTCATTCTGGAATTCCACAAGTTCTATTAGGACATAATAAAAATGATTGTTTTGAAAATATTTTAACAAATATGTGTTATAAAATAAAATATGATAATTTGAAAGGAATGAAAGATATTCAAATTGTTGAAAATATTATATTTTATAGACCATTATTGGAAATCAAAAAAGAAGATATATATGATTACGCTCATAAAATAGGTATTCCATATTTAACAGATAGTACTCCTAAATGGTCTCAAAGAGGTAAAATTAGAGATATTGTAAGACCTTGTTTAGAACAGTGGAATAATAGTATGATTGATTCTATGTTTAATCTATCGGATAGAATGTCAGATTATTCTAAATTAGAAAAGAGTATATGTGATAATATGATTGAACTTACAAAAAATATCAATAATGGGTATGAATTATATATATCACTTAATCAATTAGTAATAATTGAAACTATTTGGAGAAAATACTTCTATATGTGTAACGTAAATATTTCTAATAAATGTATGGAACATTTTATTAAATATCTTAATAGAATTGTAAAAAATAAAAAGTATAATATATCTTATTCTATAAATATAAATGTAAAGACGAATATTATTACAAAAATATCAAAAGACCAAATAGTATGTTTAAAAATAATTAATAATTAAATAATTACTTCTTTTTATTTGGATTTTTCTTATTTTCTATTTTCTTAGTTGATTCTTTCTTTTTACTTGGTTGTTTCTTAGTTGATTCTTTCTTTTTACTTGGTTGTTTATTTTTAGTTGATTCTTTCTTTTTACTTGGTTGTTTATTTTTAGTTGATTCTTTCTTTTTAGTTTCTTTCTTTTTTAATAATGATTTACTAACAACTAAAATACCTAATTTTTGAAGACCATAGAATGGTGTATTTTTCTTATATTTAAGTTTTTTAATAGTTTTTATATTATTTGGAATATATATTTCTAATATTTTGTTTGTTTTTTTAGAACCTCCAAATAAATAATTAATTCTATTATTATCTTTTATTTTTTTAATATTATCTTCAGTATATTTATCTCTTGTATTTGGGTCAAATACATCAGCAACGTTCAATCCATCTCTTATGTTTCTTTCTACTGTTTTAATATTTTTTAATAAAGCTCTTCCATTATAACAATGATATTTAATATTACTATCACTAATATCTAAATCGCTTATATAGAAAAACTTTTCTAATTCTGGATCTTCTGGATCTGGATTTGGATTATAAAGCATAATCTTTAATAAATCAAATAAATGAAACTCATTCCACTCTTTAAATGTAAAAATATCTTCTTCGCTAAAACATACATTATTCAAGAACTCTACTAATTTTTCTTTTTGTTCTTCTTCTGTATTTCCTAATTTTTTTAAAAATTTAATCATCTTAGGATTTTTAATAGTCCGTTTTTCTTTACTAATTAACATCAAATAATCTATTATTTTATTATCGGCATTCTTTTCAACAGCAAGTTTTAAAGTATCTGCAGTATCAGCTCCTTCTTCTACTAATAATTTTATAAGATTTAAGTTTGCAGCTTCTTCACCTATAGAATCTTCAGCTATATTTAAAGCATAGTTTATAGCTGTATCACCATTTTCGTCTTCATAATTAATATTAAAATTATTAATATTATTTTCTTTTATATATCCTAACAAATATTTTGTAAAAACGTAATTGCTAAGTCCAGATGAAATAATTAAAAGCTTCTCACAAATATCTGGTTCTATTTCATCGATCATTTCATCTATTCTTCCTTCATTATCAAATATTTTGAAAATACTTATAGCTGTATCAGTATTCTTATATAATAATTCAACACTAATCATACTAATAAAGTCATCTGGATAAAAGGTTGTTATCTCTCTATTCACAAATAATAATTTAATAGCATCTAAGTAAATTTTATTATAAGTATTTCTATTAGTAATTATTTTATCTTCATAAACATCTCTTCTTTTTTCTAATAACATTTCCATAATATCCTCTTCGAATATATCTTCATCTGTTGCATCTAAGAAATATTTAAGAATTTTAATAATATTTATATTAAATGGTGGTCCATAATCATCAACATATTTAGCATCTTTCTTTAAAAATAGTGTATCAATAATTTCTTTTAGAAATGTAGTATCTTCTGGTCTAAAATCTTCTATTATTTTATCCCAAATATATAAATCTTTATTTTTATCAATTAGTTTTTTAAACCTACTAAAATTAGTGTCTGTAATAGCAAATATTAGTTGCATTTCAATTTCATTTGGAGGTCCTCTTGTAGTCATTATATATTCTTCTATATAAAGAATATGGAAAATTATATATATAATATACTCTCAAATAAAAACTTTAAAACTATATAAATAATAATTTATATGGATACATTTTTTAATACAGATACTATTTTAGTATCTTGTTATTATCTTGTAGATCCAAAACCTGGTAGAAGTCACGAAAAATATAAAGAATGGTTTAATTATATGATAAAATCACTAGTTACACCACTTATTATATATACTGACATAGATTCTATGAAGTATTTAAATGTTAAACATAGTTTAATTAAATACGAAATAGTGCCTTTTGAAGAACTACATTATTATTGTTGGGGAATATCCTTCTGGGAAGGGCAACAAAAAAAAGATTTGAATAGAACAAGATCTTGGAAACTTAGTTTATTATATAATGAAAAATGTTATTTTATAAAACGTGCATTAACTAAATACAATGCTAATTGGTTTGTATGGTGTGATATTGGTTGTTTTAGAGATATTAAAGATTTCTATTTCCCTTGTGTTAATCATTTACCAGAAAATAAAATGACTCTATTATCAATTGAACCTTTCCAAGAGTACGAATATAATACTGGTTATATATTTCATCCAGAAAGACAAATTAGAATTGGTGGAGGAGTTCAAATAGCTACTGCAGAAGTATGGAATAAATGGTTTAAGATATATAATGATATGTTCTTACATTATGTAAATAATTCAACCGTTAATTGCGACCAATCATTATTAGCATCTATATATATGAAACATACTGATTTAATAAATTTAATAAATGCTAAAACTACAAAATATACAGTTGATAAATGGTTCTATCTATTAGAAATAGCTGGAAGAAGAGAATTAATTACAATATTAGTGCCATTATACAATGGAGTTGAATATTTAAAAGAAGCTCTAAATAGTGTAATAGAACAAACATTTGATAGATGGAAAGTTATTATTGGTATAAATGGTCATAGTTATGAATCATCAATTTTTAAAACTGTAAATGATATATTATTAGAATTAAATGATGATAGAATTATTGTTAAAACTTACCAAACAAAAGGTAAAGTAGATACTTTAAATGAAATGACAAAAGATTGTTATACACATTGGGTTTCGTTATTAGATGTAGATGATAGATGGCATACAGATAAATTAAGAGATCAGGTGCCTTATTTATTTAAATACGATGTAGTTGGTTCTTTAGCTAAGTATTTTGGTAAGAGTAATAGCACTCCCAGTATTCCTGCAGGAGAAATTCATAGATTTCATAATTTCTATGAATCAAATCCTATTATCAATTCATCTGTTATCATTCGTAGAATAGATGCTTTATGGATAGATAGATTTTATTTAGAAGATTATGACCTATGGCTGAGATTATTCAAGAAAAATAAAAAGTTTTATAATGTTGATAAAATTCTTACTTATCATCGTATTCATTTAGATAGTTATTTTAATTCATCAGGTAATCAGGATGTAAATGGATTAATAAATTATCATAAGAATAATAAAATATAACTACAAATTTAACAAATCTTTTTGATTTTTTTAAAAACTTTTTTGAAAATTGATTTTTAAATTTCTTTTTTATTTTTTTGATTTTTTTATTAAAATTTGTAGTTATATTTTTAATATCTATTATTAATTTAGAATTATGGAACTTCTATTATTTCCAAATCAATTATTTGATATACAATTATTAAAAAAAGAATTTAAAAAATATTCGATTACAAAAATACATTTTATAGAAGATGAACTTTATTATGGAAATCGTAATGGTAGTAACGCTGTATCAAAATTGAAATTAAATAAACTTAGAGTATTATTCATGTATATAATCCACCAAATATATGTAGAAAATTTAAGAAATAGCGGGTTTGAAGTAATGTATCATAAGATTGAAGAAGGAAAGTTTAACTATCAAAATATTAGTAGTTCTGACATTATAATATTTGACCCTTGTGATACTGTTTTAATTTCGAAAATTAAAAAATATAATAAAAATATTAAAATATTAAGTTCTCCATCATTTGTATTATCAAACGAAAAATTAAACGAATATATACAAAATAAAGATGGGAAACAATTACAACATAACCATTTTTATAATTATGTTAAAGAGCATTTAGGTATTCTAAAAAATATTAAAAATCTTGATATTATGAATAGAGAACCTTATAAGAAAGATTTGGAAGAACCAAAGAATCCATTTAGACATACTTTTACAAGTGTTAAAATATGGGAAGATGGTGTAAAATGGTTAGAAAAATCTGTTTTTAAAAATAATCCTGGACCTACTATATCTTTCGATGAATTAATTAATTCTTACTTAATATATCTACCAATTACAACAAAAGATGTTAGAATATGGTTAAAAGATTTCTTAGTAGAAAGACTGAATAATTATGGAAAGTATCAAGATATTGTTTATTTAGAAAATCCATTACTGTTCCATAGTGGTTTGTCTATATATTTGAATAATGGTATGATAACTCCCTTAGAAGTTGTTACAAAAACTCTTAAAATCAAAACAAGTATGAATAATATTGAAGGTTTTATAAGACAAATTATAGGCTGGAGAGAATATTGTAGATTATATTATTTATACGTATCAAAAGATATATTTAGAAAAAATATTTTTAAAAATAATATTAAATCACTTGGAAATGAATGGTATAAAGGAAATATTGGGATTGAACTTATTGATAAAACAATTAAACACGCTATGAATTATGGATATATAAATCATATTCAAAGGTTGATGGTAATGTCAAATTTTATGACAATAAATGAATATCATCCTGATATGATTTATAAATGGATGTATGAGTTTAGTTTAGATTCATATGAATGGGTAATGATATTTAACTGTTATTCTATGGGATCATGGAGTGATAAAGGGTTTGCTATGCGAAAGCCATATGTATCAAGCTCTAATTATTTATTAAGAATGTCAAATGTTAATAAGAATAGTTGGAATATAGAATGGGATAATACATTTAAAAAATTTATTCAAAAAAATAAAGATATTATATCTCATACATCTTTAGCAAATTTAATTAAATAGAACTTCCGTTAAATTATATAAGTAAAATAATTTATAAATATAGATGAATGAAAGCAAGAAATATTATTATATTACCATCGAATAATGGAAATAAAAAGTATATACGAAATAATAATAATGGTATAAATGAAGGTCTATCAAGAACTTTATCACAAGTAATTACTTATCCATTTGAAGCTAAAAAAATTAGACTACAAGTATATGGTAATAATAATGGGAAGATATCTTTTAGAGGTATAAAACAGTCTTCTATTACATCAGGTATAGTATATAGCATATATTATACAGTTTATAATAACTTAAAAGGTAATCCATTAGCATCTACAATTGCTTCTGTTGCTACATCTTTTATAAAAATACCAATTAGTAATTGTATGAGAGTATTACAGTTAAGTGATTCTAAAACTAATATTATTGAATGTGGTAAAAAAATTATATTAACTAAAGGTTTTAGTGGTTTATATATTGGTTATAATCTAAATATAGTTGAAGATATAATAGAACATAATATACGCAATAATATATATGATATTGGAAAAGAACTTATCAATGAACCATTCTTAAATATGATAATAGGTTGCATCGGGGGTTCTATAGCTGCTGGTATTACCACGCCTTTTGATACTATGAAAGCTAAATTAATTAATGAAAAATCTAAAAAAAATATTTTTGCTATTATTCAAAATATTAGTAAAAAAGATGGATTACATACTCTATATTATGGTTGTAAAATTAGGACTCTATCAAATGCCACAAGATTTGGTATGTATTATATATTCTTAGAAATTATTAATATGATTTCTATATTTTAATATTTTCAATTTTGTAAGATAATTCATTTTCTAAATCAGATTTAGTAATACCTAATATAGACTCTATTTTTTTCTCGTGTTCTAAACTGTATGTAGAATAATGATATATAGATAATACTATTTTTCTATATTCTTGAATATATGAATCCATATTATAAATTAGCGTTAAGTTTGTTAATTCTATAATATAATCCATCATTACTGTATTAACTTCAATAAAAGCGTTTATTGTGTTTATTGATAATTTTTCAAATGATTCATTTGATGGAATTACAATATGTTCTTTATAAATATCTTTATGTTCGTATAATTGTTTTAAGAAATCAATCAACCATAAAGATATTATAGAATCTTCAAATTGTATTTTTTTTATTACAACTATAATACTCTCCATTTTTATTTTAATATTTTATTTATAGAGTATGATAAAAATTATTTTTCATTTTTTAGTTTTCTTTTCTAAGATTTCTCTCTCTCTCATATAGAACATCCAATTAATCACAGTATAAAACATTACAAATAATACAATACCCTTACCAATTATATAAGATTCCCATATCCAATCGAATGTTACTATATTATTTGAAGTATTAAATACATTAGATACTATATTTCTTGTTTGTAATTTTGGAATATTAGTATTTTTAACTAATGTAAAATTATTTTTGTTAATTAATGGTCTATTAATAATATTATTATTTACAAATGATAAAGAATTTCTATTAATATTAATATTAATATTACTAATTTTTATATTTGATAACATTTATTTATATTGATATATTGATTTAATATATAATGCTTTAAATATTTTACAATTAAATTATTTTATTAATTATAGTAATAAAAAATATAACTACAAATTTAACATAAATTTTTGATTTTTTTAAAAACTTTTTTGAAAATTGATTTTTAAAATTCTTTTTTATTTTTTTTGATTTTTTTGTCAAAATTTGTAGTTATATTTTTAGTAAGTTATATTATATATTTTTGGAGGTAGATTTTTTATTTGTAGATGTAATCATAGCTAAACCTATAATAATTAATATAGAACCTACAACACCTTGAGTACTAAACTTATCTTTAAAAATGATAGAAGTTAATATAATAGTAAATATCACACTACTATAAGAAATCGAATTTACATACCCCATATTTGGACTATTAAGTTGTGCTTGTCTAATTAATAAAAATCCAATAAAACTTAATATACCTGAAATAATAAATAAGCCACTTTGTTTTAGTGTTGGTTTTGTTAGTTTTATATTTTGATAATAAACATAAATTATAGCAGCTATAGTTGTTGGAACTATTCCATATAGTACTATTTCTATAGCATTAAAACCTATTTTCATAAAGTATCTATGGACTACATCGTGAAAAGCCCATAGAAACATAACTATAAAACTTAATGTGATCCATTCTGACATCTTTTTTATTTTTACATTAGAAATTAAACTTTGTGAGTTATAGAAACTATTTAAATAGTTATATAATTTATATATTAAAATAATATAAAATGAGTTATAATTACAGTTTTAATAAATCTATTATCAAGTTAAATAGTAGTTTTAAAAGAAATAGAGTTTCTTATAATTCTATTTCTTTAAATATTAATTGGAGAAAATTACCCATATTACTTGATAAATTATATGATAAAGACTTTAATATTTCAAAAGCATATATAAATAATAATGACACTACTTTATTCATAAAAAACTTTTTATGTTTCGAACAAATGGAATATATTGATGAAATAGTTGAAGATGCTAAAAATGATGATACTATTTGTGGTAAAAATAATATTATACTACCTTCTAATACTGAAATACTATTGTATAATTCTCCTAAAACACTTAAAAATAGAACAATTTTAGAGTTTTCTTGTGACGATAGAATTGGTCTATTAAGTGATATGATAGAATTATTAACTTGTTTCCCATTTGAGATTAATGAAGCTTATATTAATACTATAAATGATAAGTATGTAAATAATATATTTCTACTACAAAAAAATAACAAAAGTTTAACAAGTAATGAAATTGAATATATTTCTAATATTTTTGAATATGAAGTAAAAAGAAAAATGGAAGGAAACCCTTTATACTAAACTATATATTTCATCAGCAACTCCGTTTTTAACACACTCATCTGCATTCCATATAGTGTCTTTCTTTAGTAATTTTTGTAGTTCTTTTAATTTAAAAGGTGTTTTTTGTGTATAAAAGCTATACAAATGATTCATTAATTTCTTAAGATTTTCAAACTCCTCTGTTATTTCACTCATCTTACCCCATACACCAGAACGTAGCTCGTGAATTAACATATAAGCATTTGGTAATATATATCTCTTTTTACCTGCTAAAGAAATCAAAGTTCCTGCAGAAGCTACAAAACCATCAACTACAGTATATACAGGACAGCGTAACGAATTAATACAATCAATTGCAGATAAAGCTGCGTGAATAGAACCACCATTTGTAGTAATGTATAGATAAATAGGTAAAGGTTCAATACGATAAGTAATACTTACTACAGACATCTTATCATCTATCATTCTAAGTTCTCTATTCAAAGCAGTCATACTTTCATTTGAAATATCATCATTAAAATATATGCGATTATGAACAGTATGTATGTTAGTATTATTTGTTTTAGGAAACATTAATGGAAAAGGTATCATAGGTCCTCCTTCTTCTTCTTCTTCATCTCCAGTAGGAACTGGTAATTTTCTCTTCTTAGAACATTTAGAACCCCAAACATTATTTGAGTAATACATATTTTTTAATATATAGATATAAAGATTATATTATTTATTTTTATTTTTCTAAAATCTGTATATATATATATTGTTATGTTTAAATAGTATTTAATTTTCTAAAATCTGTATATATCCTGTCCTTTTTATATACTTCCAAATAATTTAGACTATTTATATAACAATTATCTTTATCTAATGGTGTATAATTAGAATGTCTTATCTCCCACTCTTCTTCTGGCGTATGATTAAAAACTCTCCATACTAAATCATGTACAAAAAACCTCTTAATATCATTTTTAGATACTTTTATATCTATATATCTATATGGTGTTCCAGGATATCTATTTCCACTTGTTATATAAAAGATACTTATATCCATATATTGGATTTTACCACTTGAAGATATTCTAAGGTTGTTATCACCTATTTTAATCATCCTCCATTCTATATTTTCCAATAATTCTTCATCAAATATAAAATCTTCGTGTTCTGGATCATCTTCTTTTACATAATTGTAATATGTTATATCTTCATCATATATTTCTTCGTCTGAAGATACTGATATATTATCGTCGTAGTTATTTTTAAAATCTTCTTTTGTAGTATTCATACTAATTATTACTAATTATACTAATTATACTATATTTATGTTAAAATATTGTTGATAATTCTTAAATAAAAATTGATTTTATTGGAATTATTATTTTCAAAACATTAAATTAGTAAAATATTTAAATTAAAATAATATAAAATAATATATAATGAATCATACAATTGAAAAACTATTAACAAATATTATTAAAAAACAAAACAAGTATTTATTAAAAGAAATTGCAAAGGATTATGAATTAGATGAAAATTATATGATGAATATGTATAATAGAAGCACCTTCTACAAGATAGATAAATTAGATGATAACAAAACATATAGAATTATAAAAAAATGATAAATTGTTTAAACAAAAGAATAAATGTAAATGTAAATATTTATACAATAATTATAAAATGACATCAAGTAATCATCCTGAATATGCCTATCTTAATCTTATGGATAGGATTTTAGAAAAAGGAACTTACCATCCTGATAGAACTGGAACTGGTGTATATTCTTATTTTGGAGAGCAAATTAGATTTCCTATAAAAGATTCTTTCCCTCTTTTAACTACAAAAAAAATGTTTTCAAAAGGTATTATTGAAGAATTATTATGGTTTCTAAAAGGTCAAACTGATAATAAAGTTCTTCAAGAAAAAGGAGTTAAGATTTGGGACGGTAATAGCACTCGTGATTTCTTAGATAAACGTGGTTTAACTAACTATGAGGAAGGTGACTGTGGTCCTATTTATTCATTTCAATGGAAACATTTTGGTGCTGAATATAAAGATTGTCATACTGATTATAAAGGACAAGGTGTAGATCAAGTTAATTACATTTTAGAAGAATTACGGAAAGACCCGAATAGTCGTCGAATTTTTATGAGTGCTTGGAACCCTTCTGATTTACCTAAGATGTGTCTTCCTCCTTGTCACGTATCAGCTCAATTTTATGTGAGAGAAAATAAGTTTTTAAGTTGTCATATGTATATGCGTAGTTGCGATGTATTCTTAGGACTGCCTTTTAATATTGCTTCTTATGCTTTACTTACATATATGTTAGCAGCACAAACTGGATTAACTCCTGATGAACTTATTATTTCATTTGGAAATATTCATATTTATTCTAATCACGTAGAACAAGTAAAAGAACAACTTACCAGAGAGCCGATGGAATGGTGTACTCTTGAATTAGATGATCCTTCTACTTGGACTATGGATACAATTACAAAGGAACAGATTAAAATCAATAATTATACATCAAATGGCACTATTAAAGCAACTATGGCAGTATAAAATAAAAATTAAAAATATATACATTATATAGAAATAAAACAAAATAAAATGGATAATTTCAGATTATATATGTTTTCTATTTTATTATTACTTACATTCTCTCTATACCACGCTGTAAATACACTTCTTGAAAAGAATGGTGTAATTGCTAAATTTATTGCTATCCTTGTTATAGGATATTCTGTTTATTTAGCAGTAAATAGAAATACTTATTTACCATTCCTTGGTCCTACTGTATTGCCCATGTCTTTATTAAAAGAATCTTCTTCATACGGTGGTTCTAAAAAGGAATTACGTGTTCCAGTTGATATAGATGCTCCTGAAAATACAATTGTTATGTATTGGGCTTCTATGCCTAATGAAAGTATTATTCAATCACCTTATGAAGCATACAGTAAATTTGAAAATGCTGGTGTAACTACTGTAAATAATAAAAAGGCTTTCTTTGAAGTAGATTGCCCCAGTTCATATAAAATACCTTCTTCAAGAGTATTATCTCCCCATATTCATTATAGAATAGTATATCCAAACGGTATTGCTGGTTCAGTTAGAACAGTCTATGTAGATTGTGCCAAAAATAAAAATTAAATTATTTCGATAATATTAAATCTAAACTCTTTTATTCTTTTTTAATAGTTTGTTTTTGAACTACAGGCTTCTTTTCCAATACTGATATACGTGCTTCAAGAGCTGAAAGATCAACTGGTTTAGGTTCAGGCTTAGATTCAAGAGCAGCTACTCGGTCCATTAACTTAGAATGACTTGTTTCTACTAAAGCTACGGTGCTTACAAGTTTTGTTACTAAATCTTGCATATCGTTTGAAGATGAACTACCACTTAGAGAGTTGAGTTTTTCTTCGATTTCATCAAAACGTCTTCTTACTGCACGGTCCATTTATATGTTCTGTTATAACTAGTGAAAAAAATTTTTATTTTTATACGCGCTTTTTATTTTTCCAACATTCAAAATTATATGAAAAATCATTTTGTACAAACATTTTTGTTCTTGCTTCTAATAAAAATACATCTTCTGATATCTTCGGGAAAAAACGGTCACAATTATATTCTCTATCAATAAAAGTTCTATAAATTGTATTTATATGTAAAGTATCTAATGCTTCCTTATATATCCTTTCACCACCTATGATAAATATATGATGTATATTATTTAATGTATCTATTAATAATTCAGCCTCTTTTAAAGAATTACAAAAATATAGAGCAGTATTTTTAGGATTATTAATTTTAATAATTTCTGGATTTGATGTTATAACTATATTTATTCTATCGTCTAATGGTCTATCTAATGTTTCAAATGTTACTCTACCCATTATCATAACATTTTTTAACTCAGGTTTTGGTGTTGTTGTTGTTATTATTTTAAAGTTTTTAAAGTCTTTACTTATATACCAAGGTATTTTATTATCTTTTGAAAAACCATTTTTATTATCAGTTGCAACTATTATATTATAGTATTTATTCATATTGACCCACTTATACTTTCTATTGACATATTTTTTAACTAATAATTATTATTTAAAAAATATGCTATTAATTTATATAAAAGCCTTATAGTAAATACTGTAATTATAAAAATATGTTTTCAAATATAATTCTTAGTAATCATATTACTAATACTAATAATAAATCAAATATTAGGAATATTAAATGTCGTTCTTTTAATAATATTAGAAATATAAACTTATTATATAAAATTAAAAAACTAAATGATTCTTATTACTATACAAATGATATCCACGGATTAGAATTATATAATATTATTGAAGATACTTTTAATAAACCTTGTAAAGTATGTTTTGAAGTTAAATACAATAGAGTTTATTTTAGTATCTATCCTAATATTACTGTAAAAAAAAATGTATCATATCTACAACATCTACATAATATGTGCAAATATATAAATGATTGGGAAATAGAATATTATATTAAGACTACATTACATAATATTAAATTAACGAATGATAATACAAATTTCTGTTGTATAACACTTCCATTAGATGTTAGGTATTATTTAACAGATTATTCAATAAATCCAGATTTATTGGTTAATACAGATGATTCTATCCATATTGATTATTCAATCTATAAAGATGACTATTTGAATTAAATTATTATATTTAAAATTATTTTTTATTTATTTTATAAAATAAA
>Ga0213868_10004036_pt1 | contig 13540 bp, 17 predicted proteins | sample PICome_9_FD_160087 | JGI IMG/M metagenome (GOLD analysis project Ga0213868, IMG submission 160087) | Coastal seawater microbial communities near Pivers Island, North Carolina, United States - PICO127 | ecosystem: Environmental > Aquatic > Marine > Coastal | place: USA: North Carolina...
TGATGGAAAAGTTCTTACCCATGTAGGTAAAGGATGGAATCCTGTCCAAAACAAAGACGCCTTCGAATTCTTTGATGATTTTGTATCAAAAGGCGATATGATCATGGATACTGCTGGTTCTTTGAAAGAGGGTCAGATTGTATGGGCACTTGCTGATTTGAAGGATGGGTTTAGTCTTTTCAATGGTGATGAAGTGAATGGTTATTTGCTGTTCTCAAATCCACATATGTATGGTAAATCTATTGATATTCGTTTTGTTGCAACCCGTGTTGTTTGTAACAATACACTTACAATGGCTCTTGGCGAAAATAGTCAAGCAGGTGTTCGTGTAAATCACCGTTCACAGTTCAACCCAGAGAAGGTAAAAGAAATTCTTGGTCTTTCTCACGGGAAAATGGAAGAATTTAAAGAAGCTGCTGAGTTTCTTGGTTCACGTCAAGTTATTCAACGTGACATGGAAAAGTATTTTGGGATTGTGTTTGGTGAATCAACACAACAAAACAAGACACTTTCACGCACAGCAGAACAGGCAATGGAAGTCGTAGAGACACAACCAGGTGCTGAATTTGCTAAGGGGTCTTACTGGCAACTTCTTAATGCAGTGACCTATATGTGTGATCACAAGCTTGGTCGTTCAAATGATACTCGAATGGCAAGTTCTTGGTATGGGGCCAACCGTGATCGTAAAATTAAGGCACTGAATACGGCAATTGAAATGGCGGAAGCAGCGTAAGCTGCTTCTTAGCACAATAAATAAAAGGAAAAACATGAAACAAACTTCCATTCTTGTAAATGCAATTGTATATGCTGGCGCTTTGTTACTTTACAACACATACGGATTTACAATTCCACTCTATATTATCATTTGTTTACTGGCTTTTGGCACTTTTATGATTACTATTGCATCCGCAGCAAGCATTTATGGGTTTGTTGATGCCAAAGAAAATTTGAAAGAATTAGAGTCAGAGGGAAAATTACTAAATAATACCAAATTAATGACATTCATGTTACATGTTATTCAAGCAATGGCCATATATACAATATATGTGGCAGGTTTTATGTTCACATCAGGAATTTTTTCTGCAACACTTGCGGTATCTTTTGTGGGTAATATTCTAAATTCGATAAAAAAGGAAAGAACTGAATGAAATTCATAGCAAGATATTGGACTGATAATAAAAAATATCATGACAGGATCATTTTAGCAAGCAACGAAAAAGAAGCTGAACGTGCTGCAAAATCAACAAAAACATATTATTTGAAATTGGAGATAATTGATGACACCAGTTCTGTACATCCTAATGAGAAATGATCTTGCCAGCATGAATTGCGGTAAGGCTATTGCACAAGGTTCTCATGCATCTAATGCATTTGTTCATCATTACAATGAAGTCATGGGTTATGTTTCTACAGACCTAGGTAATGAAAAAATTGAAGAATTAAACAAATCTTTTCACAAATGGTGTAATTCTACAACACAGGGATTTGGTACTGTTCTTGTCCTAGAAGGAAACTTCAACAACATCAAAAAAACTATTGACACCATGAATAGATTGGGATATATTAGCCGAACAGTTTTTGATCCAACATACCCAATCATTGATGGATCAGTTCTACACCAAATTCCACTAGAAACTTGTGGATATGTCTTTGTTGAAAATAAAGAAGAAGATACTACTGCGAAATCGCTACTAAGCGAATATAACCTACATCACTGAAAAAGGAGACTATATAATGAATGACGAAAATAACACACAAGATGCATACAAAGTAACTGCCGAAGAACTACGCCAGTTTATTGAACGCTATGAACGCCTAGATGCTGAGAAAAAAGATATCGCAGATGCGCAAAAAGAAGTAATGGCAGAAGCTAAAAGTCGTGGATATGATACCAAAGTTCTACGCAAAGTCATTTCCCTTCGTAAGCGTCATCGTGACGATATTGCAGAAGAAGAAGCTGTTACACAGATGTACATGGAAGCATTGGGAATGCAATGACAATATTCAATCTAGACTTTAAACAAGAGGTATCCGTACTTCTTGATGTCAATGGGGTTGAAATTTTCGTGGGTGATGATGAGTCACCCACGAAAAAACTATCACTTGATACTCTTATCGTAGAATTTTTGGAATCGAGATGGATTAGTCAAAACGGACTGACTGACATAGAAGATGTGATGGTTGTTCGAGATGCAATTCAAAGAAGCCTTGATACATTAAATGCAGCATTGGAAAATGCGATATAATGGGTAAAAGAAGCAACTTTGTGAGGCGTGAAAGAGACTTTTATAGCACTCCCATAGAAGCAGTGAAACCCTTGATACCACACCTGCCAAGTGTTTTTGTGTATGCAGAACCTTGTGCAGGTGATGGTAAACTAGCAAAAAATATTGAAATTCTTTCTAATTCAAATGCAACACCTTCAATACTTTCAGATATAGAACCACAAGACCCTAGTTTTGTTACTACAGATGCTCTAGATTTAATAGTACCACAAAGCACAGAATTGATACTTACAAATCCCCCATGGGATAGAAAAATACTTCATCCTATGATAGAACATTTCACCAATCAAAGACCAACATGGTTATTGTTTGATGCTGACTGGATGCACACAAAACAATCAGCGGAATACATGAAATATTGTCATAAAGTAGTCTCTGTCGGAAGAATAAAGTGGATTGAAGGTAGCAAATCTTCTGGTAAAGACAATTGTGCATGGTATCTTTTTGACAAAGAAAAAAAAGACACTATTTTTGTAGGAAGGTATTGACTTTTTGCATTGTGCATGATAGCATGTTCTATAAAAGGAGATAGTTATGACTACTAGAATTATTGGAGACACCCATGGTAAATGGTATGACTACCAGCTAATTACAAATCCTAATATTGGCAATGTTGAATCCAGCATCCAAGTTGGCGATTTTGGCATTGGTTTTTCTGGTGAGTATTGGCATGGCCGTGTAAATGATTTTCATACAGAAAACCCAAATCATCGTTTTATTCGTGGCAATCATGATAATCCAGAAATGTGCAAAACCGAAATGGTTGGCTACATACCTGATGGAACTATCGAAAATGATGTAATGTTTATTGGTGGTGCTTGGTCTATTGATCAAGAATGGCGTGTAAAAGATCAGGATTGGTGGGAAGATGAAGAATTATCCTATGAAGAATTGGATAGGTTGATCAATGTATATGAAGTTATGAAACCTAGAATTATGATTACTCATGATTGTCCTACTATTGCTGCTTATGAAATGTTTGTAAAACATGGAAAAACTCTAGCAGGAACTAATCAATTCAAAACAAGAACAGCAGAAGCATTTCAAGCTATGTTTGAAATTCACCAACCAGAATTTCATTTTTTTGGTCACTGGCACCAAACAAAAAAAGAAATCATTAATGGTACTACATTTCACTGTTTGGGTGAATGTGATTTTATTGATTTTGATCTTAATAAAGGAGAGTATGTATAATGGATAACTTTGATGTATGGTTTGAGGAAAGAAAAGATAGGTTTCTTGAAGAAATGAAAGATTCTGATACTATCAAGAGATACATGAAAGCGGCATACTTTCTAGGTTTAGATGATGGGCAGGAATACACTTATCGTGATATTAAAGCAGTTATGGCAGCAATCAAACGTTCTATTGAAATTCCTGTAAATGAAGAACGTATGGAAGAACTTTGGAATGCTTATATGAATGACCCTGATCCTAATGGGAATATCAATGTAGGTATGACAAAAAATCCACTTAATGTTGTAATGTCTGGTACGGGTGGTAAAAGTACATGTTGGGCAGCTAACCAAAAAGCACCTCTTAACAGAGAACAACAAATAGCATTAATGACTGGTGCTAAAGAAAGACACGAAAAACACATGAAAAGAATTGAAGACATGTTAATGGAGAATAAAGATGACAATGATTGATAATTTGAAATCGAAATCAATGGAACTAAGAAAAAACAAAAGTGGACTTGCAAGCTTTTCTACTTTTGTTCTAAGCGAAATTGTTAATATCGGTAAGAATAACGGTAATAGGGCTACTACTGATAATGAAGCTATTTCAGCTATCAAAAAGATGATTGAACGCAATAAGAGCAACATAGCAATCGCAAAAGATGATTTTACTATTTTGCAAATGTCAGTAGAGATTGATTGGTTGCAGTCATTTCTACCAGAAATGGCAACACAAGACCAAGTTAGAGCACACATTTTTATGCTTGAAGAGAAAGAAGGTCTCGACATTTCCAATAAAGGTGCAGTCATGAAAGCAGTTAAAGCTGAGTTTGGTGCTCTTGTTGACATGAAAATGGTAAGCCAAATGCTCTAAACCACTTTATGTGATTTTTATACTTGCAACCATCTACTGGCTATGCTACAAAATATCTGTAGACAGTCAGTAGATGGAGAATCACTCATGTATTTTGCAACTAACATTGAAGAAATTCAGAACGCAATGGATGCCAAGGCACCTCGCCCTATTCGTGAAGTTATCCTTGATTATTACCCTGATTGTACGATTGACCGCAACAATCGGGCACATGCCCCTTATGAAGGTTATGTGTGTGAATTTACTGGCAAGAGTTTTCGTGCTGGTGAATATCTTCCTTTTGAGCCTAATGAAGATGATGTATGGCTTGGAAAGACAGGTTCCAAACCACGTCTATTGTGGGTGTTTAGTGAAGGTGAAATTTATTCATTTGAAGGTACAAAAACGCAAATTAAAGCTGGTGCTGAAATTGCAAAAACACAAACAGCAGAGTTTGATAAAAATTCAAATCACGTAGGTGAATTGAAAAAACGTGCCGAATTCAATCTTCGCCTTATGACAGTTTTCGTAAATAATGAAGGTATGTACGGGCCTGAATTTACTCACATGTTCCGTGATGAAAATAACAACTCTGTTGTATATAAGGGAACAAAAAAGATTGAATGCAAATATGGTGATACCGTCACCATGGTTGCTACTGTAAAAAGTCACTGGACTTCTAAGAATGATGGTCGGAAAGCAACCTATGTCAATCGGCCAAAAATTGTATGAATAAAAAAGGGGGGCTAAAAGCCCCCCTTAGTGCGTCTGGTAAACCCAGCTTCTTATTACATAAGGTTATTAACAATAACTCTTCTGTAGTATACGTTTGTGTTTGGTGTAAGTGCACCAGCAAGAGCGTCACCACCACCTGCAAATGGGTTCGCAACCATGCCGTAGCGGGTTTTGAAGCCAATTTTTGGCTGGAAGCTGTTCTCACCAACCGCACGAACCATCTGTAGTGGAACGTATGGGCAGTAGAATAGACCTGCGTCAAATGCGCTGGAACCTTTATATCCAACAACTAGGTAGTTAGCACCTGCATATGGGTCAATGTAAACACGGAAACGACCGTTTAGAACACCTGCGAAAGTGTTGCCTGTGTCATCTACGTTTAGTGCATTGCTGTTTAGTGCAGGTGTGTAGTCAAGAACGCCAGCCATTTGTAGTGCGGATGCAACATCTGAGGAACAGATGATGATGTTACCCTTACCACGTCTGGTTGCTTTTGCGATAGCGTTTGCTTCACGCTCAATTTGGAACATAAGTCCTTTGAACTTTTCAACACTCCAACGACCGTTTGCATCTACGTCAAGGTCAAAGACACCTGCGTTTGCAACACCTTCCGCAGCACCAGGAAAAGCGTTACTGTAGATTGTGCGAATGACTTCACGGTTGATTTCAACAAGAATTTCACTGGACAAGATGTTGGAAAGTTCTGTTTCCGCATCTAGACCATGAACAGCGCGTAGGTCTTGCGCAAGTTCAGTTGTGTATTCTGCTTTTAGCGCACGGCTCTTTGCTTCTACAGCAACTTTCTCAATTGAGAATGCCATTTCTGCAAATTCATTAGCAGGTGCACCACCACCAAGACCTTCGGCAGTCGCAGTTTCCATGCCTGTACCTGTAGAGAATAGTGAAGTATTCGCAACATCACCAGCAAAACCAGTTGCAGCAGTCTGTGTACCTGTACCAGAGAATGGTGTTGCAGCTTCGTTGTAGAAAGCCTCTGCACCGCCCTGTGTAGCATACTTAGAACGCATTGCGAAGATCAAGCCTGTTGGACCTGTCATTGGCTGTACGCCTGCAATGTCATATGCAATTAGGTTTGGCATGGAACGGCGAACCAAGCTGATTAGAACAGGGTCATAACCTGCAACAGGACCAGCAGGAGTTGCATCACCACCATAACCACCAGTACCAGCAGCGTTTACAGGTGTTTCCATTAGAAGGGAAGAAGGAGACATTGTAGTGCCTTCTCTAAGAGCCTTCTCGGTGTTCTCAAGAATTGTCGCAGTGACGGACTTCTTCTGAGCACTTTCAATAGGAGCAAATGAATTGTGCTCCAAAAGTGGACCCCACTTTTTAATTAGATCAGTATTTGATAGAGTCATTTTTGTCTCTCCTTATTTTATTGTTGTTTTTCATTATAATTATTTATAAAAGTTGATTTTTCTCTTATTGCTTGTTTTTTGCGTCCAAAGCAGCAACTATATAGTTTATTGAATCATACTCAGAAACACGCTTTTTCTCTGTGCTTTCTGTGATAATTTCATCTTGCTCTTCGGTAATATCCTCAGTAATAACAGATTTCGGCTTGAAGAAAGATTCCTTCAATGTACCAAGATCAGTTTTGAATGATTCAATATCACTATTGTCTAGCTTCTCGGAAAGAACTCTCATTCTTTCTTTTTGTGATGTTGCCAAACCTTCACAGATTTCATCAAAAGCTTTTTCTGCTCTTAAAGCACTTACCTGTTCAGCAAGTTCAATATTCTTATTGATAACCTTGTTTACTTTATCATTTGATTCTGAAAGCTCTTTTTCTAGCTCAGAAACAACATCTACTGTTTCTTCACTAATTTCAACGTTATGCTCACTGAATAGTTCTTTCAGGTTTTCCATGAAAGATTCTGCCATTTGAACTTTTACGCCACTTTCGATAGCAATAGCATTTTCTTCCATCCATTCAGAAACAATATAGTCAAGGTATGAATCAAGATTTTCAACAATTTGGTCCATTGATTCATTTACTGATTCAACAAGCTTTGTTTCAAATTCTTCTTCTAGGCTTGATGTGATTTCGAGTGCTTTTTCAGATGCAGCTTCATTCACAGCAGCCTCAAAAACAAGACCCGCTCTCTGCTTGAAATCATCAGAAAGATTAGTACCTTCAAACAAAGAAGCGAATGACTCTTTAACGTCAACCATTTCTTCTTCATCATCTTCCATTTCTTCTTCGTCTTCCATGTCGTCTGATTCTTTTACGGTATCAGCCTTTTGGTCAACTTTTTTCTTTACGTCTGCTGGGCGGTTCTTAATGTCTCCACCTGTGCCTTTTACAGAGTCAGCAACATCATAGATGCTTTCATCATCTGCAATGTCGGTAACTGCTTTTAAATCTTTTGCATTTGCCATGTTTGATCTCCTTTTATTGGATTCTGTTTCATAATATTATTTATAATATTTATTTTTTCTCTTACTTCAAGCCTTTGATAAACGACTCAAATACACTCAAAGCTTTTAATTCGTCTATTTTTCTTGTAGTCTTTTTGTATTCTTTTTTAATTTCTTTAACTGCTTCTTCGATTTTCTCAGCAACTTTCCAGTTAGCAGAAGCAATGTCATAGTAGTATTCAGTGTTTTCCATGATACCGTTTACAAAGCAACTTGGACCTGATGGGTCAGTAACAATATCTACAGTAGCTAGGTGGAAATCGTTTTGAACTTCCATAATACCATCTTTAGCTGGTTTTACAGAACCAAGACCACGTGTTGAAACACCAACTTTTACGCCTTCATCAATAAATGTTTTCACAATTTCACCCATAGGTGTTGACAAAATCTTTGCTTTGCCATAAAAGTTTGGACCATCACGGCGCATTTCAGTGATCAAGTGAGACACACGATCACCGTTAATTTGTGGGCCATTAGGATGGCCTAGTTCACCAAGTGCTCTTTTTGTTTGTATGAAGTCGTTACCATAACGCTGCATTTCTTTCTCAAGAATTTCGGAAGGATATATTCTACCATTACGGTTCTTAATATCACCTTGCATGAATATGCCTTCAATGAAGTAATTCTTCTTGCCTTGCTCGTTAGACTCTGTTACAACTTCGCAGTCATTATCAAATATTTCTGTAATAAGTTTCATATTTGTATTCCTTTTTTGTTTTTATTTATGTGTTTAGATTTTTTGATATAAAAAACATCAGGACTTATATGCAATGGGCGTTCCAGTTAGAACATCATCAGAACCCGCAACTATGAGGTCTGTAGATTTTTTCTCTACTATCTCAGAATACCCCTCAGAAATAACAAACGACCCTATAACAGTATTGGCAACAGGATCAGAAATTTGAACTTCTGTATTTGCAACAGCATGTAGCCTTACTAAAACAGAATCGTTTACCGTATCACCACTTGTTGTTATCGCAACATATTCGCCTAAAACTTTGATAATCATATTACATAGCCTCTCTTGCAAAATTCAAGATTTCATCGAAACCTTTTTTATTTTTAAGCATTGTTTCTTCCATTTTCTTCTTGTTCACTGGTGAAAGTTGATCAAAAAGATCATTCAATGCTTCTGCATCATCTTTGGAAACATTAGCACGGGTCCCGTCATTAAGCTTGACATTCCCTGCTTTAACTGCTTCTTCAAGATCAACAGATTCATTTATTTTTTTCAAATCAAAATTGCTTCCTGCAATACCAGAAGCATCTTTCTTTGCGACACCCATTTTAGTTAAAGCTTTGTCGATAGCTTCTGATGTGTTACGGGCAGTGACTTCAACACTATCGCCTTTTTTAACACTGACACCACCAGCACCGAATGATTTTCTTACAGAAACCAGCCATTTAGGTTGTGCTGCTTCATCAAGGTCAACAGACTCTTTAGCGATTGCTTTAGTTATTGTTTTACGACGATTGTGTAGATATTTATCTTGATCATCAACTTCACCATCGTTGTCGATATCTTTGTCTGAACGGTCTTTAAAATCTTTTTTCAAAGCATTTGGGTTAACTTTGTCTAGATTTTTTTCATATATTGTAGTTTCAAGAGACTCTTCCATTGCCTTTTTATTTGCAGTAGCGTACATGACTGATTTCCAGCTATCACCATAACGCTTTTTAAGATCATCTTGGTTCTTTTTCATGCCCATAACAATCTCTTCACGGCGTTTCATCTGAGCATCTGTCATTTTTTCATCAGCTTCACGGTAGTAACCAGATTGGTTCTCATAATCCATGTCAGTTGACTTAGACGCCATACGTCTTTTGCCTTCCATGTAAGAATGCAAGCCTTGAATCATTGTGTGGGATGCTGTTAATTTATTTTGAAACCATTCTTCTGGATCAATACCGCTTCCTATAAATTCAGCGATTTCTTCACAAGCATATTTAATAAACTCTAACTGGCCCATCATCATTTCAACTTCATCAGAAGATTCATAGACTTCCATGTCTTCATGTTCGTCATAATCAGCCAATCTTTTTGCTTTTTTGGTATCATTAGCGGTATGCTGTGTTTCTTCGGACTCAGGGTGATCTATAAATTCGACTTCATGCTTTGCCTTGAAATCAATTTCATCTTCTGGTTTTGGTTGTGCAACCTCAGATATTAACTGCTTGTAGGTTTTCATTTTTTCATTCCTCTTTGAATTAGTTTGAATCTGTTTTTATTTATAATAATTGATTCATTAGCCGTCATCATCATCACCCATTCCATCGTCATATGCACCAGATGCTTTTTCTTTTGCTATTTCTTGTTCTATTTCTTTAATGTCACTATCATTCATAAACAAAACGTTTTTTTGAACCCAAGCTTTTGAATAATAATTACCAACATGTTCTTCAACTTCTCGCAAAGTACCTAGTTTTTCTTTCAATATCTCTGCTTGCTTCAATTCTTCAAAGAAATTGTCTTGCATAAAGTCATAGCGAACATAGTCTTGAATATATTTCCACTCGCCAGGAGTAATGACGCCTTTAAGGACTAGCTGTCTTTCCAAGCATCTATCAAAAAGGATTGAAAAACGTGTTCTTACGCGCTTGACAAATTTACCAAATCTTAGTTCTTCACGGGTTATTTCCGAAGTTCTACCAAAACTATACATTGTTTCAGGTTGCAATCTACCAATAGGAACATTCAGCGCTTTAAAAAGCTTGCTTTGGAAATATGTTAATTGTTCATTATCACCCAAAGTTCCTGCTGATGGTAGAGTTTCTATTTCAGTAGCTCTGTTACCTTCACGTCTTGGGAACCAATAATCTTCTGTCATTGTCATCATTTTACGGTCATCACGCATTTCACCAGTTGCTGGATCATAGACAACCTTATTCTTATGTCTAGCCATCATATCATGCAGATACTGTTCAGCCTTAACTTTTGGCAAGTTACCAACGTCAATATAGAAAACACGGCGTTCTGGTGCTCTTGTAAGAGTATAGATAACAGTAGCGTCTTCTAGCATTCTAAGTTGGTTTAACGGCTTTATAGATTTGTGTAGGTGAGAAAGAACAACAGAATTTGTTTCATTCAAAATACCAGAAGTAACTCTAACGATAGTATCTTTAGCTATTCTTACACCGCCGATACTTTCATTGCTTGCAGATGATTGACGTGAAGTGCCGAAACCAGTATCAGAATACATGTAATATTCATTCTTGACTTTTTTCTGGTGAACACTTGAAGTTTGGTCTCTGATAGGTTGACTTTCAATTTCTCTTATCAATCTTATTTTTCTAGGGTCCAAATATCTCAGTTCTTTGATACCCTCTTTAAGATTTTTTTCATCTATTATTACGTGATAATTTAGTCTACCATCAACATAAAATTTACTAAAAATGTCATATGCGTTATTAGAAAAGTCAAGCAATCTCAAAATATTGTCAAATTCTTCTTTAATACGTTCTTTCATTTTATCTGATAGATTTTCAGCATCATCTAGAATTATTTCAACAACTCTTTCATCATATTCTATGCTTATCGCCTCATTGACGATTTCATCAACCGCTTGCTGTATCTCTGGACTTAGCATCATTTGGCGATAGCGAGTAACAAGTTCTGCTTCTGTTTTTGCAGAACCCTCCAAATCCAATAGTAAACCGTAGGAACCACCCAAAGCAGTTCCTACGTTAACGGCACCGTCATCGTTGATAGGCTCTGCGAAAGATACAAGTTTGCTATCGTCTTCTTCCTCAGTCCTTTTTATTTCAAATCCAAATAACTTCAATTCATATCATCCTTTATATTTCAAATTAAGTAGTAGAGCCGCCAGTGACTCCGCCATCTACAACCCACAAGTCATACTGGAATGTAACACCAAATTCTTCGATAGTATCTTGTGTTTCCCAGTTCATTTCTATTGCGTCAATAGTAAGTGGGTATATGCCTTGGAACGTATATTGTCTAAGGACTGAACCATCTTTACCATACTGTATAATCTGGGCATCAGACTTATAGTCTTGTGGTAGTGCTCTTGTATTAGACGCATGTGAGTTAATTGCATTAGACCATGTTTCCATAGCATTTTTTACTGCAAAGTCTTCGTCATTTATTACAGTTACTGTCCAATCTTCAAAAGTTCTATCACCTGCATATTTGACTTGTCTGCCAAAGTACGGTACTGTGAACGAACCAAGGTTGGAAGCGGGCAAGCCCGCCGCCTTAACCATGAATGGGACCTTAAAATCCGCAATTGGTAGTATTGGATTTGTTATTCTCACTTCAAATAGGGACGGTCTAGCACCGCCACCTACTAATTGTGATTTAAATTCGTTGATATTGAAGGCCATGTTTAAATTCTCCTTTTGCTTTTATTTATACAGTTTGACCAATAATTTCATCGAATTCTACACCAGTTCTTGTTGCAACAAATGTCAACTCAATAAAGTTGATTGATCTTGCAGGCTTGATGTAGATATTTCCTCTGAACATATTTCTGTCAATTACGTCAGGAGTGTTGACCCTTGAATCACTCACAACACGGAAGTCGATAATTCCTCTTCTTCCTTGAATGTCTCTAAGTAGAGGTTCAACCAAGTTTTTGAACTGTGACTGAGTAAATTCATCATTGAACTCAAACAAGAATTGCTGCGAAGTTGTGGCAATTGCTTTTTCAACAACAATGAACAATCTGCGAACATTCAATCTTGTGAATGCGCTACCTGTATAGGTTCCTAGACCTGTCTTGTCACCGAATAGCAATGTACCTTGACCTGCTTTAGTCATAACAGGGTTGATATCTTTTCCGTAAAGAACATCTCTTTGCTCTTTGTTTGGATTGAAAGCTAGTTTGATAACATTCTTAATGATACCTCTATTATAACCTGCTGCGGATTCCCATGGGGTTACTCTTGCCCATAGGCCAGCCATATCACCGTTTAGTGGGACCCAACGATACACGTCATTATACTTATCGTAACGATACTTGTAACCTGAATCCAAGAACCAGTAGGATGAACTCTGCAATTCATCTCTGAAATCTATGACATTATTTAATTTATCATTTGGATTAGAAGGTGTAACAACATCTGCTAATGAAGGAGATATAAACAATACACAATCTTTTCTTCTTTCACATATGTTTCCGATAATATAGTTTGCCAGACCTGAATCATTAGCGCCAGCACGGGCTTTACCTTGAAGAATGAAAGCAATGTCAAACTCTTCTGCATTACTATATGTGTCATAACCTTTTGCTAATTCACCAAATGAAATAGTATCCTCTTCTTCACCGTCATCACCACCAACAAGGCTAATGTAAGTTGGTGCAGTTGAAGATATAAATGGATCATCAGTGGTAGTAATCCAGTTTGATGAATTGTCGATTACAGTGACATAATAGTTTGTTGAACCATCTTCAAGTTTTGATGTTGAAGTGGATGACAAGTTCTGATACACTTCCAAAATTTCATTAGTGCTTCCAGATATATCGCCATTCTTATCTGTAACAACAACGTGAAAGTTACCAGTATTTGGTGCTGCATCAACAAGGTTGAAATATCTCCAACGTCTTGTAATAGTGAAACCACTTGAAATCAATTCACTATTTTCAGCAGGCAACGTATATTTATTTTTGAAAACAAGTGTATATGTGCTTATCAAATCGTCTACTATGGTGAAGCTGTCAACAACTAGTTCTTGATAACCTTGTGCCGAACTACCTATTCTGATAATATCGTTTTCAGCAATATCTGTTTCTGAAACACCAAGACTTAAAGATGATGTGAAAGCTATTGTTGTGCCGTTGAAACTTGCTGTAACAGTATCAGCTTCTAAACCAAGATCAACAATTTCTTTCTCATATGCATCAGCAGAATTTATTATAGAAATTTCTAAGGAGTTACCCAAAGAACCTTTATATTTTGCCTCAAAAGGCGCATTTCCGTCATAAATTGAAGTATTTGCGTCTGCTTGAGCTACAGTAGCACCATCTGTAACACGGGTTACATACAATGCGTTTGAATATGCTAAGAAATCAGCGGCAGTGAAAAAT
>Ga0213868_10004037_pt1 | contig 13532 bp, 9 predicted proteins | sample PICome_9_FD_160087 | JGI IMG/M metagenome (GOLD analysis project Ga0213868, IMG submission 160087) | Coastal seawater microbial communities near Pivers Island, North Carolina, United States - PICO127 | ecosystem: Environmental > Aquatic > Marine > Coastal | place: USA: North Carolina | collected...
TCGAAGACGGTGTATTGATCAAATTAGCCACACCTGATGATCTGTTAACCCATTGGCGTAATTTCACCCCGAACGTCAACAATGACCAAATTTCGAATTTTATCCACAATCATGGAGGTGCAACGACACGCATTTTGAAAGAATTAAGTGAGCATTACTTGCCGAGCACCCAATTTCAGAGCCACTAATTTTCGACGTCTCTATTAGGGCGCGTTCATTTCAAAAGACCTCTGCATAACCCAGCCGCAACGCCAAAACACTTTGCCCGGTGGCAACACCGGGCTGCGCCTGCCTGCCCCCCGGCAGGCGCATTCACCATCTCAACATGCTGGTACCTATGGTTATTGCTCAAATTCTGCAGTGATGTCACCACCGGACCTATGCGCCCGCCCAGGCCGGCGCTGCCCTCATTTCATGTTGCAATGGCGTTATGCACAGGTCTTTTCAATTGCTTTCATACCCGGCGGCGACGAAGACGTTATAGCATTTGTCTAGCCCCCAGTTTCAGCGCCAGTAATATTGGGTTTTTCTAATAAGGTTTCTGGCGCTCAAGGTCGCAGGCCAAGCGCATGATGGGGTCTGATATGATTATAGTCCCTTAGCCAGACATCGATTGCCACCTGCGCCTGTTTGATGCTGTGGAACCATTCGGCATTGACGATTTCTCTGCGCAGCGTGCCGTTGAACCGGTCTTCGCAGCCATTCTCCCAGGGGGTAGAACCCTTAAAAAATATTACGAAACCGATCAGGCAGCATATACACCCCGGGCGGTCGGGCCCCGCCGGGGGCAAAAAATGTGCCTTTCTTGAGTCTCCAACCATCTATCATTTCTTCTCGAAACTCCGGGAACTGCACTGATTTATCCTGTGGCATCTGTTTGCTGAGCTCCAAATACGTGTCCCATGCGGTATCCCAACCCGTCACCGCGCGCCCTGTTTCCGATAAATCTCCACTCTGAATTTTACGTTGTGCACGACGCGTCGCCAAGCGATCGTAAGTCATATCGTAATCAATGAAGCGTAAATGAAACAAATAAAGATGAGGATCCAAAAATAGTTTTGGGTGATTGGCATAATGTCCGCCTGGGAAAAATGTAATGCGTTTGCGGGTGATGCAGGGTTTCGCATAATTTGCATTTAAACGAAAAAGCTGTCGGCGCGACAGAATAGGCGCATCGCCATCCAGCGGTTGGCGCTCCAAAATCGGATTATGTACCATCTCAATTGCGAATGGTGTGACAACTTGCGGTATCTCATCTGGACGAAAGCGAGACAAATACCCCGGCAAACTGTCATGAACACCGGGGTCAACCGCCACAATTTCGTCCACATCCGTCGTCAGCACCCAGTTGTAACTTTGCGTAAGCCCCGTCGTTATCAACGACAACATTTGCCAGCGTCGCTGATTGAACCGATGGCGAGACGTGTCATGGGGTAAGTAAATAACATTGCACCCCTCGCCAATCTTGCGGTGTTCGGGATCGCCGCCATGACTGAGAATATAGAGGTTTTCGCGCCCCAATTGCCGCGCGTAATAATCCACCCAACGCTCCAAAAAGAAATGATCGCCCCCCACCATCGTCATTGCAGCCATCTGGCCACGGGTTGCATCCATATGCTCGGGTCGCTCAACAATTGCGGGCGCTTCCGGGAGATCCGTCTCTCCTCGCAGTTGCTGCTCTGCTTTGCGGCGCAATTGTCGGGCAACAGCCATGCCTTTGGCCGCTTCGATACTGCGCGCGGCAGCCAGACAGCGCTTTGGATGGTGGTAAGGAGATAAATTCTCTAAAAGTCCTCGACACCATTTGCGCACCCCGCGCCTGTTGCGAAAAATCCGCCAAAATTCGGGCACAACGCGCCCCTCTTCCATGATGCCTTCGATCAGCGGGAATATTGCCTCGCACAAAATGATAACGCGTATTGCCTCATGAGTGGTATGCGGTGTCTTTATCGGTATGACGTTATCGGCCTGCAATCGCGCAGCATGTGCTTTGTCTTCTGGAACATGGGGATCATAGACCAAAAAGATGGGTCCAAGATCCGGCACTGCTTTGGCGGCATCAAGGTGTTCTGGAGCCACCCAATCGGTTCGGTTAACACGGTATTTAAATCGCGTTTCAAATGGGGCGATTTCGCGGTTCATGGTCGTTTGTGGGCTAAATGCCAAAACTGTGGCGCCAGGCACGACCGAGGCATAATTTAAGGCTCCAAACCCACCCATAGACGCACCAACGAACAACACCTTGTCAAACCGGTCAAAAAAACCTTCAGCAACCAAATTTGCAAGCAATTCTGGTGCTTCCCCCAGTCGGAACCAGTCTTTGTTGAATGACTGCACCCCCAAAACCGAATACCCTAGTTTCGCAAGTCGCCAATACATCCAAGGCTGTCTCGGCCAACCGTCATTCATGGTGGCGAGATTGTCAAAACTCACAACAAGAAACTTGCCCTTGGGCCCGGCATGGCCCTCAAACCATAGTGCGTTGCGCTCCGCGGTCATGCGAAACCGATCCGCTGTGGCGGCCTCTACTGCCGTCATCTCCGGTGGAAGATCAATTTCCCGCGGCTCTGCATTTGGAGCTCTATCTTCGTCATTTGGTTCCATTCAGCGTGCCCATCTCCAAAATTCATTTACGGCTGAAAGTTCCGCAGTCATTTGAGCGCCTTCAGCCGACACAATAGCTTTGTCAGGCCAATAAATTAGGTCTGATATCCACAGGTTCCCAAGAGTTTTGGCCAATTTTTTCCGGTGATTTCGGCAGCCTATAAACAGTTCTGCCAAGCCACTCATTGATGGCACGTCACCCAATGCCTCCTGCACAGCTCCACCATTTAAGGTGGCGCGCAGACAGCCTGCATCAAAAGAAAAAACCAGCAGACTGGGCCGGTGCATTGTATCAACCGACTGAAAAGTAATCCCAATCGTCCCCGCGCGATCTATAATACTCAACTTCCCCTGAAACTCATTGGCAAAAATAAAGTTGTCATGCGATTTTCCGGCGATTGAACATAATGTTCGTCCGTCGCAATTGCGCGAACGATATATGACCGCGACGCTAAAACGTTCCGCTGTTGGGGCAATGGGGTTCACGGAATAGCCGCAATTCGTCTCCGCTTGAAACACCATCTCGCCCCAAGGGCTGCCGGAAGAAAATCGACCGTTTTGAATATTTGGAGCCGAAGGTTTCGCAACCATGTCACCGGCCAGGCTATCCCAAGTAGAAACGAAGGTTCCGGCTGTCCCTTCTCCCGAAGAAACGAAGTCTGATCCGGCTCGAAACCAATGAAATTCATGCTCCCGCATAAGCCGGTACAGACATGCCTCCTCGTTGCCCAACAGCGATGTCGTCGGCAGATTTCCCTCAAAATTCAACACTGTTCTCAACCCTAAAATCTATTATTATAAAAATAATCAGTTCGTTAAATTCAATTGCAACCCTTTAAGGGTCACAGCAATTTTTTCTTGAATTTCTTCACGGGACAATCCGTGCTTGCCGTTGCTATGGGGGTAGCTTTTGCTGGTCGTACCCCATAATTGATGGGCATAGATTTTGTCATCTCCTTGGTATTTTTCACCGTTATTGTGTTCTGGAATGAAGTAGTGACTGGGAAAGATAGTTAAATCCTTCTCAAACTTATGACGCTTGAAAAAACGTCGTAAGAATCCATTGCCCACAGTATTCCAAGGTCGCTTCATCTCGCCGGTCTCAAGCTTTGATAATGTATCCAACACCTTCTTCAAAACTGGGTTCCCCGGGTTACTTGCCAAGAATGGCGAAACCAGACCCTTTCGACCCTCAGGAAATTCGTACACACTATAGCACTTTTCCTCAGAGAATAACTCATCGACCGGGTTTACACAGACCGAGTCGGCCTCAGGTAAAAATCCGCCCTTCTCATACAAAATTTCATACCGCATCAAATCACTGACGCCGGCAAACATACCACGCTTATAGAATTCGATTATTTGTTTTTGGCAAATAAACCGACGGCTCAAAAGAAAATCATTGTCGTACAAAGTATATGACCAGTCCGGATGTTTATCCTTCCAAGTCTTCATCCACATGTCGGGGGCTGGAAAAACACCGACCCAGATATGGCCAAGCTCTCGTGGTATCATTTTGGCTCCCTTTATCCTGTTGTGTTTGCAATGCGCATCAATACAAACCAGAAAATCTGGCCGGCAAACAATAAACGCCACGATTTTCGGCATCTTCACGCAACACATTCAGATCGGCATCTCCCTCAAGGACTTTCCCCTGTGGCGGCACCTGCAGCATCTCCGTTATTTTTTTAAACTCTATCTCTTCATCAGCTGCGCGCGGCTCGGAGTCCCGCGCCTTGAGACGCGCTATAAACAACGCCTCGTCACAATATCGCAGGTGCAGCAGGTATAGATGAGGATCCATGAACCCTGCCTCGTGAGATGGCTCTGAGGCCGCTTCGAAAGATTTGACTTGTTTGCGCACCAAGCAAGGTTTTGAAAGTATGGGATCGATCCGAAACCTGTGCTGATGTTGTATCACAGGCTCATCAGCATGCCGATCTCCAGCTGCGACCGGCGCTTGTGGAAGCAATTCGATTCCGAACGGCGTTAATGTTTCTGGCACGCCACCCTCCATGCCCGGCGCCCCAGTTTCGTACTGATGCAAGTAACTCTCAACACTCTCGCCTTGTTCGGGATCCAAGACAACAATTTCGTCAACAGCCCCAACGATCATCCAATTGTAATACCTTAATAATCCAGCGCAAAAATTACTTAAGATATTTCCCATCCGGCGTTCGTGACGGTACAAGCTGCCATCCCGCGGAATGCCGATGACATTACACCCACGGGCAATTTCCCGATGCTGAGGATCGTTGCCCTGGCTGATGATGTACAAATGTTGGCGATCAAATTGCGTGGAGTAATAATTTACCCACCGTTGAAGAAAATCGTAATCGCGATAAACCGTCGTCAGGCACCCACAGGGGGCTTTTGTCGGGTCCATAATGGGTCTGGGAGCCATAAAAAAACTTTTCGTAAAATGTCGCGTTAGAAATACAGCCTTTATCTTGCCAGTTATATATTTTTTATGCAACGGTGGCAAAGCTATTAGGTGTCACGCCTAAAGCTCATAAGCATTTTATTTGGATATTTTTTGTGACTTTTGATCGCCGACCCGTTGCCTCACTTTGGATTGGGGACACTCTACATTACCTCAACCAACTGTGCCTGAAATCCCACTTGCACCATGGTCACCCAGTCATTTTATACTGTACCGACGAGGTGAAGAACGTTCCCATCGGCGTTGAGGTCCGGCCGGCCAGTGACATCATGGATATCAGTTCACAGCGCGTCAGAGAGACGAGTGCCTCGTTCTGGTCAAATGTCTTTCGTTATAAAATGATCCAGAAAACTGGAGCCATCTGGATCGATTGCGATGCGTTTTGTTTTCGACCGTTTCCTGAAGATTGTGAATGGATATTTGGCGTTCACGGATTACGAGGTGCCTTAAATTGCGGCGTCGTGGCTATTCCGCAAGCTGGTCCGTTGATGGATATGCTCTTGGACTATTACGACAATCCACCCGATTACGCGCCTTGGTGGGGCAAAAAACAGCGCGAGAAAATGGACAGCCTGCCGAAGGACTTGCCACAAACCACCCGTATATATCGCGCGGAGCGAACAGCTTTTGGTCCGCAGGCCTTTACCTATTTCACGAAAAAAGCCGGTGTTTTTGATCAAGCGCTGGGACTGGATGCTCTTTATCCTGTACCCTTTCAGCTCAATGATGTTTTCTATGATCCCCATAGTCGCCCAGAAGGCTGGTTCACGCAGAACACTCTGTCGGTGCATCTCTACACCAACGGCATCAAACCATATTGGGCAAATAATCCTCCTTTGCCGAATTCATTTGCGGCAAGAATGTGTCAAAAAATCGGTATTGACCCAGTCGCGTCCATGGCTGGGGAGCCGTCCGATATTGAACCAGCGACGCCAGTTGAAAGTCCCGTGCCGCCCCAGCCAACCGCAGGCGCAAGCGTAAGCGCACAGAATGCGACCCTACGCATCGAGGCTTTGGAACAAGAACTCAAAAAAAAGGGGCGGCAGGCCAAAAGGAAAGCTCAAAATTCCTGGGCTGATGGGTTTCTAGAGGGTGTATGCGGTATATTGAGACCAGGGGATTTGGCATTGGACTTGGGCGCTAATGCCGGTGATGTATCAGAACGCCTTTTGAAAACTGGCGCCGACGTCATCGCCTTTGATCCTGAACCTTGGGCCGTTGATAAGATCAAGGCCCGCTTGGGCGATCATCCCAACTACACGTTTCATCACGCGGCAGTCGGCATCACAGATGGAACCGTTCGCATGTATCGCGCCTCTAATTTTGCGAACAATGAGAAAAATGCCTCCGTTAAAAGCACCATCATTTCTGGCGGCAGGATGATTGATGAAAGCGAGGGGCAAGGCATCGACGTACCTGTCATTAATTTTGTTGCATTCATAAAAACCATCATAGAAGAGCGGGGCCAGATTGCCTTTTTAAAAATGGATATAGAAGGCGCAGAGCTTGATATTCTGCAAGCGATGGATGAAGCAAATTTGTTCCAAAATATCCGCTGTACCGTGGTTGAAACCCATGAACGTAAGTTTCGAGATTTGCGCCCGCGTTTCAAACAGCTGCGTGAACATTTTGAGGGAAAATACAGACCCGAGCACGTCAACTTAAATTGGAAGTAAACTGAAAAGGCATCGGCATCGCGCCATTTCAGTGCAAAATGAACAGGTTTAAAAGCAAGTATTCCGGGTCAGTTACCGATTAAAGCAAAGAGACCCCGTGTAAATTTTGTCTGGATCTTCAACGAAGCCCGCCATCGCCAATTGAGAGCCAAATTGATCACGGATGGAGTCAAGCTGGGAGGGGTCCATAAAAGGAAATATCACCATTTTTATACCTTGCAATACGGCATCGCAAAAGGCTTCTTTGGTAATTTCTTTTGGGGCCACACGAAGCACATCTGGCTCAAAATTTGCAATGAGATCTGAAAGCGCTTGATAGGAGGGGGATGTACTCGTCCCGTCACTAAGAGCTTTAGTAACAAAATGCACGCGCCCTTGCGACATGGGAAACTGTGCCTCAGCCAAACTGCGCCCATACTCAGACAAACCCACCACCTCATCATGATTCACGACTTGAAGGTTTGGATCTCCTAAATGCGCCTTGAGCCCCACAAAGCCGATACCGGAATGCAAGTCGAGAAAGCAGGAACGACCAGTAATTAAAGTATTGATTTTTCGCGCATGTTTACGTTCAAATTTTCCAGCTTGCACAGCATCCAGAGCCATTGGCGTGAAAATGCGGGGATCAACCTTCAATCGAATGCCCTGGTTGTCTATTTCTTCCATTGAGATATCACGCGACAGATCGATCTCGCCATGGACATAGGGCGATCCATCCACACTGCCCCATCCCGCAGGGGGGGGCGTGCGGCGCTGGTCTTTCGGCAAGCCGTTACGACGCTTCTCTATTTTGGATTGCACAGCAGCAATACGGGCCGGGTCGCGCGGTTTCGGGGGTTTAGCGACAACTTCTGTATATGGAATTTTACTCGCCTCTACCAACTGAGCCACATACTCCTGATAGGCTTCCTGTTGGTGGTAGTCTTTTAAGGTCGCTTCCGCCCGTGCGTGGGCCGCATCGTGTAGGCGCGCCAACTCAGGGTCCGCCAACAAAATTTCCATTATTTCTGATCGCCGAGGAATATGCTTCTGGATCGACAAGTCTTGAACTTCATTGCGATCTTGGAGCGCCCAATAATCTGAATTATATTTGTCTTTCTTTAAATTCGCATTCCCACGATATTTGCGCAGAGAAAATGCGTCCATTGATTTGATTGCATAGTGATTCATCTGCGCCCAATCATAGCCCAATGTGCGTCTAATCGAGCGCCAACCGCGGAACTTAAACCACTCTTCCAACGGGCGGCCAGATCCGTTCACCCACAGAACCGTCTCGGGATAATCGCTCTCTCGGTGTTGGGCCTTAATAATTGGGCGATGCATACCAAGTCGCATATATTTGCGATCAAAACGTAGGAGGGTCTTAGTGCCCCAACCTTTGTTCCAAAATGGTGGCGCAGCCCAGGTGAATTGCTCCGTAATTGGCTCACGTGTCCAAGTACGAATACCGGAGGATCCAAAAATTCGCCATGTGATCACCATAGCATGAGCGTCAATCGCCATTAAATCATCTAGCAAACCGTCCAATGTTCCGGATGGATGATTAATTGACATGAATTCATCCGCATCCAGAACCAACAGCCAGTCAGAATTGATAATCAACTCCTCATTAACCGCCGCTTTCAGCATTGATGGGTGCGGTTTCATACCTTCCTTAATAATATTTTCGCGATGATGAACCCCGACATCCATCTGTTCTAGTCGCTTCAAAATCGCATCCGTGCCATCGCTACAATCGTTGGTATAAACCAACAGATCCGTGAAACCCAAAGCCAGGTGATGAGCCACCCATTCAATAACATAGGGACCTTCGTCTTTCATTGTAGAAAGGGCGACAAGCGACCCATGGGGGCTCGTATTGCGGCTAAGGCGCGAAGGGTTTGATCCGTTGAAAATAGTGCTACCCACGCCACTGGCTCCTTAAAATAATGAAAAATAATTCAAAAACAGATACTTTTATTAAGATAATAGTAACAAAAAGTCAGTATTTCTTCAAGACAGTCCAAGCGCAAGTTGCTGCCAAATTTCTCCAAATAGATCATCAGTTTTGCAATTGCGCCTCCTTAATGCGACGTGGCATTTCATAATAGCTCCGAAAGACGCGCATGGCTCGAATCGCTAAATAGGATCCCAATGTTGCTTCCAAGATTGTCGGAATTTGTCGCCCAAAGGGCCAATTCCAAAGATCTATAAATCTATGATAGTGCAGAATTTTAGGTGCCAATTTCGGATCAAAAGGCCGGCGCATGATATTATAATTATAAATCGGCTCAATGTATGGCATTTTCAAACCCATGCGCGTCGCGGCGATGGGCAATGACAATTGATCGGTGAAAACCCGATCATATTTTAGATCTAAATCCCAATCAAAGCGACTGGCCGTGTCCAACCAAACTTTGCCCAAATGTTGGTCGTCACCGGCAACATCTTCGCGAAACCCGACCATCCCCGCGTTATAATAAGGAGGTGAAGTCAATTTTCGTCCGCGGTAAAATTTAACACGTTGTTCGGGAAGTTCCTGGTCAAAAAAACCATAGGCTGTGACCCAACGTTTCTGATTGTACCAACCTGTGGCGTAATCAGAAACGACGGCTGCCATGGTGTTAGGTTGCACAAGTTTTTCAAAATCTAGAGGGGCACAACATACAGTGTCGCTGTCCAAAAAAACCGAAATATCACTCGACCGCGGAGCCGCAGCAGCCAAGATTTTATTTCCGTGCGGGTAATGCCCGTTGAATGCCGTTCTGCCACCTACACGAATTGGATCTAAAGGGCGTATCTCCACGTCACAAGCCTTCATGACCCGAAATGTAATTCTCTGGATGGTTTTTCGCGCTTCTTGCGACGCATAGGCGATGATTTGATAGCGGTTTGAATTAAAAAAACGGAGAGTCGTTGCAAGCAATATTGCCTGGGCTTCAAGCTTAGGCCCGTCGAGAATGAAAAAAATCGAAACGGTAGGTTTCGTGGCGGTATCTAGGTCAATGTCCAAGTGTTTGTCCAAATTTCTAACAAATAGGCCTTACGGTAATTTATTACTTCTAATTAATCGAAACATCGCCTCTGATAAATATCAATGTCGCGCTTCGCCGTCCTGTATTCACGGTACGTTTGAGCTTTCTGACATCCCTACAACCTGCAGCCGTGGATCTATGTTTTCTGCGCAATCATAAAAATGGATGATGGAGGCTCCCAAACGCAGGGAAACTCGGTTATTTTCTGTCTGATGAATCTCTGGAAGTCTTGGCCAATCGGCCAAATAATAGATTTGCTCAGGATCCCAATTTTTGACATGGCTAACACCACCATATTGAAAATGAAGCGTCTTGGCGCCGCACCCAAGCTTTAAAAAATTAATGCCTCTGCCGATATAGAGGGTGTCCTGCCCGGGACCGATTTCAACGGTATTGCGCCCCGGCCCTGTGTGTATCACAGACTCCCCTCCAATGTCAGAAATAGTGTCGTTCCCATGGCCACCAAAAATTTGATTTCGGCCACTATTCCCGACAATGTGATCATCTCCGGTTCCACCGTCCAAAATATCTCGTCCGTGTCCACCAATTAGGATATCGTTTCCAGCGCCTCCATAAAAACGGTTCTTGGACCAACGTGTTTGTGAAAGGGCTTGCATCCTATCATTGCCCTTTCCGCCATCGAATTGAGCGCCGCCATACTTAGGCCCAACCAAAATATCTCCACAGTTAGAGCCTTTGACAGTCACCAACACACGCTCCGATGTTTCAAAATCAATAGCCGTATTCGGATGAGCCGCAACTTTAATGACTTTATAGTCACGGGCACGAGCCCCCTCGTTGCGCGCGACAACTGTTGCAATGCGGATTTTTTCCACATTTGCCGGACACTGAAGTGTGTAGTCATCGGGTCCACCTAAATACCACAAAGTATCTTCGCCGCCGCCACGCTCCTCGCGTATTCGTTCCGCATCCTGACCATAGGCCCAATAATTGGCATCACTTTTTCCGCCAGTGATTTGCCCAGCGCCGTCAACCGCCATCATCGCTCTGACACCCGGAGCCGGCTGTTTAAATCCCCTCAGGTCTAAACCAAGATCCAACGCCCCAACCACCAACGCGCTGCGCAGATAGTCCATAGGTGCACTATCGGCCAAATTCACCGTTTCGCCGGGATCTTGAACAATATCATACACATGCTCCTCACCGTTCGGATATCTGAAATATCTCAAATGATCGTATCCATCAACAGAAGGTCGCACGGACAATGTGCCGAACACACATGTGATGGGTGATTTTGATGTGTCATACTGACCGAAAGAGGAATCTATCAGGGGCAGTAGACTTTGGCCGGATACCCAATCCGGACGATAGGGCAATCCTGCCAAATCAAAAATTGTCTTTGCAAAATTATGGAGCGAGATGGGAGTTGTTACAACCCGACCCTTGCGCATCCGGGGGCTTGAAATGCTAAAAGGGATATGCGCGGCACTGTCCCATTGGCTCATCTTATGAAAACTGTCGTGAGTGCCAAGATTAAAGCCATTGTCGGACAGGAAAATAACCGTCGTTTTATCACCGAGCGGAGAGGCCTCCAACGCGTCCAAAAACCGACCAATCTCATGATCGACATGACTGATCGCGGCAAAATATCCACGAACAACCTGCCGCCAAGCCTCATCACCTGCATTCTCAGGAATCCAAGTTCCATTGGTGATATAGCAAGCCTCATAGGCCGCAAAGCCCGGGGGTGGACCGTAATAATCCTCCTCATGCGCAATTTCGGGCCACCGGATTTTTGACACATCATACATCTGATAAAATCGATCCGGACAATCGAGATTATAGTGAGGATGTTTGAAACCCAATTGGATCAAGTGACGGCGACCGGTTTTTGCACGTCCCAAAAAATCAATTGCGTTTTGGGCCACATCAAAATCATAAAACAACTTATCCTGGCTGCCATCGTCAGTGGGATGATTGATCCCCTTTATTCCTGGACCTTTCCCCAAATAATCATGGACACCCGAGCGCCCACCCTTGTCACGCGCTTTTGGCGCTTCGTGAAACAAAAGCCGTTTTAAGTGCGGCGGCATAGGCGTGTAATGGGCATCAACCTTTCCAGTCGTAAAGTTGTAAAACCCAGCACGCCGCAGGTCATAGGCCCAGGATTTATGCGCAGGCAGCGTTTCGTACCAAACGCGGTTTAGATCCACCAGGCCGGTTCGAAATGGCGACAGACCCGTTGCGAGTTCGGCGCGGCATGGGGCGCAGAGAGGTACCGTGGCATAGGCATTGGAAAACCGAACCCCACGGGCCATTAACCGATCAATATTCGGAGTTTCAATACGGACACCAAAGCTATCGCGCCAACTGAACACATCGATCATATCATCAACCCAGATGACGCAAATATTGTCATCTTTGATGCTATCAGCCGTGAAACTCATTTAAATTGCGTCCTATCATCATTTAATCGGCAGACGCGCCGGAAGAGCCCAGCGACGTAAAAGTGACATATCTTCAGCTGATAAATCATGGTGCATTGCGGGCTCAAAATCATCCCGCAAGGCGCCTAGGTTTTCCTTAAAATCCTCATTGGATGACGCCATATTGGCCGCATAGCAGAGCACGGGTTGAGAGCCCGTCAACGGTGCATTTAACGTCAAAACCAAAGATTTCTCGTCATCTTCTGCTATGGCTACTTTTGTAATGGAGACCCCCGGGTCTACACCCTCCAAAGCGAACCCCCAATGATCCCCAGCACCGAAAGGATCAGTCGGATCCAAAACCAAACGCCCCTCACATTGCGCCGTGACGCGCAATTCCAAACCGTCACATTCTGCCAAATGGAGCACGGGGGGCTTCCAGTCTCGGCTCTGCTGCAGTGCAAAAATTGCCTCGGCAGACATGGCCGCGCGAAGTCTGCGTCCACGCTCAGTTAAGCGCGCGTCAGTATCATGCATCAGCATATAGGTCGGTGCGACAATAACCAGGTCATGCTGCGCGTGATTCCATGACAATTCCCATTGCCCCTCCAAAACATTGGGCGGTAAATAGTCCAAAACCCCGCATTCAAAAAAAGTGAAAAACCGTGGTGTTCCCAGTCCAATTTCCGAAAACTTAGCAGAGATTTCACCGAAAATTGCTAGCATGCCATCGCGATAATCGACGGCGTCACCAGACACGTCCTCCAAAGAAAAATCCACAAAAACAGCATCTAGCGCGACGTGTTTGCCAAGATTTCTGGCAGCGCTCATCGCATTTGTCGCGCAAACCATTACATTTTCAATCGCCCGCCCACGCGCAAGCTCTGAAGCGCTATGTGACCCATCCGTTTCCGCGCGCACAAAATAGAGCGGTAGGCGACTGCGTTCCTGCTGTGCATGGTACAAAAGGCTATCGGCAACCAACGCCTCATGGGTCATCTCCCGCAGCCCTTCCAAAAAGGCCGTTTTCTCAGCAACTGTTTCACCACTACAGCCAACAGCTCCAATATCGTCTGCTGATGTGACGACGTGATAGGGATAGCGGGCACACTCCAATGTGGCCAAGGCCGCGCGAGTTCCTCCGATGGCCAAAATCACCTGTAAGGGGCCCGCTGTATCAGCGATAATACCGCCACCCTTCAGGTGTTTCAAAAATCCCCGCACGCCCTGACGGCCTGGCAAATCTGCCATGAAAGAGGCAAACTCTCCCCTTTGCTGAATGTCCCAGCAATCAATATTTTCACCGATAAAATAACTCAGTTCCTCCGCCTGCGACGAGGGGTCAACATCTCCCAAAAAATTGTTGGTATCGTCACGTTGCGGCATGGCCCCAAAACCATGGCCCGAT
>Ga0213868_10004039_pt1 | contig 13529 bp, 10 predicted proteins | sample PICome_9_FD_160087 | JGI IMG/M metagenome (GOLD analysis project Ga0213868, IMG submission 160087) | Coastal seawater microbial communities near Pivers Island, North Carolina, United States - PICO127 | ecosystem: Environmental > Aquatic > Marine > Coastal | place: USA: North Carolina...
AGATCCCGTGCCTGCCCCCTGTCATTGGGGGGATATGCGCGAGCATATTTTCTATGGCGCCGTCTATCATTGGTGCATTCTGTGCGCCAATCATCAATTTCCCAATTTCACCTCGCATCGAGAGATCAGCATTAGGAAGGAATTTCGGCTTCATCTGAAGCAATTGATTTTTACGCCAGCGCGAATGGCGGCACGTTTCTGGGCAAATTTAACCTTAAAGTTACGGACCCATCCCTATCATTTGATTTTGATGCAATTGCAGCATGACAGCGCAATTCAAAACCACTCTCCCTTCAAAACGAACGCCAGTTTTCTTGAATTCGTTCTTCGAAGTTTTGCAAATAACGCCGCGCCGCATCATCATCTTGTGATCAAAGCGCACCCTTTGGAAGACGGTCGTTCAGAGATTGCGTATCATTTGCGAAGACTAGGTGCAAAATTCGATATTAACAGGCGTATTCACTATCTTCCCGGCGGCAAGCTCGCGCATGTCTTAGATCCCGCACTCAGCGTTGTGACCGTCAATTCAACCGCCGGGCAACAAGCCTTATGGCGAGGTATTCCAGTAAAAACGCTGGGAAAGGCGATTTACAATCAAAATAAATTTGTCTCCGAGCAATCGCTTGATGCGTTTTTTGCAGACCCAAAAGCGCCAAATCTTCCAGCCTATCGGGCGTTTCGAAACTTTTTATTGCAGACATCGCAAATACCTGGCGGGTTTTATTCAAAAGCCGGGCGGCAGCAAGCAATTGCCCGCCTTGCAAAGAAAATGTTTCATCCACTAGACCCCTATACCGCCTATTTAACGGGTGAGATCGCCCATAATAAGCAGGATGGTTTAGCAGCCCTATCCGCCGCAGCTGCATTGGTGGCAGCCGAATGATCCCCTTACCTATCGGTTTTATACGGTCGTATCGCTTTCAGCCCGCATCGCGCAGATGGCTGGCTCGCCAGATCGCGGGGCTTATCTGTTTAAGCAGCGTTATGGCGTGCGAATTGCCCAGAGTTGGCCCGACGCGAGCAGAGATTATTGCCGATTTAAACACAACTGAAAAAAATCTTATTGTCGAAGTTGACGCCGCCGTTGCACGAAAAACCGCTAGTATCCCTGCCTTGGGCTTTTCCAATAAATTCAAATCAGCCGCCATCCTGGGCTCCGATCCGATACAGCCTGGTGATACATTAGGCCTGACGATTTGGGAAAGCGTGGAAAGCAGTCTTTTGGCAGCCCAAAACAGCAATTCAACGATCCTTGACGAGGTACAGGTGGATGGCGAGGGGTATATTTTCATTCCCTATGCTGGGCGGATCAAAGCAGCTGGGCATTCACCTGACTCGATCCGCCAGCATTTAACGGAAATCTTGCAGGTGCAAACCCCTGACCCGCAGGTGCAAGTGCGCCGCAGCTCGGGAGATGGCGCGACCGTATCGGTGATTGGCGCCGTGGTGCAACAGGGCATCTACCCCATCGAGCGCCCAACGCGAACGCTGGGTGCCATGCTGGCCCGAGCAGGCGGCGTGACCATCGAACCCGAGGTGGCGCAAATCACCATCTTACGCGGAAGTCTTTTAGAAAAGGTCTGGTTTCAAGACCTTTATAACCACCCGAACACCGATATTCCGCTGCGTGCAGGAGATAGAGTTCTTGTCGAGACCGACACACGCGCCTTCACCTCTTTAGGATCCACGGGCACACAAGCACGTATTGGATTTCCCACGCAAACGATCTCGGCAATCGAAGCCTTGGCCTTGGTGGGGGGCTTATCGCCCGTTACCTCTGACCCACAGGGCATTTTCGTGTTTCGCAATGAGGCCGCCAAAACCGCCAATCATGTCTTGGGCCGCTCGGATCTAACTGGCGAGGTTAAAATTGTTTATATTTTGGATTTAACAAAGCCTACAGGCATCTTTATCGCCCGCGATTTCACCATCCGTGATCAAGATACCGTTTACGTTACCGAGGCCGCTTTTACCCAATGGAACAAGCTTATTGCCGCCGTAACCGGATCTTTAGACGCTGTAAATACGATCAACCAATCAGCGAATACGCTCTCGTTAAAACGCTAAGCGATGCAACCCCCTCTCGCTCATAAAAATCGGCGCATGGTTCAATCGCAGCGCCAAAAGAATGTTTTTTGGTATAGTTTAGGGCTTTTACACAACCGCCGCCTGGCGCGTATTCTGGCGCTTTCAGGATATCAGCTAACGCTGGGCCTTCCCTTTGCCCAAGCTGAAGTTCTGATCTGGGGAAAATCGGCGGCCGCGCGGCGCGGCCAAAAGATAGCTCGGCATTTCAACGCACCGCTTTTATATTGCGAAGATGCGTTTTTACGCTCGCTCTTTCCCGCCCGGTTAAGCCAAGAGCCCCCGATCGGCATAATGCTCGACAAACGGGGCTTCCATTACGACCCGGCGCAGCCCAGCGATCTGGAACAAATTCTGCAGCATGCGCCTTTAAACGATCCACAAGAGCTACAGCGCGCAGAAGACGCAATATTTCGCCTTCAAGACCAGCACCTGTCCAAGTATTCAGCCTTTGACCCGCGCTTGCCGCTTCCCGAACCCGGTTTCATTTTGCTGATCGATCAAACCCGCGGCGATGGTGCTGTACGCGCGTCTGGCGGCGGGCAAATAGACTTCGATGCAATGCTTGCGCACGCAAAAGCCCATTTCCCTGATCATAAAATCATTATTCGAACCCATCCAGAAACGCGGCTCAATCTGCGCGAAGGTTATTTTTCTGCGCGGCATTGCGATACCCCACAGATCACGCTTTTTAATTGCGCAACTTCACCCTGGCATCTCTTGGAACGCGCAAAAGCAGTCTATAGTTTTTCTTCCCAGTTAGGTTTTGAGGCGATTTTAGCGGGGCACCGCCCCCATATTTTTGGGCAGCCCTTTTATGCGGGATGGGGCTTAACAGTGGATCACAAGCCTATGCCTTGGCGAAGCCGAAAGCTAAGCTCTCGCCAATTGTTTTTGGCGGCTATGATTAAATATCCAATTTGGTATGATGCCTATCGGGACCGCTTATGCAGTTTAGAAACCACGTTAGACAATTTGGAAGCCGAAACGCGCACGTGGCGCGAAGATCACCAAGGCTGGTCTGCTTCAGGCATTAGCCTGTGGAAACGCCGGCATTTTCGGGCCTTTTTTGGCCGATACAAATCCGTAAAATTTCAAACCACATCCAGCGAAGACCTAAAAGGAAACCCGCGCAAAAGGATGGTTTGGGCCAGCGCAAAACAACCGGCCGGCAAACCTGTCACGCGCATTGAAGACGGGTTTCTGCGCTCGCGTGGTTTGGGTGCTGACTTGGTGCCGCCGCTTTCCCTAATTTGTGACGATCTTGGGATCTATTACGACCCTTCGCAGGAAAGCCGGCTTGAGCGCATATTGTTAAAAATGCCGCCGCTTCGCGCGGATCAAATACGGCGCATCCAAACGCTACAAAGACGGTTGATTGACCATGATCTGACAAAATACAATCTTCATAGAGCCTATAACCTGCAGCAAAAAACAAGCTGCATTCTGGTGCCGGGACAAGTTGCCGATGATGCCTCTGTGCTGTGCGGCGGTGGCCCAAAGGGTGACAATCTATCGCTTTTAAAGCGCGTCAGGAACGCCAATCCAAACGCCTTTATCCTTTTTAAGCCGCACCCGGATGTGGAAAGTAATTTAAGGCTTGGCGCCTTACCTAAGAAAACCATTTTGCGCTTTGCCGATAATTGCCTCGAAAATTGCGGCGCAGCGCAGGCCCTCAGAAGCTGCGATGCGGTGCACACTGGCACATCATTAATGGGGTTTGAAGCGCTGCTGCGCGGTATTTCCGTTACAACATATGGGCAGCCCTTTTATGCAGGCTGGGGGTTAACAAATGATCTGGGGCCCAGAATCACTAGGCGCAAACCCGGCCTAACCTTGCTTGAATTTTTATACGGATGCCTCATATTGTATCCGCGCTACTTTGATCCGGTCACGCGCAGGGCTTGCCCAGTTGAAGTGGTGGTGGATCGATTGCTGGACGCCACCGCGCATCGCCCGAGCCAGGCGAACAGAGTGGCCGCAAAACTTCAAGGTTGGTTTGCCAAACCCAATCCGTTTTGGCGTTAAGCCAAAATTTGGACAAAACGAACCTAGCAGCGCCGCCAGATTTGCAATAAATCGGGGCCCACAGCGTGTGCCTTATGCGCAACGAACCGCTTTGCCTGTTTTAAGTGATTGATGGGCAAATCCCCGATCACCGGCTGCGCGCGCGCGCCCAGCACAAGCCCGGCCGTGATGCCAATCAGCTCATCGATCAGATCTTCTTTCAGTAGAGCCGCTGCCAGCGCCCCTCCGCCTTCGCAAAAAACCCGTGTTAGGCCCTTTTGGGCCAAACGCTGCGCAACATCTTTAAGGTCAACATTGTTGTTATCCGCCCTACATTCGATCAACACCGCCCCAAGCTTTTGCCACGCCTGCAAACGCGCGTTATCCGCCTTGGGGCCATGGCAGATCCAGACGGGCACGCTGTTCGCCGTTTGCGCCAAATGATGGGTTTCGGGAAGATCAACGCCATTGCTAACCACAACCCGCACCGGCTGCCGCTCAATGCCGATATCCCGCGCGGTCAGATTGGGATTGTCACGGCGCACCGTCCCCCCCCCCACCAAAACGGCATCATAGCGGGCGCGCATTCCATGCACCCATCGTCGTGCCAATGGCCCGGTGATCCATTGACTTTCGCCATTTTCCATCGCGGATTTGCCATCAAAGCTGGCCGCCATTTTCAACGCTATATGTGGCCTGCCACGCAGGATCCGATTTAAAAAGCCCGCGTGATCCCAGGCAGCGGCCTCAGCCTCTACACCTTCAACAACTTCAATGCCCGCCGCTTTTAATGCCGCCACCCCGCGCCCCGCAACGCGCGGATCTGGATCGGGCGCACCGATCACAACCCGCGCAACCTTGGCCGCAATCAGCGCGTCACAACAGGGCCCGGTCTGCCCTTGATGCGCGCAGGGCTCTAACGTGACAAAGGCCGTGGCACCCGCTGCCAAGGCGCCCGCGCGTTGTAACGCCTGTGATTCGGCGTGAGGACGCCCTCCTATCGCGGTCCAACCGCGGCCAACAACGCGTCCCTCTTTTACGATCACGCAGCCCACTGCCGGATTGGGCCAGCAATGGCCTTGGTTGCGCCGCCCCAAGGCCAGCGCATGGGTCATGAACTGGTGATCTTCCACCGCTCTTGCCTATTCTTCTGTGGGTATATCGGGCCTTAATTCACTGACAAATTTATCGAAATCATCGGCAGCCTGAAAGTTTTTATAAACGCTCGCAAAGCGCACATAGGCCACCGTATCGATGCGCGCCAGCGCTTCCATAACGATCTCACCAATTTTCTTTGAATTGATATCGGTTTCGCCAAGGCTTTCCAGACGCCGCACGATCCCCGAAATCATTTGCTCCATCCGTTCATTTTCAATTGGTCGTTTTTGCAGCGCAATACGAATTGAGCGCTCGAGCTTGTCGCGATCAAAATCTTCACGTCGTCCATTCGACTTGATCACCACAAGATCGCGCAATTGTACCCGCTCATAAGTGGTAAAACGCCCAACGCAAGCAGCACAAAACCGACGGCGTCGAATTGCAACATGGTCTTCAGCGGGTCGGGAATCTTTCACTTGGGTATCAATATTCCCACAGAACGGGCAACGCATTGGCATATCCTTTGGCATAAGACTGGCCCGGGTTTGCGGGCCAAAGAGTGTTTTCCACGAGCACTATAGGGCAACCGCAACGCTTTGTGTAGTCTGCATTTTTGATCACTACAGATAGATCGTTGATGAAATGCCTAAACTCCACCCACACAATATCGTGCTGCTACACCTGCATAGAAACGGCAGCCGGGCTCAAAAAATTTGTTTGAGAAGCGCAGCGTCTTTACAAGTGCACGGGCAGCTGATCGCGCAAGACAGAGGCAAAGATCCGACGCTGATGCGGCGCCGCGCGATGTTCGACGAGGTAAATTCCCTGCCACGTACCCAATGCCAATTGGCCCTCATGCAGTGGAATGGTTAGGAATGTCGGTAAAAGCGCGGCTTTTATATGCGCAGGCATATCATCCGCACCTTCATAAAGGTGGGTCAAATATGACATGGAAGGATGGGTTGCCGGCGGCACCAAACGATCAAAAAACGCCGTTAAATCAGAGCGCACATCCCTGTCAGCGTTCTCTTGAATCAACAAGCTTGCTGAACTGTGCTGAACGAATAAATTTACCAGACCGTTGCCATGCACCCACTGAGCGATCTGATCGGTAAACTCATACAGCCGCGGACCATTTGTTTGTATAGTGAAAGTCTTTTGAAGCATACCCGCGCTACCGGTTTTTCGGGTTTAGCCAGCGCATACCAAACTGCCCTATCTTCACAAAAATGCATTGGGTGCATCTGGCCGGTAAAACCGACCAAATAGCGTGTTTATTGATCTAAGAAACTACGCAATTTACGCGAGCGTGACGGGTGCTTTAACTTGCGCAAAGCTTTGGCTTCGATCTGCCGGATCCGCTCGCGCGTCACGCTGAATTGCTGACCCACTTCTTCAAGCGTATGATCCGTATTCATACCAATGCCGAAGCGCATGCGCAAAACCCGCTCTTCCCGCGGCGTGAGCGATGACAGCACGCGCGTCGTGGTTTCTTTCAAATTCTCTTGAATAGCGCTGTCTAATGGCAAGACAGCGTTAGAATCCGGAATAAAATCGCCCAGCTGCGAATCTTCTTCATCTCCGATCGGGGTTTCGAGTGAAATTGGCTCTTTGGCGATTTTCATCACTTTGCGCACTTTTTCCAACGGCATTTGAAGTTTAGCAGCCAATTCCTCGGGCGTTGGTTCGCGCCCAATCTCATGCAGCATCTGCCGGCCAGTGCGTACCAGTTTGTTGATGGTTTCAATCATATGAACAGGAATACGAATGGTTCGCGCCTGATCAGCGATCGACCGGGTGATCGCTTGGCGTATCCACCATGTCGCATAGGTTGAAAACTTGTACCCACGCCGGTATTCAAACTTATCCACCGCCTTCATGAGGCCAATGTTACCTTCTTGTATCAAATCAAGGAATTGTAAGCCGCGGTTCGTGTATTTTTTAGCAATTGAAATCACCAAACGCAGGTTTGCCTCAACCATTTCTTTCTTGGCTTGGCGGGCTTCTTTCTCACCTTTTTGAACCTGCGCGACTATGCGTCTGAATTCGCTGATATCCAAACCGATATATTGACCAACCTGCGCCATATCATTGCGCAACCCTTCCGCTTTATCGGAGGAGCGTTCGATGAACATTTGCCATCCCCGGCCAGCTTTCTCAGCCATGCGTTCCATCCAATTGGGATCGAGTTCATGGCCCCGATATTCATCGATAAACTCACGGCGGTTGATCCGCGCTTGATCCGCCAATTTAACCATTGAACTATCAATCTGCATGATACGCCGATTGATGCCATATAGCTGATCAATCAAGGCCTCAATTCGGTTATTGTGCAAATGGAGCCCGTTCACCAGCTCGACAATTTCAGCGCGCAACGCCTGATATGTTGCCTCTTGTGTCTCGGTAAAGCTGCTATCTTCGTTCAAAGTCGCCGAAATCCGCGAATCTTGCATGTCGGATAATTTGATATAATCGGATGCAATACGATCAAGCGTTTCAAGCACCTGAGGTTTCAGCGCCGCTTCCATTGCCGCCAAAGACAGGTTGGACTGATCATCATCGTCATCGTCATCATCATCGGTCAGTATTGGATTGCCATCTGCATCCAACTCTTCGGATTGGGCCTCTTTTTGCTGCCCAACCGCGACATTGCCGGTTGCCAGAACATTTTCGCCTTCACCATCTTCTTCCATTTGATTGCCGAAGGTGGTTTCCAAATCGATCACTTCGCGCAGAAGAATATCTTCGCTTAGCAATTCATCGCGCCAAATCGTGATCGCCTGAAACGTCAAAGGGCTTTCGCATAGCCCAAGGATCATCGTGTTGCGCCCTGCCTCGATCCGTTTGGCGATCGCGATTTCACCTTCACGGCTGAGCAGCTCAACCGAGCCCATTTCACGAAGGTACATGCGCACGGGATCATCGGTGCGATCAAGCTTTTCGGTTTCACCCGAAGAAAGCGCCACATCTTTACCGCCTGTCACCGCGACCAGATCCGTGGCTCCTTTTTCTTCTTCTTCGATCTCTTCATCTTCAATGATATTGATGCCCATTTCAGACAGCATCGACATCACATCTTCAATTTGTTCGGAAGAAACCTGATCGGGTGGCAACACCTGATTGAGCTGATCGTATGTTATATAGCCACGCTCACGCGCTTCACCGATCATTTTCTTGACTGCGGCTTGACTCATATCAAGGGAGATCTCCGCATCCTGATCATCTGTCTTGCGATCGTCGGTGTCTTTAGCGGCCATTTGGGACTCCTAATTTAACGCGAGTGATTCGTTACTGACAAGAAATAACGGAATCACATGATTCGGCCACCCCGTGTACAGTACTTTATTTACTGTTATCCCTCTATTTAGTCAGTTTTTTGGCTTTTGAAAGGAAATTCCCCCCAAAATTTCATCGAATCGGTCTTTTTCACTGCGGTTGATTCGCGCACCGTTCTGCGCCATCTGATATTGAACCTTATCTTCTTGAACTGCTTTTAAGGAATTATGCCCCGCCTCAGCGGCTTCCTTCAGACGCCAAACAGCGGTTTCATCCAAGGCCTCCTCTCCGGCCTCTTGCAACTCTTTCAATTCTGCGGCCAGACCTTTTCGGCTGGAAAGTTTCCCCAAAGCCTCCAAAATTGTAGCGCGCGCATTCTCTGTTTGATCCGAATTCAGCAAACCGGCGGCCATGCGCACATGTCCAGCAGAAAACAGTTTTTCGATCACCTGAGGCCCTAGCGCAGCGGCAATCTGCGCCTCTAACTCAGAGCGCGTTTGATTTTTGCTTTGCACCATGATGCGGAGCATTGCATCTAAATTTGGATCATCAAAATCCACGCCTTCGAGTAAGCTGCGCACATCCTTCAACACAGCTGGGCAGACCAGCACGGCCGCAACGATCACCGCCTCATGGATATATTGGGCAACCCTATCATTACCTGAGGCGAGCGCTGAGGCCTTGGTGCTTTGCTGAGGTTTTCCCGGCAGGCTTGCCGCTTGACCACGCTTGCCGCCCCGCTTGCCATGGTTTCGAAACAAGGCCCAGCGCAAATCTTTCAGCGCCGTTTCATAATGCAACCGCAGTCCGTGATCCTTGATCAACTTAGTTTTAGTTGCCAACGCTTTATCCAAGCCGGCTTTGCGCTCCGGGCTATCAAACGGTCCAGCCGCCATTTCGCGCTGCCAGAGCAGCTCAACCATTGGCATCGCTTTTTGTAGCAATTTGCGCAAGGCGCCGGCCCCAGATTGGCGGATGAGATCGTCTGGGTCTTGGCCTTCGGGCATCAAGGCAAACCGCAAAGCACGGCCGGCTTCCAACGCCGGCAACGCCAAATCGATCAATCGATAGGCTGCTCTCAAGCCAGCTTTATCGCCATCAAGTGCCACAATAGGCTCGGGGGTCATGCGCCATAACAGCGAAAGCTGGGTTTCGGTTATGGCTGTGCCCAGCGGCGCAACCGCGGCCTCAAAGCCCGCTTCAACCAATGCGATTACATCCATATACCCTTCGGCTACAATCAATGGCTGATCCGGTCCAACGGCCTTTCTGGCAGGGCCCATATTGTACAGCGTGCGCCCTTTATCGAACAAAACAGTTTCAGGAGAATTGAGGTATTTGGCCTTGGCAGCCGGATCAAGCGCGCGCCCGCCAAAAGCAATGCACTGCCCACGGGCATCTCGAATAGGAAACATGATCCGTCCACGAAACCGGTCATACGGGGCTCTGCCCTCTTCGGGCTGGATACAAAGGCCTGTTTCAATAAGCTTTTCAGGGGCAACACCGGCAGCTTTAAAATGCTGTATAAGCGCAGAGCGATCTTCTGGCGCAAAGCCAATGCCAAAGCGCGCTTGCGCCTCTTCAGACAGCCCACGCCCAGACAAATAGCGCCGCGCATCAGCAGCGGCGTTTGTTTTCAGGCTTAAGCGAAAAAAGCGAACCGCTTGCTCCATAACATCGACAAGCGCACCTTTTTGATCCGCTTTCTCTTTTGCCTGCGGATCGCGGGCCGGCATGCTCAGACCAGCCTCTGCGGCCAAAATCTCTACCGCCTCTATGAAGCTCACATTTTCTGTATCTTTTACGAATGTAATAATATCGCCCTTGGCCTGACAGCCAAAGCAATAAAAATAACCTTTGGTGTCTTCCACGTGGAACGAGGCCGTTTTTTCTTGATGAAACGGGCATGGCGCCCACATATCACCGCGGCCCTGATTGGATTTACGCAGATCCCATGTGACCTTCTTGCCCACAACAGCACTTATGCTGACGCGGCTCCGCAACTCATCCAAAAATCCAACTGGCAGGCTCATGGGCTGAATATCGGAGCTTCCTAAGGCGAAGTCTAGTACTGAGCAAAAAGAAACAGACTTTTTACGCCCCCAAGCAATTCAAAAAAGCACGATCTGGCTTTAAAGCCCTTTTGTTTGATAACTCTCTGCGACTTTGCGAATGGCGACCAAATAAGCTGCGATGCGCAGATCGGTGACGTTTTGATCACTATGCCAAAGCGCCCGCATTGCCTGCATCGCGGCGCGCATCGTATCATCCAAACCCGAGCGCACCAACTCTAACTCACCCGCGCCCTGAACAAAGCGTTTTTTGAAATCTGCACTCATGCTCCAATCAGCGCCCATTTGGGTTGAGAGGCGTTCCAATTCGTCCAATAACATGAGGCTGCGTGCCTCTTCCTGACGGCGCTGCATCCGGCCAAATCTGATATGGCTAAGATTCTTTACCCATTCAAAATAAGAAACGGTTACGCCCCCCGCATTTGCATACATATCCGGAATGATCACGCAGCCCTTTTCGCGCAATATTTCATCAGCGCCCGCCGTTACTGGCCCATTCGCCGCTTCGATGATCAACGGGGCTTTGATCCGCGCTGCATTTTCTAAATTAATCACGCCCTCCAAAGCCGCAGGGATCAATATATCGCAATCATGCTCAAGCAGTTTGGCGCCCTCTGGCACAAACACAGCATCCGGGTAATCTTTAAGACCCCCTGTTGTGTTTCTCCAATCTGCAACGCCCTCAACATTCAGCCCGGTTTCGTTTATGAGCGCGCCGTCGCGCTCGATCACGGCAATAATTTTAGCGCCATCTTCCTGGGATAAAAACTTTGCAGCATGAAACCCGACATTGCCAAGCCCTTGAACAATCACGCGCTTGCCTTCTAAAGACCCGCTCAACCCCGCGCGCTGAAGGTCTAATGGCTCACGAAAAAATTCTTGCAACGCATATTGAACACCGCGCCCCGTGGCCTCAACCCGCCCCGCAATTCCGCCCGCGTTCATCGGTTTGCCAGTGACGCACGCCTTGGCATTGATATCGGTTGTGTTCATGCGAGCATATTGATCTGCAATCCAGGCCATTTCACGTTGCCCCGTGCCCATATCAGGCGCGGGTACGTTTTGGCTGGGATGAATCAAATCACGCTTAATCAGCTCATAAGCAAACCTGCGGGTAATCAGCTCAAGCTCATGCTCTTCGTAAAGCGTTGGGTCAATACAAAGCCCACCTTTAGAGCCGCCAAACGGCGTATCGACCAAAGCGCATTTAAAGGTCATAAGCGCCGCCAAAGCTTCCACTTCGTCTTGGTTCACCCCTAAAGAATACCGAATGCCCCCTTTTACAGGTTCCATATGTTCAGAATGCACCGAACGATATCCCGTGAAGGATTTTATTTCACCGCGTAACCGCACGCCAAACCGCACCGTATAAGTGGCATTACAAATCCGGATTTTTTCTTCCAACCCAGCCGGCAAATCAATCAAGCGAACTGCCCGATCAAACATTCTTTCAACGCTTTCGCGAACGCTAATTTCCGTTTTCACCCTGCAATCTCCCCCAAACCATAAATATAAAAATAAAACTCGTTCGGCCCAACACATATCATATTTCTCACAACCCCAAGAAAAATTATGGCAGAAAGAACGCGAGGCCTTATGTGGTTAGACGCGCACTTCATAGCCGGGCTGTTCGGGCTCATCATCAATTAATTCGGCCGGAAAACCATCTGCGCGCACATCTAACCCGGTCACCTCTTCTAAGCGCTTGATAATATTTGGGGATAACTCACGCGCCCCAAAGCGCTTAATCCCATCTTGAAAGATAGAGATTAACAGTGGATTCAATTCGAGCGGTATCGAAGCCCGATCTGCAACCTCTTGAAACAAGCCAATATCTTTTGCAACCAGATCCATCGTAAACGACACATCGCGGCTGCCATTTAAGATTAGCTGGCTTTCTGTTTCATGCACAAATGACGTACCCGAAGAGATTTTCAAAGCTTCATACGCCACTTTAAGATCCATGCCCGCCCCTTTGGCGACGGTTAAGGCTTCCGCGCAAGACACCAGATTTGCCGTGGCCATATAATTTGTGATTACTTTTAGAATACTAGCAGATCCCAGATCTCCGGTATGCAAAATACGCCGCCCCATTTTTGTAAGAAACGGCAAAACCGCCTCAAAACTGTGCCGGTCACAACCAGCGAAAATGCTAATATTTCCCGTATCTGCACGATGACATCCGCCTGAAACAGGACAGTCCACGGCTTGTCCGCCTTTGGCCTGCACCAACGCACCAAGTCGTTTGACTTCCGCTTCGTCTGTGGTCGACATTTCCAACCAGATTTTACCGGGCTTTACATGCGCAAGCATCGCTTGAACCACCGCGGCAGAAGCGGCTGGATTTGGCAAACAGGTGATCACTATGTCACAGCTTTGCATCATTTCAGCCGGGCTTACTCCGTTTTTGGCGCCCTTTGCCACAAACGCCTCCACCAAAACCTCATCCAAATCATGAACCTGTAAAGATACACCATTGCGCAGCAAACTGCCTGACAATTTGCCTCCAACATTTCCCAAACCAATAAATCCGACCTGCATCTTATTTTCTCCTGAGTTTTTTAAAACTTAGTGGTTTCCAAACCATTGTTCAGTCTGTTTCCGACCTTCCAGCGCCGAATACTTCCCAGCTTGGCGGCTTGCCCAATTTCAAACGGTTCCTTTTTTAAACACCAAATGTGCCAGCGCCAAGTTTAGCAAGCCATTTTCAAGTTTCAAAATTCCGAGTGCGCCTTCAGAGCCGGTTTTTACGGCACATTGAAATCGTAACCACGCTGGAAAATCGTAAACACGCGGATCTGTTCGCGCAACGGTCAGCATAGACAGGCGCCAGGAAATAAGACGCCCATCAACCGTACGCTGCGCGTTTCGGCGCGATCGCTAATTCAAGCAAAGAAAAGCAGATCACGGTTTGCTGGCAGGCACGCCCAACATGCGAAGCACAAGGTCACGGTACAGCGCAATAATTTCATCCTTTGAAGCGGCCTTCGC
>Ga0213868_10004041_pt1 | contig 13522 bp, 12 predicted proteins | sample PICome_9_FD_160087 | JGI IMG/M metagenome (GOLD analysis project Ga0213868, IMG submission 160087) | Coastal seawater microbial communities near Pivers Island, North Carolina, United States - PICO127 | ecosystem: Environmental > Aquatic > Marine > Coastal | place: USA: North Carolina...
ATAATTACGGACCAAAGCAGCATGACGAAAAATTAATCCCAACGATTATCAGAAAAGCTTTAAATGGAGAAGAAATTCCAATTTATGGTGACGGAAAAAATATCAGAGATTGGCTATATGTTTTAGATCATTGTAAGGGTATTGATTTAGCATTTCAGAATGGTAAATCTGGTGAGACTTATAATATTGGGGGAAAAAACGAGAGAGACAATTTCTATATCGCCAACAAAATTTGTAGTATTTTAGATAAAATATACCCACAAGAAAATTCGTATAAAAATCAGATTACTTTCGTTAAAGACAGACCTGGGCATGATTTTAGATATGCAATAGATGCCAGCAAAATCGAAACAGAATTAAACTGGAAAGCAGAAGAAAATTTCGAGTCTGGTATAATAAAGACAATACATTGGTATTTGAATAAATACAACTCTTAAATGAAAGGTATAATACTTGCAGGAGGCTCTGGGACACGTTTACATCCGCTCACATTAGCGGTTAGTAAGCAACTGATGCCTATTTACGACAAGCCAATGATTTACTACCCTTTATCTACACTAATGTGGTCAGGAATTAGAGAAATACTAATAATTTCTACACCTCAAGATTTACCACTATTTCAAAAACTTTTGGGTGATGGTAGTCAATTGGGTTGTAGTTTTCAATATGCCGAACAAGCTAATCCCAATGGATTGGCAGAAGCTTTTGTTATAGGTGAAGATTTTATTGGTGATGACAAAGTAGCCCTTATTTTAGGGGATAATATATTTTACGGCACAGGCCTTTCAGATTTATTAAAAGAGAATAACAATCCAGATGGAGGTATAGTATATGCTTATCATGTTCATGACCCAGAGCGTTATGGAGTTGTAGAGTTTGACAAAGATTTGAATGTGGTTTCAATTGAAGAAAAGCCAAAACAGCCCAAATCTAATTTTGCTGTCCCGGGTATATATTTTTATGACAACACGGTTGTTGAAATTGCAAAAAATATAAATCCCAGCTATAGAGGAGAACTTGAAATAACAGACATCAATAAAGTGTATTTAAATCAAGGAAAGCTTAAGGTTAGTATTTTAGATAAAGGTACGGCCTGGTTAGATACAGGTACATTTCAGTCGTTATTACAGTCATCACAATTTGTAGAGGTTATTGAAGAACGTCAAGGTTTAAAAATTGGCGCAATAGAAGAGGCTGCCTTTTCCATGGGCTATATAGGTTCGAATCAATTAGAAAAGTTAGCTGAACCACTTATAAAAAGTGGTTACGGCAAACATCTACTTAGCCTTATCAATAAATAAATAGATTGATGCAGATAAAACACTCACCTATAGAAGGATGTTTTTTTATTCAGCCAAAAATTTTCGAAGACGAAAGAGGTTGTTTTTACGAAAGTTTCAATAAGAAACAATTTGAAAGATTAACAGGTCAATGCGTTAATTTTGTTCAAGACAACCAATCAATATCATCTAAAGGCGTTTTAAGAGGTTTGCATTTTCAAAAAGGGGAATTTGCACAGGCAAAATTAGTAAGAGTTACAAAGGGTGCAGTGCAAGATGTCGTTGTAGATTTAAGACCAAATTCTAAAACTTTTGGAAACCATTTTTCCATAGAATTAACAGAAGAAAATAAATTGCAATTATTTATACCAAGAGGGTTAGCACATGGTTTTTTGGTTTTAGAAAATGATACGATTTTTAGTTATAAGTGTGACAATTTTTATAATAAAAAAGCAGAGTCAGGTATTATTTATAATGATAAAAGTTTAGCAATCAATTGGAATCAATTAGAAACTGATTTTATCATATCTGAAAAGGATTTAAACCTACCAAAATTTAAGGAGGTAGAACTATGATAAAAGTTCTAGTAACGGGGAAAGATAGTCAGTTGGCACAATGCCTAAATTATATTAAAGACTGTACTGATATAGCTTTTACTTTTAAAAACTCAAAAGAACTAAACATTACAGATAATGATTCTGTATCGAGGAATTTTGAAGAATCTAATTATGATTATTGTGTAAACTGTGCCGCATATACTGCAGTGGACCTTGCAGAAGCAGAACCCGAAAAAGCAAGAAACATCAATACAATTGGTGTAATAAATTTGTCTGTGGCGTGTAAAAAGCATAAGGTAAGTTTAATACATATTTCATCAGATTTTGTTTTTGATGGTGAATCCTCCAAGCCGTATTCAGAAACAGACAGTAAAAATCCATTAGGAATTTATGGAAAAACAAAGAGCGAAGCAGAAGATAAGATTGCAGAGACTTTAGAATCTTACTTTATAATTAGAACGTCTTGGTTATATTCTCAACACAAATCAAATTTTTTAAAAACGATGCTAAATCTTTCTAAAACCAAGAAAGAAATAAGTGTGGTTAATGATCAAATCGGATGCCCAACAAACGCGAATGATTTAGCCTTTCTTATTTGTAAGATTATTGACTCTAGCAGCAAAGCTTTTGGGGTATATCATTTCTGTAACAAAGGTGAAACAAGTTGGTTTAATTTTGCAGAGGAGATATTCAAAAAATGGAACATCAAACTAAAAATAAAACCTATTAAAACATCTGAATATCCAACAGCTGTCAAACGCCCAAAATATAGTGTTTTAGACACTTCTAAAACTGAGAGAATATTTAATTTAAATATCAATAGTTGGAAAAATGCCCTTCACAATTTCAACTTAACTCAGAATAAAGAATAACTCTTTTAGAATATTTTGAAAAATAGACGATATTTGCAAAATTAATATATTAAGAGTTTATATTTTTTTAGGGCTTGTTTTTAAACTTATTCTAAGAGAAATTTTTATTCTAGTAAATTTTTATAAAAACATGAGTCATAAAATAGCCATAATTGGTTTAGGATACGTTGGATTACCTTTAGCAGTCGAATTTTCTAAAAAATATAAAGTTGTAGGCTTTGATATTAATAAGAGCAGAGTTGAAGAGCTCAATACTGGTCACGACCATACTTTAGAAGTGTCTGACGAGAACTTGGCTCAGGTATTAAATACTGGAAATCAAGAAGGATTAACCTTAACCGACAACAGTGATGACATTGTAGATGCTAATATATATATAGTAACTGTGCCTACACCTGTAGACAGAAACAATAGGCCAATACTGACACCTTTAATAAAGGCATCAGAAACAGTTGGTAAAATTTTAAAACCGAAAGATATTGTTATTTATGAATCTACAGTCTATCCGGGTGTAACTGAAGATGAGTGTGTTCCAATACTAGAAAAATATAGTGGATTAATATTTAATAAAGATTTTTTCTGTGGCTATTCTCCTGAAAGAATTAACCCTGGTGATAAAACGCACACTGTTGCTAACATTAAGAAAGTAACATCTGGTTCTACACTAGAGATTGGAAAAATAGTAGATGAGTTATATAAATCAATTATAACCGCAGGAACACACTTGGCACCAACTTTAAAAGTGGCGGAAGCGTCTAAGGTCATAGAAAATGCTCAAAGAGATGTTAATATTGCTTTTGTAAATGAATTAGCAATAATTTTTAATAAACTAGGAATTGATACTCATGACGTTTTAGCAGCAGCCGCTACAAAATGGAATTTTTTACATTTCAAGCCAGGTCTTGTAGGTGGTCATTGTATAGGTGTTGATCCATTTTATTTGGCTCAAAAAGCTCAGGAAGTTGGTTACCATTCTGAAATAATATTAGCTGGTAGACGATTAAACGACTCAATGGGAGAGTATGTCGCAACTGAAATATTGAAATTAATGGCAAAAAATGACATCTTAGTGAAGAATTCAAAAGTTTTAATGCTTGGAATTACTTTTAAAGAAAATTGCCCAGACATACGAAATACAAAGGCTATAGATGTTTACCGAGAACTAAAAAAATACGGAATGAATATAGATATACACGATCCTTGGGCAAATAATGACGAGGTAAAAAATGAATTTGATATACACTTGATAGAAACTATAGAAAACCAATATGATGCTATTGTACATGTAGTGGCTCATAAAGAGTTTTCAAACCTTGACTTAGCTTCATTTACCAATAAAAACAGTATAATTTATGATGTTAAAGGGACATTAAATAAAAGAAAAATAACTGATAGATTATAGATTTGTAGAGGATTATTTTAGTTTTTTATTTCAACTAATGGAACAGACTTATAAAGTTAAAATAGAGATTTTTTAATTGTAGATTCAATATGTAATATAAGAGAGATTCTCGACTCTTATAATTTGTAACGGTTCCAATGCTTTTTAATTTCTGGAACAAAAAAATCGATAAGCCATTTGACAGTTTTCAAGAACAACTATTTTAAAGATATTTTTAATCAAGCTACTTTAGTTTTTGTAGCACAATTAATACCGGTGGTTTTTAGTCCAATAATATCAAGAATCTATAATGAAGAAGCAATTGCAGAAATTACAGGCTTAATAAGTTTGAGTAGTATACTCATGGTTTTTTCGTCACTAAAACTTGAAAATGCTATTGTCATAGAAAAGGACACTAATAAAGCCAAACAAATCATTTCTACCTGTTTTCTGATTATTACTATATATTCATTGCTTGTTTTAATTATTATTATTCTATTTAACGAAACCCTTATTAATGTTTTTAAATTAGATTCTACAATTTATTTGGTCCCCATATACATATTTATTTTTTCATTATTAAATGTTTTGAATTTTTGGTTTGTTAGGATTAAGAAATTTAAGTTAAAGGCCATTTCAAAGATAATTGAGAGTATTATCTATATATTATTTTCAATTTCACTATTCTTTTTAATTGGAAATAACCAAATAGGATTGGCGCTAGGAAAAATATTAGGTGTTATAATAGCGTTAATTGTTCTTTATAAATTGAGTTCTTTAAAACTAGGAAAGATCTCAGCTGAAAAATTCAAAAAAATTCTTTTTAAATATAAAGAGTTTCCTTTATATAATGCTCCTTCCAATTTAGCTAATGTTATAGGCCTTCAGCTTCTGGTAGTTTTTATAGGAATATATTTTTCAAAAGAAGAATTTGGGTTTTTTGGATTAGCAAATATGATTATCATCATCCCCATTTCTTTTATTTCTCAAAGTGTAGCTAGTATTTTTTTCCAAAAAATCACAGAGCATTACCAAAATAATAACCTTATAGAGCTTAAAAAGACATTTTACAAGACTTTTACTTTATTATTATCAATAGGGGTACCAGCATTTATCATATTGTATGTTGGGAGCGAATATATTTTTAGTTTCATTTTCGGAGGTCAATGGGTAATATCTGGAAAAATAGCAAGAATACTTTCACTTGTTTTTTTGTCTCAATTAGTAGTAAGTCCACTAGGTGTATTTTTAATAGCCATAGAAGAAATAAAACTTAATTCCTATTGGCAATATGGTAGATTTATTTTCGTTGGTATTGTTATATTTATATCATTAGAAATTTTAAGTTTAAATTTTATGGATTTTATAAAATATTATAGTGTTTCTATATTTTTTATTTATTCCATATACCTAATAATTATGTTAGTTAAATTAAAAAAATTAAAAAATAAATGAAGCAAATTTTATTCAGTTTATGTTTTATTTTCTTATGTAGTTGTAACGGAAAAGAGAATAATAACAAAACAAACCCTAGCCAAGTTAGCAAACCCATTTATAGAGAAGTTGAAAAGACAAAAGATTTTAGCTCAAGAACTCTCCAAAGTTATATTAAATCAAAAAAGGAATACTCAGGGATTGAATTAAATCAGGATATTGAAGATTTAATTAGCGTTAGAAATATATCTCTTTTCCAAGAGTCAAATTCTAGTAAGCTCTATTTGGTATTGAAACTTTCTCAACAAATAGATATAAACTTAAAACAAACTCATAGATTAATTATCAGAACCTTCCCTTATAATATAGATGATTTGAGAGACGATACAGTAAGTTTAGGAAGAGATTATGATACTTGGTACTCTAACATAAGCACTATTTCTGATGGTGAGAATGACTATTTGTATGCTGAAATTGGTTCATTAGGAGATTTTAAAAAAGTTCAAGTGCAATTGCTAGAGAAATCAACAAAGAAATTTCTTAAAGAATCTATTATTGTAAACAACCTTAATCTTTAACTTTTTTTAAATCAATAGTTGGATTGAATATCAGAATGCCATAAAAAGCAAATAAAATCCAATGATCAGATAAGCAACCTGTTTTTTGAGCACCTAGGAAAAAATAAAAAGTGAGTATTTTAAGTAATAAATTTCTTTTTAAAAAAAACGGGAATATTGTAAATGACAATACGATAATTAACCCTATAAGCCCAAGCTCAAACCAAGATTCGAGGTAAATATTGTGGGGATATTCTCTTCCGTCAATGTTTGAATACATAATACCGAAACTTCCATAACCATGACCAAATATAAAAGAAGAAAAAGATTCAAAGATACTATCAATTGTAAAACCAAATCTGTCTATTCTATCTAGTGAAGAGTTGTCTTTGTTGAAATCCAATAAACTAGTTAAACGCTGTAAGCCTAATTTAAAAAAATCACTTGCCAAAATTTTATTGAGATAAAAAGTTAATATGATTACCAAAAATGTAAAAACAAAAAATATTTTCTTTAATAATTTTAGAGGGTATTTTGTTTTTAAAACTTTATCCCAAGTAAAAACCTTATAAATAGCTATTATGAATAAGGTAAAGACTAAAGACCCTCTAGCTCCCGAAGCAATTAGTAATATTAAATAAAACAACAAGAGTATTTTGTTATATTTCTTAAAATAAATTATAAGTATTCCTAATCCTAAAAAAGACCCAAAACCTAGGTAAAAACTTCTTATTTTATAAAAACCATCTTTACTATACCTCATACTTTCATATGCGTCTGACCAGTATAGTTGTCTATAAACAATAAACCAAATAGCTAACGGTAGAATAATAATATTAAGGGTGTATAAAATTATTTTCCAATTAATTTTAATTATGAATAGAGGATAAATAAAATAAATTAGATTTGTGGTAAAGTTAAAAGCTTTTACAGTACCATATTGAGGCGATTTCGTATAAGATAATGATACCCAAATAATCAGATATAGTATTGTTATCAAAGAAAAAAATAAAAGTTTTTGGCTAGTGAGTCTTATATTTTTATTTAAGGAGAATAATATATCTCCAATAACAATCAACAGTAAGATTAATGTTAAATCTAAGTCAAAAAGAAAAGTGTTTATGAAGGGCTTAACAGTTCCAGACACTAATAAAATTGTTAGTATAACATTTTGGAAATTAGAATGCTTAATTTTAAGACTTAACATTTTTTTAGTAATATATCTTAATGAAAAACTTTAATTTTTTTCTTGTAAACTACGGTCTAGTTTTATTCCCACTTTCTTTAGCCCTTCCCTTACCACTTATTTACTCTTCAATTACACTTGTGTTATTTATAGTCATATTAATTCTAAATATAGAGTGGAAATCATTGAAATTCAACAATTTTGCTGTAATTATTTCTATACTTTTTTTTCTTATAGACCCACTGAGCTTTTTTTTTACATTTAACCCCGAAAGGATTCAGATAAACGACACGAAGATAGCTTATTTTTTTATTCCCTTTCTGGTATATAACTCCCAAAAAATAATCTTATCAAATCTCAAAAGGATATTGTATGCTTTTGTTTTAGGCACTTTCATTTATGCATTATATGCATGGATATTTGTGTTTTATTTCTTTAATGTCATGTATCCTGAATGGCGTCAATTTTCTTTGACTGATGGATATTTGATTTATGTTTTATATAACTATTTACCAGGCAGTATACATCACACCTACATAGGTCTTTATTTATTATTTTCAATTTCTATACTTTTATGTTATCCTTTAAAAATAAAATATTTTAAAATTTCGACTATCATAATTTTATTTTTATCCTTTAGCTTGATATATTTTGGGGGTAAATTAACAATAGTAATATTATTTATTAATTACTTAATTTACTTACTTTTCAAGAAAAAGATTAAATATAAATATTTTTTACCTGTATTTGTTTTTTTATTAGCATTGGGTCAATGGAAAGGAAAAGAAATATTATATTTTCTCGGAAATAGTTATGGGGAAAGGATTAATTACTACCGGTGTGGGTTTTTGGTATTAAAGGATAATTATTTACAAGGTGTTGGATTTAGTAATATTAAAAATTCAATTAAATATTGTCAGGAGATTAATTTCGAATCTAGTGTTCTTATTCCGCATAATTCAATATTGTATGAAATATTAGCAAATGGCATTTTAGGCCTTGTCTTAATATGTTCCCTCTATATTTATTTAGTTAAAAAGTTTATCTCAACAAATAACCTTTTGTTGAGAAACCTCATAATAAGTGTTTTGTTAATTGGATTAATAGAGGATGTTTTTTATAGACAAAGAGGTGTATTCTTCATAGCTATCTTTTTTAGTATAATGTTAATTTGTGAATCAGGAATTCATAGTATCAATAGTAAAGATTAATAAATGAAAAGAATATTACATGTAACAACAGTTCACCCTCGGAGAGATACGCGAATTTTTTATAGAGAATGCTTAAGTTTATCTAAAAATGGATATAAGACCTATCTAATTGTGGCTGATGGTCTTGGAGATGAAACATATCAAAGTATTAATATTTTAGATATTGGTAAAACCCAAGGAAGGATTAAGAATTTTTTCAAGACTTATTTTTTAATTTTGAAAAAGGTTAAGGAATTAAAGCCTGATTTAGTTCATTTTCATGATGCTGAATTAATGTTTGTTGGCTCAAGAATTGCTAAAACAAGAATTCCTGTCTATTATGATATTCATGAAAATATTGCAAAGCAAATACTAGATAAAAAACATATTTCTGTATTGTTAAGAAGACCCTTACATTATTTGTACAGATTAGTAGAACGTGTCTTAATTAATAATTTTCATTTAGTACTTGCAGAAAAATCTTACGCTCCTGTTTATTTAAAAAAAGGAAAGTCTACCACAATTATTTTGAATTTACCCGAAATAAGCTCGTTTGAATCTTTTAAAGTAGATAAAAGAACCGAAAATGGTATTTTTTACATCGGAGGCATATCCAACGACAGAGGGTTTGATGTAACAATAAAAGCCTTAAGAATATTAAAAACTAGAGGCGTGGAGTTTTTTATGCATTATGTAGGTCCAAAGCCCGAAAAATTGTTGAGAATAAAAGATATTAATGAGATAACGAGCAATATTAAGTTTTACGGAAGAATGGATTTAATTGACGGTTATGAAATTTCTCGTCGATGTAAAGTTGGGTTGGCAGTTTTAAAACCTATTAAAAATTATATAGGCTCTTATCCTACAAAAATGTTTGAGTATATGAGCATAAAGTTGCCAGTTATAACTTCTAATTTTAGTCTTTATGAAGATATAGTTGTTAAGAATGATTGTGGGTTTTGTGTAAATCCATTTTCAGAGATTGAATTAGCAGATAAATTAGAAATTTTATTAAAAGATGATGATAAGGTAAAGTTTTTTGGCAATAATGGTTATCAAGCTGTAAGAGATAAGTTTAACTGGAGCCATGAGGAAATAAAGCTTTTAAGAAGCTATAATTTTTGTTTGAATGAATAATATTAGCACAAAAACAAAATCTATTGGTTTTTATCTTACTGTTATATTTGCTTTTATTTTTTTGTTTGATTTCTTAATAAAATTCTCATTTTATAATGATGCACTTACTTACCGTAGGTATAGTGCTGTTTTAAAAATTCTCTTGGAGATATTTTTTATAGGATCGCTAATTAAAATAGGCATAGGTAAGAATTTAATTGTAATAGTTTCTTTATTAATTTTATGTTTTATAACAGGTCAGATATTCCTATTTGAAAAAACAGTTTTTTGTAAAGACATAATTAATGAAGTTTTAAGAGGAGACATATATCATTTAAATAAATATATTTTCATTATTCTATTTGTCTTTTATACAGAGAGCTCAAAACATAAAATTTTGTTAGCGAATACTTTTATTAGAGTATTAATTTATTTTTTAATAGTGAATGCTTGCTTTATTATAATTGGTTTTTTATTTCAAGTCAATTTTTTTCAATCATTTCCAAATTCTTCAAGGTTTGGATATTCAGGATTATTTAGCAAATCAGGTGAAGCAGTTTTGCTATACATTATGATTGCCATCCTATTTTATATTCGTTTTCTAAAAAATAAAAATTTTTATCCAGTTTTATTTTTTATAATAATAGCAATGCTCACAGGAAAAAAAATAGCCTTATTATTACCTTTACTGTTGTTTTTAGATTTTTTTGTATTAAAATTTAAAAATCATTTAAAAATAATTTTTATTACTGTTTTTTGTTTAATTATCTTTTATTTTGAGTCAATAGCTTTATATGCAATTGATGTTTTTCCATTTTGGAAGCCTTTGTATCATGAGAAAGGTTTGTGGGCGGTAGTATTTTCTACTAGAAATTTGAATTTTTTTAATGGATTAGAGTTTATTCAAAATTCTTGGAGCTTTCCAAACTACTTATTCGGGGGAGTAAATTATAATACTCTCAGTATAGAAATTGACCCATTTGATTTAGTATTGTTTTTTGGGATTTTTGGGTCAATCATCTACTTTTATTTTATAAAAGTGTATTATTTCAATAAAATAATAAAACACAGAATACTTTTGCTGGGGTTTTTCTTTTTAGCCATGCTGTATGGAGCATTTTTATTTAACACTCTTTTGATGCCATCTTTTTTTCTTTTTATTATTTATCTAAGAAACTTTTATAATGAGAAAAACAAGACTCATTAATAAGGAGCGACATTTTTTAAAAATTGCTTAGATGTTATAGAAGGAACTATTAGATTTGTAAAGACTTAAATTATCAAATGATAAAGTTAGATAAAGATAAAAAATGTAAGGTTTCAATTATTACTCCACTATATAATTCTAGTAGGTTTGTTGCTGAGGCTATTGAGTCTGCAATTAATCAAACTTATCAAGATTGGGAAATGATTATTGTTGACGACTGTAGTACAGATAATTCGGTTGATATTGTTAAACAATATCAACAAAAGGAGTCAAGAATTAAACTTTATCGACTTCAAAAAAACTCAGGACCTGGAACAGCTCGAAACAAGGCAATAAAAGAAGCTAAAGGAGATATAATCGCTTTTTTAGACAGTGATGATATTTGGTTACCTAATAAGCTAGAAGCACACCTTAATTTTATGATTCAGAAGGAAGCAGCATTTTCACATACTTCTTACGGTTATATAGACGAGGAAGGAAAAAAAATAAACGATACTTTTCATGTTAGTGATTATCCTATAACATATACATGTCTTTTAAAGAGAACTGAGATAAGCTGTTTAACGGCAATGTACGATGTTAATAAAATAGGGAAAGTGTATATGCCTCATATTAGAAGAAAACAAGATTATGGATTATGGCTTTCAATATTAAAAAAAGGCTTTTGTTCAATACCTCTAGACTTAGAATTAGCATATTATAGGCAACGAAAAGGTTCAGCTACTAGTAATAAATTTAAACTGATTTTAAAGCATTTTAAGTTTTTAAAAGATTCAGAAGGACTTAGCGGCTATAAATCATTATTGTATACTATTTATTGGGGTCTTAATGGTCTAAAAAAATATTACCTGTAAATATTGTAACTACCCATTATGATAAAATACCTAATCGTTTCCGTAATTTTAACAGCAGTTGCACTTGTTTATATAAAGGTGGCGGAACGTTTTAATATAGTTGATAAACCTAATAAAAGAAGTTCTCATATAGAACCTGTAATAAGAGGTGCTGGAATTCTTTTTTATTTGGCAGTTTTAATGTGGTTTTTTTCTAGTAGTTTTCAGTTGCCTTTTTTAGTAATAGGCCTTTCAATCATAGCTGTTGTTAGCTATGTTGATGATATTAAAACATTAAGTTCTAAAAAAAGACTCATTTTTCAGTTTATAGCTATTCTTTTAGTTATTTTTCAGCTTTTAACACTTACGGTATTTCCATATTGGGTAATTCCTATATTATTAATTATTGGCGTTGGATTTATAAACACCTTCAATTTTATGGACGGAATAAACGGTATTACAGGTATTTATTCCTTAGTCATATTAGCAGGCTTATATCTGATAAACAATACTGAACTGATTTTAGACGAAAGGTTGTTGGTCTTTTTGATTATATCAATTCTAATTTTCGGTTTTTTTAATTTTAGAAAGAAAGCACGTTTTTTTTGTGGCGATGTTGGCAGCATTTCTTTGGCAGTGGTCTTATTTTTTTTAATTTCATATTACACTATAAAGTTAGAATCACCAATTGTTGTTTTATTGGCAAGTATTTATTTAGCAGATGCTGTACTTACTATATTTTACAGAAAATATATTGGCGAAAATATCACAGAAGCACACAGACATCACATATATCAGAAATTTACAGACTTAAAAAAGTTTCCACATTTAAAAACAGCAATATTATATGGTGCTTTTCAAGGATTAATTTTAATTATAATATTATACAACTACAGAGCTAATCTAATTCAACAATCTCTAATATTTTTAGTTATTGTTATTATATTAATAGCCGCATATGTTTTTTTGTTTAAAAAACTTAAAAAGCCTAATGGAGCTCAATAAGAAATGGGACCTAAGAGAATTTCAATATCTGATTCGCATTTTAACGAAAGTATTTCAATCTATATTGAAGATGCATTTTTAAGAAATGAAATTTCAACTTATGGTAATAACATCAATAAGTTTGAAGAATCTTTAGAGCAATATTTGGGGAGTAATAAACACTCAGTAGTGTTTAATTCTGGGACAGCGGCAATTCATTTAGCACTAATTCAATTAGGAGTTTTTAGAGGTGATGAGGTCATTTGTCAAACATTTACATTTTGTGGTTCGGCCAACCCAATCGTTTATCAAGGTGCAAGTCCTATTTTTGTAGATAGTGAATATGACACATGGAATATGTGCCCAAATCATCTAGAAACAGCAATAAAATATAGAATTAGTAAAGGCAAAAAACCTAAAGCAATTATTTTGGTTCATCTTTATGGAATGCCAGCAAAAATAGATGAGCTTTTAGAAGTGGCTAGGCGATACCAAATCCCTGTCATTGAAGATGCTGCTGAGGCTCTTGGATCTTCCTACAAAGGTAGGAAGTGCGGAACCTTCGGTCAATATTCTATCTTATCTTTTAATGGGAATAAAATAATAACAACATCTGGTGGTGGCGCATTGGTTTGTAACAGTAAAGAAGATAAAGATAAAACTATATTTTACGCTACACAAGCAAGAGACAACGCGCCTCATTATCAACATTCAAAAGTTGGTTATAATTACAGAATGAGTAATATTAGTGCTGGTATTGGAAGAGGACAAATGGAAGTTCTTGACAAACATGTTGAACTACGTCAAAAAATGAATCTTTTTTATAAGAATCTTTTTAAAGATATTAATGGAGTTGAAGTTTTTAAAGAACCAAACGAAAATTATGAGTCCAACCATTGGTTGAGTTGTATTACCATAGAAAATG